>Ga0116158_10001941_pt1 | contig 18467 bp, 17 predicted proteins | sample AD_UKC052_MetaG_FD_89883 | JGI IMG/M metagenome (GOLD analysis project Ga0116158, IMG submission 89883) | Active sludge microbial communities of municipal wastewater-treating anaerobic digesters from USA - AD_UKC052_MetaG | ecosystem: Engineered > Bioreactor > Anaerobic > Digestate | place: USA... | reverse complement strand
TTAAATTGTTTATTTTTTACAGCCTCAATAGCATCGGGACCATTTTCGACAATTTCAACATTGTAATTATGTTTTAAGTATGCCTTTATCACACTTTTGTTGATATCATCATTTTCTACAAGTAGGATTTCTAATTTTTCGCTCATGTCAGTATTTCAAAATTTCAGGGTCTAATATAACAAATTTCATTTAAAACAAAGATAGAGACAAATAATTCTACTTAAAGTTTCCGGCATTCTAACTATTTTTGCAGCATAGTTTTATGGAAATATAAAGTATTTGTTTTAGCATAGTTATAGGAATATTGATGAATCGTAAAAAAATTCTTTGGGTGGATGATGAAATTGAATTATTAAGGTCGCACATAATTTTTCTTTCTGAAAAAGGATTCGATATAAAGACTGTTACAAATGGGGAAGATGCACTTCAAACAATCAAAGAACTAGATATAGATTTAGTGTTTTTAGATGAAATGATGCCGGGTATGGGCGGGTTGGAAGTACTTGCCAGAATTAAAGAAATAAACCCCAACTTACCTGTTGTAATGGTTACTAAAAGTGAAGAAGAAACTTTAATGGAAGAAGCTATTGGCGGGAAGATAACAGATTACCTTACAAAACCTGTTAACCCGAGCCAGTTATTCCTTGTTTGTAAAAAAATACTCGAAGGTAAAAAAATTTCAAACCAATTTGCCGCAAAAGACTACCTTCAGGATTTTAATCAAATATCTTTTCTTTTACAAAATGATCTCGACTATTCGGACTGGATCGACATTTATAATAAATTAATTAACTGGGATATTGAATTGTCTTCTTTAAGTGATACAGGGTTAAAACAAACTCTTGATGAACAAAGAAGAGAATGCAACAAAGAATTTTCCAAATTTATTGAAAAAAATTATAAGAAGTGGATAAACTCCGAACCCAACGGTGATAGACCATACCTTACAACCGAAATAGCGGAGAAATATGTTTTACAGGAGGTACAAAACTCCGATGGTCCTGTCTTCTTTTTTGTTATTGATTGCTTAAGACTTGATCAGTGGTTGATAATGGAAAAGCATTTAAGAGATTATTTCAGAATAAATAGAGAGCATTATTACACAATACTTCCAACAGCTACATCGTACGCGAGGAACTCTTTATTCGCAGGCTTGTTCCCGTTTGAGATAGAAAAATATTACCCTGATCTTTGGGCTGGAAAAGATGAAGATGAAAGAAGTATGAACAAGCATGAAAAAGACTTGCTCCAACAGTTACTAAACCGGAAAAGAATAAAACTTAAAAATGAGTTGAAATATATAAAGATAATTGACCCTGAAGTCGGAAGGGGATTCGAGCACAACATCCTCTCTTACCAGAATAGTCATCTTACTGCTGTTGTTGTTAATTTCCTTGATATGATTGCTCATGGAAGAAGCGATAGCGAACTATTAAAGGAAATTGCCCCTGGAGAAGCCGCTTTCCGCTCTTTAACGGATAGCTGGTTTACTCATTCTTCGCTGCTGTCAACGCTGAAATCTATTTCTACAATGAGGAATGCAAAAATCATTCTTACAACCGATCACGGCTCGGTACGCTCACTTCGGGGTGCTAAAGTACTTGGCGATAAAGAAACTTCAACAAACCTTAGATTCAAATATGGACGTAATCTTAAAGTAGATGAAAAACACGCTGTATTTATTAAAGACCCACTTGAATACAAATTGCCGAGAAGGGGAGTTACTGTAAGCTACATCATAGCGAAAGAAGATTATTATTTTGTTTACCCGACTGATTATCACCGCTATTTAAGCTACTATAAAGATACATTCCAACATGGCGGTATTTCCATGGAGGAAGTAATTGTTCCGTTGATAACTATGGAACCGAAATAAATGACGATTCTTTCAACTTACAAAGTCATTTTAGAAGAAGAGACTGAAAAAGTTGCCCATAGTTTAGCCGATACTTTTCAACCCGGTAGTGTAGTTGCCCTGTGCGGAAATTTGGGTGCGGGTAAAACATTTTTGGTTAAAAAGTTTTGTGAAAAGAAGGGGATTACTAATGCTACAAGTCCTTCATTTGCTTTAGTTAATGTTTACAATAACTCAATAAAAATTAATCATTTCGATTTTTATAGGATTAATTCAATTGGTGAACTTTATGAGATTGGTTTCTACGATTATATCAGCGACCCCGATGCCATCACTTTTATTGAATGGGCAGATTTGTTCCCTTCGATTCTACCAAAGAAATACTACGAAATAGAGTTTAATATTAACGAAGATTTAAGTAGAGAAATTACGATAAAAAAATATGAATGAGTTAAAACCTGTTCTCGCTATAGAAACTTCCGGAAATATATGCGGTGTTTCGGTTTATTATAATGACGATAAGCATTTCGATATACATATTAATAATAAATTAAACCATTCGAAGAAGTTGTTCCAGGCAATTGATTCCGCATTAAAAATGTCCGATACTGCGCTTGATGAACTGCAATGGATTGCCGTTTCCGGTGGTCCCGGTTCGTTTACAGGTTTAAGAATCGGTTTGTCAGCAGCAAAAGGAATTGCCCTGGGTGCAGAGTTACCAATCGTAATTGTGCCGACCTTTCAGGCAATAGCTTTTCAAACTGCTTCTTTCTATCCTAACGGAGAAAATTTTGTAATTGCAAACAAGGTAAACAATGATGAATTCTATTTTGCGGAATTTTCAATTAATGAAAATAGTTTTATTTTTGCAGAGGATTTGAGAATCATTAAGAAAGAAGAATTGTTATCAATCTGTAACAACAAAAAAAATACAATCTCAAACTCAACCGACTTCAAAAATATTTATAGCCGGTTATCGGTTCCCGCTCCGCTTTACATTGCAAAATGGAGCAAATTATTCGGGAATGATAAATCAACTTATGACTTTGACACTTTGGAGCCATTATATTATAAAGAATTTATTCCAATAAGGAGATAAAGATGGTAAGAAAAGCATTATTATTTATTGCAGTTTTTTCTGTTTCTGTATTTGCACAAATTTATGGACCAAAAATATACGTCCCGAGTACCAAAATTGATTTCGGTGACATACCCCAGGGAAAAATAGTTAAATCGCAATTTGTAATTACAAATAACGGTGGCGATTTATTAAAAATTGAAAGAGTTATCTCTTCGTGTGGCTGTACTGTTGTAGAGCCTGAAAAAAAGGAACTTAAACCGGGTGAATCGACAACTGCCGCAGTCGAATTTAATTCAACAGGAAGAGTCGGAAAACAACAGAAACACGTTACAATAATGAGTAACGATAAAGAAAAACCGCAGCTTCTGTTGGAAGTTGTCGGTAATGTTTTACAGGAACAAAAAGATGAAAACCTTCCCAGGCTAAAATTTGAAAAGAACCAATTCGATTTCGGTAAAGTGAAAGACGGGGATTTGTTACAGCACACTTTTAACTATAAGAATACAGGTAAAAGTGAATTGATAATAAAAGACGTAAGAAGTTCCTGCGGTTGTACAGTTCCGTTTGTATCAAAAAAGAATTTAAAACCTGGTGAAGAAGCAAATTTGAAAGTTGAATTCGATACATCCGGTAGAAGCGGTAGAAATAGCAAAAGTATAACGATATTTTCCAACGACCCGGATAACCCGGTTTTCGTTTTAACAATTTATGCTGACATTGAAAAAAAAAATAGGTAAATAGAGATGGCATGGTTCAGAAGAGCAAAACAGAATATAGCCTCCGATACAGAGAAAATTGACTTACCTGATGGCTTATGGGAGAAATGCCCTTCTTGCGATGAAATAATTCATAAAAGACAGCTTGAAGCTAATTTATGGACGTGCATAAAGTGTTCACATCATTTTAGGATAGGAAGCGAAGAATACATCCGTATTATTCTTGATGAAGGTTCGTTCAAAGAAACTAATAAAAAAATGAAGTCCGCCGACCCGCTTCAATTTACAGATACAAAAAAGTATTCAAGTAGAATTGAAGAAAGCATTAAAAAATCAAACCTGAATGATGCAGTAAAAACCGGAACTGGAAAAATTAACGGGAAAGACGTTGCTTTCGGGTGTATGGATTTCAAGTTTATTGGCGGAAGTATGGGCTCGGTTGTCGGTGAAAAAATTGCCCGCGTTACAGATAAAGCATATAAAAATAGAATTCCGCTCATTCTTATCTCCCAAAGCGGAGGCGCAAGAATGATGGAAGCAGCTTTGTCATTAATGCAAATGGTGAAAACAAGTTCAAGACTTGCACGGCTTGCCGATGCTAAAGTCCCTTTCATCTCGATTTTAACCGACCCGACTACGGGTGGAACAACTGCGAGCTATGCAATGCTTGGTGATATTAACATTGCTGAACCGAAAGCATTGATAGGATTTGCCGGTCCACGTGTAATTAAACAAACAATTGGAAAAGATCTTCCGGAAGGTTTTCAAACTTCTGAATTTGTTCTTGAGCATGGTTTCCTTGATAAAGTAGTTCCCCGTAAAGAATTGAAAGCCACTCTTTCAAAAATTATCGATTTATTAGACTGATTTATGCTTCAAGTATTCAATTCAGTTAAAGAAATAAACAATTTCGCTAATCTGCAAAAACAGCAAGGAAAAAAAATCGGGTTCGTACCTACTATGGGGTACCTTCATGAAGGACATATCTCGTTAGTAAAAGCAAGTAAAGAAATGTGCGACATCACCGTTGTTTCTATTTTTGTTAATCCTACACAGTTTTCTCCTAATGAAGATTTATCCAAATATCCACGCGATTTCAAAAGGGATGAAAAGATGCTTTCAGAAAACGGGGTGGATGCAATCTTTTATCCTGCCGTAGATGAAATTTATCCCGATGGTTTTGAGACTTATGTAAATCTCGATAAAATTTCACTAAAACATGAAGGAGAATTTCGTCCGACTCATTTTAAGGGAGTAGCTACAGTTGTTACTATTTTGTTTAATGCAGTTAACCCGGATTATGCTTTCTTCGGACGTAAAGATGCACAGCAGGCAGCATTAATTGAAAAAATGGTGTCCGACTTAAAATTCAACATTAAAGTAATTATTTGTCCTACTGTGAGAGAGCATGACGGATTGGCGATGAGTTCAAGAAACAGCTATCTGAATCCGCAAGAAAGAAAAGATGCCCTCGTCTTGAAAAGTTCGCTAAATATTGCTGAAGAATTAATTAAAACGGGTGAGACAAATACAGTCTTTATAATTGAAAGTATGAAAAGAGTAATTGATTCTGTTACAACTTCAAAACTTGACTACATAAAAATTGTTGATGCTGTAAGCTTTAATGAAATACCCCGAATAGAAAAAGGGAATCGATTCTACATCCTTATTGCTTGTAGAATAGGTAAAACACGGCTGATAGATAATACGCTTATAAGAGCATAGCTAAATTAGGACTCAAACAAATTTAATCCTTCTTGTGTACAATTCTTGAATGAAATGTTTACATTTCAGTACATACCCCAAATAAATCTCCATTAAATCAATAAAAACCGCTTCTTTATTCTGGCATAGTGATTGAAACTCTATAAACAGAATGAATCAACAAACGAAAATAAAAAACAAGTGAGGTCGTCATGAAAACGAAATATTTATTTATCGCATTATTAGTAACCTTCGCCTTCTTATTAACCGAAGAAACCTATAGTTACAAACGGGTAGTATCAATCGGATATTTCTACTCGGAACTTTCACCCTACGGTAGATGGATTGAAATAGATCCAGGTGTAGTAGTGTGGCGGCCTGCAAATTCTTTTTCTAAGTGGGCACCTTATTCAGCAGGAACATGGGTCTGGACAAATTACGGATGGTATTGGGATTCTTATGAACCTTACGGACATGTAGTTTATCACTACGGCAGATGGTACTTTGACGATTATTACGGATGGCTCTGGCTGCCTGATTACGAGTGGGCACCTTCTTGGGTAGAATGGAGATATAACGATGTTTATATCGGCTGGGCTCCACTTCATCCTTATGCAGCTTTTTCAATTGCAACTGGAATTCATTTTACAAAGAGCTATTATGTAAAATATTCGTATTGGAACTATGTAAAGTATGCACATTTCTGCAACTCTAATGTAAATAACTATTTTATAGGGGAAACTGTGAAATACAGAATTCACTCGGACACAAAATACCGCTCAAACTATGAATATAGAAATAACGGTGTATATAATCGAGGAGTTGATCCTGCTTTAGTAGAAAGACGTGGAAACACGAGAGTAAAGGAAAACAATATTGTATTCAAGCAACGCGAAGATAATTCGAGAGACCCTGTAGTTCGCTCAAATGGAAGAATCGAAGTTACTACTCCGAGAGAATCCAGCGTAAGAAATGAAAACCTTGTTTTCGAGAAGAGAGAAAGAGCAAGCTCGCTTGACGTATCGAAAGTTGAAATGGGAAGACGTGAAAGCACTGTAAACAGGGAAAATACAGTTAGTCGTGAAAGTACAACCAACCGTGAGTCAGTTAGAAGCACAGTTAATCAAACGAGACTTAATGAAACCTCTAATACCGGGCGGACAAGGACATCGGAATCAGTTAGGACAGAAACACGTAATAATGAGAATTCAGGTAGAAATACTCAAGTTCAACAGAGAAGCGAAGTTCAATCTTCGGCAACCGGAAGAGAGGCAACTTCATCAACAATAAACAGAGCTGCAGAAACTCAAACAAGGGAACAGAATAGGAGTGTTGAAACTCAAAGAACCGAAACACGCAGTAATATTAGCACGGGAGTTCAAAGAGAGACGGAAACGAATATTAACAATCGTACTTCTACTCCATCTAATACAAATGTGAATAGGGAGAGAAATCAGTCGACAACTAATAGGGGAACAGGTAGTTCTACAACAGTTACCGGACGTACTCAAACTGAAAACAGAACTACGACAAGAACAGAAACACGCAGAGGAAACTCAAGTACTCAACAAAGAGATGACAATTCAAACAGGGAGACAAGAACAAGAACAAGATAATTGCAATGACGCAATAATCATCATCCACAAAACTCCAGTAGCACAGATTTTACTTCTGTGCTACTTCTTTTTAAAGGAGTAATTTTATAAATTCAGACTCAATATCTTTACCGCGGTTGCGTCCGTACCACAAATGAATTTGCTCAATTATTTTTTCTTTTTCTATACCTTCGGATTTAAGCCTTGCAAATAAATCCTGCGCAGCTTTGGGTCTAGCTCCCCATTGGAAAAGCTCTTCCATATTATTATTAAAAGCTACAAGTTTAGGAATACTTCTTCCGCCGTTGGTGAGATAAAGGTCCATTATGTCAAGATTTTTATCCCGTTCCAGAATTCGTAAAAATATTCTTGGAGATAATTCCGAGATTAAATGGATGAAAGGTACCGTTTGTGCAGAATCTCCGCACCAGTTTTCAGTAATCAGCATCCAGATTTGATCTTCTTTTAAAGATGAAGCAATACTTTTAATCTCATCCGATGGGGTATAGGTTTTAAGTATTCTTCTCATTCTTTGAAGGTTGAGTTTTGTTTTATCATAGTCGCCGGAATCAACAGGAAGGGACTCGGCGTATTTTTCAAAATCGTTGAAATATTTTTCGAATGTCAAACCGTTTAATATTCTGTCTTTACTTATACTGCTCATATTTCTTCTCAATCAAAAAAAAACCCCACAAATGCGGGGTTTTTAATGGTTATTAATTTTAATTAATTTTATCTACCAACACTGTCAAGATGTTCTTTTTTAGCCATTAATTGTTCTTGGGTTTCTTCGCGAGCCGGGTCCTTAACAATAGCTTCTGTAGGACAAGCAGGAATACACTGAGGTTCGTCAAAAAAACCGACGCATTCTGTACACTTATCAGGAACAATAAAAGTATGATCATCGTTCAATGAATCGTGTTCCTGTCCGCCTAACGTCCACGAACTACCTGCTGCATAAATAGCATCGTTCGGGCATTCTGTTTCGCAAGCTGCACAAGAAATGCAATCATCAGTTATCATAACTGCCATAATTATTTCCTTTTTCTTTCTGATATTAAATAAATTACGGCTCAAATATAACGAAATTGCTCTTAATCAAAAAGGTATTAGGAGTTCATTTTATAACTTTTTAAGCATGAAAAAGAAGAAAAAGAAGTATCCAAACACAGCATCAATAGGGGAGATACGGAATAAATGAATTGGTAATCCCTTCAAAATTAGGTATTTTTGCAATCATTTTTTAAAGAAGAAAGAAAATGCAGATAGGATTAATAGGATTACAGAATTCAGGGAAAACTACACTATTCAGTGCACTAACGAACACGGAAATCACACCGGAACTACAAGCCAAAACCGATCTCAACCGCTCGGTTGTTAAAGTTCCCGACAAAAGACTTGATAAACTTACTGCAATGTTCAACCCGAAAAAACAAGTGTATGCAACTCTTGAAATTGTTGATATCCCGGGATTGCAGGTCTCGGACGACGGGAAAGTTAAAATAACATCCGACTTCCTGAATAAAGTAAAAAATAATGACGCTTTGTTGCACGTTGTACGTGAATTTCAGAATGATGCAGTCCCCCATCCTGAAATTACTGTTAATCCTTTGCGGGATATTGAATTTCTCGAAACGGAATTTCTCCTTAACGATATGACAATGATAGAAAACAGGCTTGAGAAAATTCAAAAAGATATTCTTAAATCAAAGACCGACCAGCTTCAAAAAGAACTGCCGTTATTCAAAAAAATGCAGGAACATATCGAGAAAGAACTGCCTCTTCGGCTATTAAAACTTGATGAAAATGAAAAAAAAGTAATTGCGGGTTACCAGTTTTTAACTATAAAACCGTTAATTATAGGGATAAACTTCAGCGAAGATTCAAAGGATAAATCTGATGGATTGATTGCCGAAATAGAAATGAAATATTCGGAACATGGTTTAAGAATAGTACCTTTCTTCGCATCGTTTGAATATGAATTGTCGCGTCTGCCCGTTGAAGAAGCAAATTCATTTATGGAAGATTTCGGGATTACCGAATCAGCATTGAATAGAATACTGACAACATCCTATAATGTATTGGGATTGCAGTCATTTTTTACAGTAGGCGAAGATGAGTGCCGTGCCTGGACTGTAAAAAGAAATGCAACGGCGCAAGAATCAGCAGGAGCAATTCATACCGATTTTTACGATAAATTCATCCGTGCAGAAGTTGTCCATTTTGATGATTATGTTAATTACGGTTCATTTCCCAAATGTAAAGAAGCCGGAGTTTGGCGTTTGGAAGGGAAAGAGTATTTAGTTAAAGATGGAGATATCTTAACAATAAGACATAGTTAATTCTTATCTATTTACAGACTTTATGGATGCTGTAAATAAGTATCATTTATAAATTAAACCTTTTAGAAATCAGAAAGAAATTTGTGTTAAAGTTCGATAAAATTAGAAACATAGCCATTATCGCTCACGTAGATCATGGCAAAACAACCCTCGTTGATCTTATGCTTAAACAAACAGGGGCATTTAGAGATAATCAAAAAGTTGAAAAAAGAATTATGGATTCCAATGCGCTCGAAAGGGAGAGAGGAATCACGATTTTTGCTAAAAATTTAAGCGTTATTTATAAAGATTTTAAAATCAATATTGTTGATACGCCGGGACACGCTGATTTCGGCGGTGAAGTTGAACGTACATTAAAAATGGTTGACGGAGTGCTGCTTCTCGTTGACGCTGCCGAAGGTCCCTTACCGCAAACAAGGTTTGTTCTTAAGAAATCACTTGAACTGGGAATTAAACCAATAGTTGTAATTAATAAAATCGACAGAAAAGATGCACGCCCGAATGAAGTGTTGAATGAAATTTTCGATTTATTTGTCGCTTTAGGTGCTTCAGAAGAACAGCTTGATTTCCCTTTTATTTATGCAATTGCAAAACAGGGAATTGCAAAATTCGATCTTAAGGAAGAAAGCAACAATCTTTTACCTTTATTCGAAACAATTGTAAAACATATACCGGAACCTGCAGTTGCCGATGAAGATTTTAGAATGCTCATCTCCGCAATCGATTATAACGATTATCTCGGAAGAATCGGTATCGGAAGAGTGAATTCAGGTCATGTAAAAGTAGGCGACCCGATTATTTTATTAACACGCCGCGGTGCAAAAATCAATGCAAAAGTAACCAAACTTTATTCTTTTGAAAATATAGCAAGAGTTGAAGTTGAGGAATTGTCGGCAGGGGATATTGGTGCATTCGCCGGCTTGGAAGATGTTGATATAGGCGATACAATCGCTTCCCCGTTATTACCCGAGCCTTTACACTTTGTCGATATTGAAGAACCGACAATCACAATGAATTTTATGGTGAACAATTCTCCTTTCGCCGGGCTGGAAGGAAAATATGTTACTACCCGCCATTTAAGCGAAAGGCTTTCAAGGGAATTAAAATCAAATGTTAGCTTACGCGTAGAGATAACTGATTCACCCGATATCTTTAAAGTAAGCGGAAGGGGAGAACTCCATCTTTCTATTTTGATTGAAAACATGAGAAGAGAAGGTTATGAACTGCAGGTAAGCAGACCGCAAGTAATTATGAAAAAAGTTCTGGATGTTCTCTCGGAGCCGATGGAACACTTGATTATTGACGTGCCTGAAGAATTTGTCGGAATTGTAATTGAAAAACTCGGCAAAAGAAAAGCTGAAATGAAAAATATGGTATCGATTAGCGAGATTACAAGAATTGAATTTGTAATTCCTGCACGCGGATTAATCGGTTACCGCTCGGAATTCATGACGGATACTAAAGGTACCGGGATTCTTCATCACAATTTTGATGGATACGAGCCGTATAAAGGAGATATAGTTCACAGGCAAAGAGGAGCATTGATTGCAATGGAAACCGGAACTGCTTCTGCATATGCTATGTTTAAACTTCAAGAAAGAAGCCAGTTCTTTATTAACCCGGGCACAAAAGTTTATGAAGGAATGGTAGTGGGTGAAAATTCACGCAATAACGATATGCGTGTAAATGTTACAAAAACTAAACAGCTTACTAATTTTAGAGCTGCCGGTTCCGATGAGGCGATTAGACTTGAACCACCTACATTACTTACCCTGGAGCAAGCTATCGAATGGATAACCGATGAGGAATTTGTAGAAATTACACCCATGTCCATCCGGTTAAGAAAAAAATATTTAACTGAAATGGATAAAAAGAACGCAAGAATAAATGCAAAAAGTGCATAGATTTTTTTTCAAGTAAACAAATAGGAGGCATTATGTCTGAAAACATTTTAAAAGGATTAAAACCTGAACTGCTATGGCAAAGGTTTTTTGAAATTACACAGGTTCCGCGACCTTCAAAAAAAGAAGAAAAGATTCTTGCTTATTTGAAGAATCTTTGCGAAGAATTAAAACTTACTTATAAAGAAGATAAGGTAGGGAGTCTTGTAATTTCTATTCCGGCTACAAAGGGATATGAAAAAGCTCCCGTAGTTGTTCTTCAAGCGCATGTTGATATGGTTTGTGAAAAGAATAAAGGTACGGAACACGATTTTGATAATGATCCGCTGAAATTAAAAATTGTTGACGGATGGGTTGCAGCGGAAGGAACTACACTCGGTAGCGACAACGGAATAGGTATGGCTGCCGCTCTTGCAATTATTACAGATAAAGATTCTGTACATGGACCGCTTGAAGTTTTATTGACTGTTGATGAAGAAACCGGTTTAACGGGAGCAAGCAATCTTGAAAGTGGATTTATAACAGGTAAAACTTTATTAAATCTTGATTCCGAAGAAGACGGAGCATTTTATGTGGGCTGCTCCGGCGGAATCGATACTGCAGGAATATTCAATATTCAGTATGAAGAACATCCTAAAGATTGTAAATGCTACGAATTAACTATTACAGGACTTAAAGGAGGACACTCCGGTTTAGATATTCATACAGGGAGAGGAAATGCTATAAAACTTCTTGCAAGAACACTTTGCGCATTTGACTTTAAGTATCATTTATCAAAAATTGAAGGCGGAAGTAAACGGAATGCAATTCCAAGGGAAGCCGAAGCTTATTTTTGCATTAATTCCGCTGACGAGAAAAAACTTATTGCCATTGTTGCAAAGATGAATGAAGATTTTAAAAATGAATTCAATACTGCCGACGGTAATGTCCTCGTAAAAGTTGCTCCCACTGATTGCTGCTGCGAGAAAACGTATGCTCCGCAGTTTACGGAGAAATTCATAAAAACACTTCTCGCTTTACCGCACGGAGTTTTCCAGATGAGCCAGGATATTGAAGGATTAGTTGAAACTTCAACTAATCTTGCAACAATTGTTGTTGAAGGAGATAAAATAGTTGTCGGCTCAAGTCAAAGAAGCTCTATTGAAAGTGCAAAAAGATACGCTGCAAATAGTGTTAAATCGGTCTTTGAATTAGCAGGTGCAGACGTAAAAACAGGTGATGGTTATCCCGGATGGAAACCTAATCTCGATTCTCCGATTCTTCATTTTTCTAAAGATGTGTATAAAAAACTTTACGGGAAAGAACCGGAAATAAAAGCTATTCATGCCGGACTTGAATGCGGAATTCTCGGGGATAAAGAGCCGGGACTTGATATGATTTCGTTTGGTCCTACAATTACAGGTGCACACTCTCCGGATGAAAAAGTTAATATTGAAACAGTAGATAAGTTTTATACTTTACTAAAGGGTATTCTAAAAGAGATAGCCGAAAAAGCATAAATACGAACTGTTCTAATTAAACTTTTCAAATAGCAGGAATTCACGGAATTTTTTAGCGGTTCTTCTTGTAACTTAAAAGAAGAACCGCACTGCTGATACAATTCTTACTTCTTTTCATTTCAATATTCGTTAGCGAACTAAAAAAACACTCCCCGGTATAATTATAGATGAAATATAAAAACAAACATCCAAGCATCGTAAATGCGGTATGGATTTAACAGTTTTTATCCCATCAGCTCAAAACAGTTAGAAAATCTTTATCTTAATCTTTCTCGTATTCTTTCTCTAAAAACAACGTGACTACACAGTACTTAGTAGATAAAGATAAAGAGTATGATAAAGAGAAAGAGGAATGAAATAGCTATGTCTTTCCGCCACTCTGAACGATTTTGGGAATAAGCGAACGGGAATAGAAGTGTAATAAGAGTTTATCTAAGAATCACAAAACAAAACTGTGGGGGTAACACTTCATACCCTCCAAAATCCCCCTCATTTATTTTATGCAAAAAATAATTTGCTTTAATCATATTAATATTATTAATTTTGAGCAACAAAAATTTAATAGCTAAGTAGTATGATAAATTTCACATTAATCACGCTCATAAATAGATTCACCTAATTATAGGTCCTTTAATCTTTTATATCTATTACTCGTTCTAAAGAAAAGATTAATCGACCTTCCCCAAAAGCCCGGCTTAATTTTTTTTTATGCCGGTTTCCTAAAATATTTCTATCGAATAAACGTTATAAAAAAGTTATACATTAAAAAAATATGTTCTTTGGCAAAGCACTGTTTTTATTGTGGAAGCCCAACTTACCGGGACGGATATTGAAATAATTACATGTAACTCCGTGGTAACTCCGGGAAACCGGCTGTAAAACCGGGAAACAAAAGTGATGCACCGGAAAACTCGTGGTAAAAGCGGAAAACCCGTGGTAAAGCGCGGAAAACCCGTGGTAACTCCGGAAAACCCGTGGTAGAGTGCGGAAAACCCGTGGTAAAGCCGGAAAACCCGTGGTAGAGTGCGGAAAACCCGTGGTAAAGCCGGAAAACTCGTGGTAGAAGCGGAAAACCCGTGGTAACTCCGGAAAACCCGTGGTAAAGCGCGGAAAACCCGTGGTAGCTCCGGAAAACCCGTGGTAAAGCCGGAAAATCCGTGGTAAAGCCGGAAAATCCGTGGTTAAGCCGGAAAATTGAATTATTCGACTAAAAACAGCAATTTTTTGCAAAAAACTGCATTTTCTAATAAATAAAAAAGGTTATGATTAACCCCGTTTTAATTTATGAACTTAATTTTAGGAGAATTTTATGAGAGACAGAGAAATAAATCTGCTTAAAACTTTTCAAAGAATCGATGCCGAATTCGATTCGAGTATTACTATTGTAAATACCTTGCAGGCGCTTGCTGCAAAGCATAGCGAGTTAAAGACAAAAATTGAATTAATAATTCAAGCCGATACGGTTGTAATTTCGCCTAATAAAGGGAAAACCGTTGCAAAAAACAGCGTTAAGTCGGAAGCGATAGAGCTATGTATTACCGCTGTCGGGGCGCTCTTTTCTTACGCTTCCGATAAGCAGAACGTCCAGCTTAAAGAGGAGGCTGACATCTCCGGGTGGAAGTTAAAGCAATTACGCGATATACAACTGCCGATTAAAATACAGGCGATTATTACACTTATGACTCCTTATATAAACGAGCTTAAGAATTACGGTTTTACAAATGCCGACCTTGAAAATCTTACAAACAAACTTAACGAACTTCAGGCAAAGCATGATGCAAAAAATCTCGGGATAGGGAGTAAAAGCGCAGCACGCAAAACACTCGATAAATTATTTATAGAGACAAACGAGCTTTTGGAAGTTATCGATAGATTAATGTTGAAGTTCAAAAAGAGTGAGCTCGATTTTTACAACCGGTATATATCGGCAAGGAATGTGGAGGATTTAGGAGGCGGGCACAAAGAGAAACCGGAGCCGCCCCCGGCACCACCGCAGCAGTAAGAAAATAAATCCGGGACTGTCTGAATAGTCGTTTTTTTGATGGTCCCGGAAAAATTTAGATAGTATTATCATAAGGATTCCAATAATTAAGTGAATGGAGTCCTTGTTAAACATTATTAACTTATAGTTAGGTGGATGAGTATATCGTTACCAGGCTAATAAAGTTATGTCGGATGATTGATTGTTAGTTGGCTATTAATTATTATTTTATCGCCATTTATTAATTGCTTATATTTGAATAAAAGAATACAAAAATGGACAACAGAGATTTATCAGTAGCAAAGCCTTTTCTAAAATGGGCGGGCGGTAAAACACAACTTTTAGAACAATTTACAAGGTATTTTCCTACCGAATTAAAAAATGGTACTTTAAAAAAGTATTATGAACCATTTCTTGGTGGTGGGGCTGTATTTTTCTTTATTGCTCAAAATTATCCAATAGAAAAAGCATATATATCAGATGTTAATGAGGATTTAGTGTTAACTTTTTCAGTTGTACAAAAAAATGTATTTGAACTTATTGATGAACTAACCTCACTTAAATTTGAATATCTTAATAGAGACGAACACATAAGAGAAAAATATTTTTACGAAATTCGTGAACTTTTTAATTCGGAAAGAGTGAAAATAGATTTTAATAAATACAGTACTGATTGGATACCACGTGCTGCTAAACTTATCTTTTTGAATAAAACTTGTTTTAATGGATTATTTCGATTAAATCGAAAAGGTGAGTTTAATGTACCATTCGGACGTTATAAAAATCCCGGAATACTGGATAAAGAAAATTTAGTAAGTGCCAGCCGAGTACTTCAAATTGCTGAAATATTCTTGACCGATTTTGAGAATATTAAAAACAAAATTAACGACGATTTTTTTATCTATTTTGATCCACCATATCGCCCAATTAGTATTACATCAAGTTTTACCTCATATAGCAAATATGATTTTACTGATGATGACCAAAAGCGACTTGCTCAATTTTATCGTGAACTGGGTGTAAACGGAAATAAGTTAATGTTAAGTAATTCCGATCCGAAAAACGAAAATCCTTCTGACCATTTTTTTGAAATACTTTATAACAAGTTTAAGATTATTAGAGTCCAGGCAAATAGAATGATCAATTGCAATGGCGATAAAAGAGGTAAAATAAACGAATTATTAATTCTAAATTATTAAAGAGTATGAAAAAGACTTATATACCATGTAAAGATTACTTCATGAATTTTTCAGTTGTTAATAATACAACGCCTGGATACTGTACACCGATTAAGAAATACAGAATTGACGAAATAAAATTCAACAAGAAGTATCTTTCATTTGCAAATCCAGTACGAGAAGAAGATGTTAATTCAATCGTAAATGATTTCTATATTGATGCATGGGAACCGATTTTCTTAAATCCAAAACATTATTTAATTGATGGACAGCATAGATTAGAAGCTGCAAAATATATGGGGCTAAAATTTATGGATATAGTTATCATTGACGAAGAATCTTCCAAACAAATTTATAAACAAAACCACACAGAAAAATATGATTAATAGCAAAGTATTTGAGGTGCTTAGTCCACTTATCGAGATCATTAAAGCATCTATTGGAAAAACCATCGGAGAAATTAAATCAGAATTAAACATTGAAAGAGAAAATATGAAAAAGGGCGCATCTGGATTGATTGTTGAAAATTTACTTGGCAAAAAAAACAACAATGAAGATGAACCCGATATACCAGAAATTGGATGCGAGATAAAAGTATTACCATTACAAAAAAATCGTGATGGTTTGATAAAAGCAAAAGAACCAACTCAGATACAAATGATTAATTATTTCCAAGTAAATTCCGAAAACTGGGATAATGCCAAAATACGAAGGAAAATTAAGTTAACCTTTTGGATAGTATACCTGGCAAAAATTAATAGTACAAGTTTACTTCAAGATGATTACAGAATAGTTGATTTTTTTGTTGATCAGCCTAATGATTCAATTCAAGAAATTTTTAAGAAGGATTGGGAGGCTATTCAGAACTATATTAAAGTAGGTCTAGCAGATAGACTTTCTTGTAGTATGGGTACATATATTGAACCGAAAACAAAGGGGAAAAACAATCAGGATCTTACTCCAGCTCCTAATGGACATGGCGGAAAAATTATGGTTAGACGGCGCGCTTTTTACTATAAAAAGAATTATACAAATACGAAAGTAATTCCCAATTTAAATCTGAGTATAATCAATGAATAATATATTAAATCCACATGATTTTACACAAGAAATTACTACTGCTTGGTCTTTTCCAGAACGTGGGAATTGGGCAACACATAATTCTAAATATCGTGGAAATTTTGCCCCTCAAATCCCTAGAAATCTTATTCTAAAATATTCTCAAGAAGGTGACTTTATACTAGACCCAATGGTAGGTTCCGGCACAACGCTTATTGAAGCAAAACTTTTACATCGTAATGCTGACGGAATTGATATAAATCCCGAAGCAGAATCTTTAAGCAAAAAAGCTTTGGAATTTGATTTCATGACAAAAAGCAAACAAAATGTTTTTGTAGGCGATGCAAGGGATTTATCGAAATATAAAGAAAACAGTGTTGATTTGATAATTACACACCCGCCATATTTAAATATTGTTCAGTACTCTAAGAATACAATCACAGAGGATTTATCAAGTATCGGCAGTATTCCAAAGTTTTTTAACGAGATAAAGATAATATCGCAAGAATTTTTCCGCGTGTTAAAAGAAGATCATTACTGCGCAATCTTAATCGGTGATACTCGGAAAGCGCAGCATTATATACCGCTTTCTTATTATTTACTTCAAACATTTCTTAAAACCGGTTTTGTACTAAAAGAAGAAATAATAAAAGCACAGCACAATTGCGTTTATTCAAAAAAATGGGTTCAAAGTGCGGCGAAATATAATTTCTATCTAATAATGCACGAACACCTTTTTGTGTTTAGAAAACCGATAAAGGATGAGAACAGGTCAAGAATTAAATACTCGTCTTTTAATGAACTAATGGCAAAGTAAATAGCTATTGTTCATTATATTGTAGATTATGACAAAGAAATACTTATTCAATATATTCAAGACCGATCAAAAGGGTGATGTAAGAGAAGAATAAATAAATGGAAGAAACTGAATCTTTTAAAAAAGAAATAAAAACAGAGTTAAACTTAGATGATTAGAGGGTTGCTTAAAGATATGGAAATCTTTTTAATTCCGACTAAATTTAACTTTTTCCCAATCTATATTAAAGGTTCGTAAGTCACAGGGTGGCAGGCCCGAAGGGTAAACCACAAGGGCAAGCAAGAGAAAAGAGAATACTTTTGTAATAAGTTGATAGAATTAATCAGCAACAATTATAAAGCATCAAAGAAACTTTTATTGATGAAATAATTTCGTTAATAACGAGCAAGACAACTAAACGTGCTAATAATTAATTTAAGAATTCCATTATGAAAGCGTTAAACATCTTTTTTATATTCTTTCTTAGCAGCCTGTGTTATGGTCAAATTAATATAGGACATGTAAATGAAGTATCGGAAGAATTCATAGAAAGATATTACAGCCAAAGACGGGAGTATAACCCTCTTCAAGTCGGTAACGTCTGGCAGTACTATTACCCGCAATCAAATTTTTATACAGTTACAAAAGTAGTACAAGACAGTGTAATAAATGGCAAACATTATTTCAAAAAAATATATTATGAGTTTTATCCACCTGCAATAGATTTTATTGCCTGGGAAAGGAATGATACCACAAGAAG
>Ga0116158_10001939_pt1 | contig 18472 bp, 6 predicted proteins | sample AD_UKC052_MetaG_FD_89883 | JGI IMG/M metagenome (GOLD analysis project Ga0116158, IMG submission 89883) | Active sludge microbial communities of municipal wastewater-treating anaerobic digesters from USA - AD_UKC052_MetaG | ecosystem: Engineered > Bioreactor > Anaerobic > Digestate | place: USA... | reverse complement strand
GAAGAGGAGTGCTTTTTTCATATCGGTAAAAGTCAGGTTTACAAGTGTCCCTATCAAACACTTGTAGGCTGCTTCGGTTCTGTAGGAAGGTTATTGTTTTATTCCTTTCAGCATCACCGTGCCCGTTTTCCCCGTTACCCTCACAAAATAAATGCCCGCCGGAATGGTTTCCAGGGAAACGGCTATCTGATGTTCCGACGATTTCTCATACCGGCAACGACGCCCCTGCGCATCCAGCAATTCCAGGTATACTTCCTGCGCATCGTTTTCATTTTTTCTATTCAGATAAACTATTGCGCCCGCCGGATTGGGCGTCAAATTCCACGAAACAGGCGCTTGCGAAATATCCTCGCTGCCGCTGGAGGCGCCGTCACATTCCAGAACCAGTATAAACTCCTGCGGGTCGGGCGTTTTGCTGTTGTGCAGTTCATCAAAACCGCCGGCAATGCTCAGTTCCGCATTCCGGAAACTGGAGCCCAGCACAGCGTGTTCGCCCTGCGTACAAATGAAAGGAATGGAACTTGAAAAATTGCCGTCCGAACTTTGCAGCAACACCGTATCCTGAAATTCGGCATCGAACGATTTCAGGGCAAATCCGCCGTCCGAAGGATACGCCAGCAGCAAGCGGTCGCAAAACGGCTGCAAAGCGAAATGCTCGTAATTCTGGAAGAAAAAACCTGAAAGAATGGAATCCGTGTGCAACAAGTCGCCTTCCACGGAGTATTCTTTCAACTGGTAATTACCCTGTCCATTCTGCCCTGCATCGAAGTCGAGAGACAGCAGCATCGGCCGGCCGTTGAAAACCGCACCTTTCGGGTGTTCGTCGAAGGTAATGTAATTGGTCGAGCGGATCCATTGCACCTGAAAGAACGAATCGAGTTGCGCGATGTAATTCACGTAGCCTGTAAACTCAACCGGAGAAGGCACGGGCATGTTGTTAAAAAAGGTAAAAGGGGAAGCCGTACCCACCGCATACAGCCTTCCCTGCTCGTCGAGCATCAGGTCGCTGATGGTGCGAATGTCCACGATTATTTCCGCCTGCAGGGCGCCACTGAAACTGTAGCGGCGCAGACTCGAATAAATGCCTTCGTGCATACCCGCCACATAAATATCCGTGGGGCCAACTGCGAGTGTCCAGCCGATGCAATCTTCCGGAAGTGTACTGACGTCCGTATCCATCCACATGAAATTACCTGCAGGATCCACCTGGGCGATAAAGAAACTTCCATTGCTCGCCTCGCCGGGAACGCCCCAGTCGGCCGCCAGCCGGAACGTATCGACGTAACCGCCCGTGATGACCAGATTTTGATCGGGCGTCACGGCGATGTCGCTGATGCGCGCCACATTGCCGGAAAATTCATGCCGCCAGAGCAGTGTGCCGTCGGGCGCGAATTTGCTGAGTACAGGGTCGCCGGCCGGGAATATACCCGCGATACCCGTTTCTCCGGGCAAGGTTTTCAGGTTGAGTGTGGAAGCAGCGTAGAAGTTGCCCGCCTCGTCGAGGGCGCCGGCCGTGAGCAGGCCGGTATCGGCGGGGTGGATATTGCTGACGCCTGTGAGGTGCTGGGCACGAAGCGATCCGATACAGGCAAACAGGAAAAGCAGGAGGGTGTATTTCAAGTGGCGCATGGCTGAGTTTTGTGCAAAGTTGAATGCAAGACGCAACATTTGCCCGGCCTGGTTGAATGTATTCCCGCCTTTGTCAAAAGTTGGCGAATCCGAAAATCTTTTGCACGTACGTGTAGAAATCGCCGGAAACCAGCCCTCCGTTTTCATAACGCTCCACTTTTATCAGCAATCCATCTACTTATCCGCCAGTTCTTTTGCCCGTTCATCAAAAAATGTATTCCGAAATCCGTACGTATACCGGTCTTTGATCATCGGGCTTTTCAGATCGGAATAACTGAGCACGGTTTTGCAATCGGCCGCATCCACTGCCCAGTAATAGATTCCGGTTAAACCTGTGCCGGGTACGCCAGGCCACACAGAACGCAACAGAATAGCATATTGTTTGTCGTTGGCGCGTACCACCCGATCGATCTCCTCCTGTCGGACAATCTTAAACGGATACGGGTAACTTTCCCGGATAGATGCTTCTGTCACGTCGATTTCCAGTTTATCCTTCTTCCACATCTGGGTATAAATTTCCGGAACAAGCAATGTTTTATTTTGCAACAACTGCGCCTGCTTCGGTCCGATATCCTGTTTGCTGCCCTTGACTTTTTTGTCGGCAGCCCGCCGAATCATCAGTTCCTGCATATTGATCAGGGCAAATGTAAGATCAGCATAACCAGGATACCAGTTTGAAATTTCGTAAGTGGCGCATACGTTGGGAATGATGCACTCTTTCCATGTTTCGGATAATGCCCGGTAATAAACGTTGTCGTAAGCAACAACCAGTTTTTTAAGCGCTCCAAGTTGGTACAGGCCTACGTCCGTGCGGGCATCTGCATACAGACTGGTTTCATTCTTTTTCACTGCCACAGGCAATTTTTTAACGTCGCGTTCCTGTAATTCGGTACGGATACGTTCTTCCACGTTGGAATAGGCCAGCACCAGCACTTTGGCCCGCTCTTCTTTCGATAAGGTCTTTTGCATTTGGAGCAACTCGTCCACCGAAATAAATTGCAGGTCTTTGTGCAATTTCCAGTGCTTTTTTACGGCTTCTATCCAGTTCATGTTCAGGGTATCCAGCGCAGCAAAATATAACTTATCCATACCCGGATTTTTTTTGAAAGGCCTTAACTCGTTGGCGTCTACCGGTTTTTGTACGATCACGACCAGGCGGTAGGATGGATCATTGAGTATCTGGGTGGAAAGCGTCGGCTCGGCAAAACTCTGTGCCATCAGACCGGACAGTTGAAAGCAGGAGCAGAAGTAGCATATAAAGAACAGGTTTTTCATACTGTTTGGCATACAGAAAATTGGTTTGCATCTATTTGATAAAAATGATTGAATGTGCCGAAACTCCTTACTTCGGCGTCACCAACTCCATCAAATCCTTGTCCTGCTGCGGTTTCACCACGCACTGGTTATCAAAAAACATCGTATAAGTGGTACGCGGATTGTACGCCCGCCACATTGGCAGTCCCGGGTGATTGGGGTTTCCGGTGCGCGCAAAATTGATCCACGCCTGGCTCACTTTTCCGGCCAGTACTTCCGCCTGTTTACCGCCGCCGGTCATCTCCTGGCAACGTGCGATGTTGTTGAACACGAACGGTAGTTCCATGCAGTGCATGGACTTGTATTTGCCGTCGATGGAAGGCGACTGCCAGGTGAACAGGTACATGTAAACGGGCGCGCCGCCGGCCACGGCAGATTTCAAATTGGCTTGTATCACGGCTCCGGGACGGAAGCGTGTGTCGATGTCCATCAGGTCGGTGGGTTTGGTATCGAGCGGGTAAGCCTTTTTGACGGCAGCGATGTAGGCATCGGCTTTGTCGCCGTATTGTTTTCTGATAAATGCGTCCACTTCTTCTTTCGTGCCTTTGGTAAGGCCCGCGCCGAGCGAAGGGAAAAATTCGTTTTTCGTAGTGCCGACGAGGAGCGGGATGTTTTTGGAAAGTTCGAAGGCTTCGCTGGAAAACAACTGGTACGGCAGCACGTCGCCATCGCGGCTGGGACCCCAACTGAGCCCAAAACCCATCACAGGTTTGCCTTCCGCTTTCATTTTTTCCTCGACGGTTTTCAGGGCCTTTTTACCGGCAGCGGCGAGCACCGGGTAAGGAATGCGTTGCAGGGAATCCACCTGATTGGCTTTCAGGCCCAGCACGTTGAGCACTTCGGCAGCGATGCGCTGGGTTTCGGTTTTTTCCAGCATGGCGGTCCGGAACGATCCGCTTTCGTTGACGGCTTTGTGAAACAGCCCTTTCGCCGCAGGCATAGCCATCAGTGTGTTCACCTTCGCTCCCCCACCCGACTGACCGAAAACGGTCACGTTGCCGGGGTCGCCGCCGAAGTTGGAAATATTGGTTTTCACCCACTCCAGCGCGGCTGCCATGTCGAGAATACTCAGGTTAGCGGATTGTTTGTACTGGTCGCCGTAAGCGGAAAGGTCCAGAAAACCGAGGATATTCAGACGGTGGTTGATGGAAACAACCACCACGTCGCCTTTTTTGCTCAGGTTTTCACCGTCGTAGGAAGGCAGTTCCTGCGAGGAGCCCGCTGTGAATCCGCCGCCGTGAATCCAGAACAGAACGGGGCGTTTTTTGCCATCGTTGATACCGGGCGTCCAGACGTTGAGTACCAGGCAGTCTTCGCTCGGATACCCCCAGTCGTGGTTGAAAAAGAATTCGATTTCATCGGAAACGGAGGTGGTCGGATCGACGAGCGGGCACACCGGACCGTAGGTCATCGAACTGCGCACACTTGTCCAGGGTTTCGCTTTTTGCGGCGGCATGAAACGTGCGGCCTGCGCATACGGAATGCCTTTGTAGGTACGAATGCCGTTGTGGATGTAGCCGCGTACTTTACCGGATTCGGTGTTGGTAACGGCTACGTTTTCGCCGGTTTTGAGTTGGGCGAAAGCGACGGCAAAAATGCCGGAAAGAAGGAGTGTAAGGATATGTTTTTTCATGGTGCGAAGTAGACCCGACCCCCCGTTCGGGGAGCGAAGCAGCAATGCTTCAATAATCGGGCATCGGTTATAAAAATGAGAAGTGAGCGAAGCAGCAATGCTTAGCCATAGTGGTAAATGTATACTTGCAATTTCAAGGGGCTGCTACAAATTCTAAAACCCATTTTAGCACCTGTACGGCCTTACGGCCCAGGCATTGGTTTTTCAGGCCCCGAACTGGGGTTCGGGTCTACTTAAGTGCTTCCGCGATCGCTTTTTCAATCATACCTTCCATGATTTTGTAACCCGCCAGCGAAGGGTGTACGCCGTCGTCGGCCAGCGAAAGAGGCAAGCCGTTGCGTTCGTCTTTCATGGCGGAATGGTAATCGACCCAGATGCAGCCGTTTTTCTGCGCGTATTTTTTGATCAGAGCGTTCAGTTGCACCACTTTTTCGGCAGGCTTCATACCGGGGCTCCACGGGAAATCATAAGCCGGCAAAACGGAACAGAGCACCACGCGGATGCCGTTGGCTTTGGCCAGTTCGGCCATGGAAGCGATGTTCCCGAAAGTCGTTTCCAGCGTGGTCGGTCCCGTATTTTCAGCAATATCGTTGATACCGGCCTTGATGACCACCACAGCCGGTTTCAGGTCGATCACGTCCTGCCGGAAACGCAACAGCATTTGCGGCGTGGTTTGTCCGCTGATGCCGCGGTTGACATAGGGTTTGCCTGCAAAAAAAGCCGAGTCGGTCGTCGACCAGAATTCGGTGATGGAATTACCCATAAATACCACGCGTTTTTCGCCGGATTTGGGTTTGGGCAGTGCGTGGTTTGCCGCTTCGTAGCGGTGGAGCCAGGGCCAGTCGTTTTGCATACGTTGTTCTCCTTCTACTTTCCATTGAGCCAACATGGCAGGAGCAATGCCGGCGCGCCATTTGGCAGATTGTTTGGTTACAGTGAGGTTGTGCAGGTCGAGCCAGGATTCGAAATCCTCGATCCACATATCGGAAGCCAGGCCTTGCCTGCGGATGCCGAAGCCGTGACCTCCGTTGGCATACACGTGCAGTTCGGCATTTACACCCGCTTCATGCCATTTTTGGTACAAATCGGGGTTGCCTGCCGCAATGGGATCGTCGGCTGCACAGGCCAGAAACATCGGCGGCGCATACGCGCGTACCGCTCCACCGAGGATCGCGCCGGTATAGGCGTAAATCGGCGCCACAAAATCGGGGCGGCTGTCGGCATCGTACGTCTGCGCTACGGAGGCGATGAGCGTACCGCCCGCGGAGAACCCGATCATGCCGATGCGGTCGGCGTCGATGCCGAGTTCTGCTGCGTGTTTGCGGGCATAACGCACGGCTTCCTTGCCGTCGGCTACGGCCAGCGGCACGATGGGCATATTGATGGAATCGACGCGGGCGAAATTGGAGTTTTGCACGTCTTGCCAAAGTCCGCGGTCGTAATCGGGTGGCGCATTGAGCACCCTGTATTTCAGCACCAGCGCCGTAATACCTTTGGAATTGAGCCAGGTCGCCACGTCGGCGCCTTCGTGCTGAATGGCAAGTCCTCGGAAAGCGCCGCCGGGGCACACGATCATGGCCACGCCGGTGGAACCTTTGGCTTTGTAAATCGTCAGCGTCGGGTCGGTAATATTGCTGGCAAACAGCATGTTTTCACCGGGAATGGTGTCGGTTCGTTCGGGGTATTTCCAGTTTTCGGAACCGGGCGCGCGCCCTTCGTACAGCCGGACGACTTGTTGTGCGCGACCCAGCGTACAAACTGCCAGCAGCAGCGCCGGCAGCAGGATTGTATTTTTCATGATTACATTTTGGGCAAATGTAATTATTGTTTTGAACAGGATTAAAAGGATTAAAAAAGGATTGGAAGGATTTTTCAGTGTCGCGGCGGACATCCTTTCAATCCTTTTTTAATCCTTCCAATCCTGTTCAAAACCAGTTAAATCTTCTTCAAAAACTCCTCCAGCACCGTGTAAAACTCCTCGGGTTTGTCCATGTGGATCCAGTGGCTGGTCCCCTTAATGATTTTATTTTGCACATTGGGCATCTGTTTAGCCAGCGCATCGGGTTGTTTTTCTTCCAACTCGCTGGAAATGATGAGTTTGGGTCCGTTGTATTTTTGCAGCGAAGGCAGGGGATCGTACTGAAAAATACTGCGAATGATCGCGAGGTTGGTCTCCTTTGAAAATCTGTTCATACCGGCGCGTTCCAGCGAATCGGTATAGGGCCGCGAACCGCCCAGAATGCTTTTCAGATAGCCGTTCATCGTTTTGTCATAGGCATCCGATTCGAGCAGGTCCATCGTCTGTTTAAAGTCGGCATCAGCAGTTTTTCCCGGCGCACCTTCCATAACCAGCCCCGCTACCCTATCGGGGTGCATGCCTGCATAGGCAATAGCGATAGCGCCGCCCATGCTGTGTCCGACCAGCACGAACTTATCCAGTCCGAGGCTGTCGACCACGGCCGCGAGATCCGCCACCTGGGAATTAACGGAATAATCCAGGTTTGCCGGTGCATCGGACTGTCCGTGCCCGCGCAGGTCGATGGCAATGGCACGCCGGTCGCGGCGCGTATATTCCAGTTGTTCCTTCCATTGCAACGTGCTGCCGCCATAGGAATGCAGGAAAACGACGGGAATACCTCCTTTGCCGGCATCGTCGTAAAACAGCAGCCCGGCCGGACCTTTGATTTGGCCTCTGGCGGGCTTTTCTTTGGACGCTTCGGGTGCGGTTTTGACTTCGGTTTTTTCGGGATTGGCGGGTTGGGTATTGCAGGAAAAAAGGAAGGCCGTCAGGGCGGCAGCGGAGAGGAATTTGTACATAGTGTTTAGAAGATTGGTTTTCAAAAATGATGAAGGTGTGGGATTTCGATTTTTATGCTAAAAAGCCATGCCCGGCAGGTAACTTAGTGGTGGCATAGGAATTCAGAGGAAGTGATGTTTTTTGTCGTACGACAAAAAAAACACCACCTCCTCTGAATTCCCATGCCACCACTTGGTACAGCACACACCTCTTCCTCAATCCATCAATATTTTCTCCGACAAATACAGCGGCAAGGTTTTCACAGCGGCCATCAGTCTTTCCCTGGTTGCAGCCTGTTGCACTTTGTCTTCCTGGTAATGATTGAAATTTAGGTACAGGTAATACATCAGGAGCCGGTTGTAATCGTCCAGTTTCGGATCGGCGATCATTTGTTGCATTTCGGCTTCAATTTCTTCCGACCTCCCGGTCTCCGACAAGGCCCGGCCAATGCGGCTGATACTTCCGAAATAGTGTCCGTTGCTCACATTTTCCACCCGCAGGCTGATACCGAGCAGCAAGTCCGGCACATCGATATCGAGCACTTCCAGTTCCCGGATGTATGTTTTTCTGCGCCCCCAGGCATAACTGCCGTCGCTTGCGCGGTCGAACCGGTCGTTCATGATATTGAGGTGCGCGCGGAGGAATATTTCCCAGTTGGCTGTTTGGGCCGACAGTTTGGCGATGTTAAGTGCATGAATTCTGGGGCTCTCATCCTGGCTACAGGAGCCATACACCTTACGGTTTCTTTTCATATCGAGGGCTGTCCGGGGTGAATAATATCGTTCGACATATTCTTCAAACATATCCGATCCGCCACCTTTGGCCAGGGTTTCATCGACTGCTTTTTTAAGCAATTCATCAAATTCACCGTCGCTTTTACGGATGCTGTCGATCCTGAAAAACCGAAGGGAATCCCACATCTGAAGGTCAGTCATGAAATTTTCGCGTTTCTTTTTACTCCATTCGGGCTTGCGTGTCGAACGGTCCACGTACATCATGAATGCTGTCAAATGCGGGTGTTTCTTTTTGTCCGGCTCATATTCGCTTTCTTCCGCATTGTCGTAAAAAATCTGCGCAGAAGTGTCTATCATACAATCAGCATACTGGATCATTCGCGCACAGGTTTCCGGCAAAGCCACCTGTATAAATCCTTCCGGAAAGAAAAACGCCTCGATCCCTTCGCTGCCGTATATGCTCTTTTCATGGTATTCAAATATCCAGGACGCTTTCAGGCCTTGTTTATATTTATTCAGGTTTTCAAACACGTTGATTCGATGCTCGTATTTGTCGTTTATTTCCATACTGTAAAACGATAAATTGTCTTTCCCTGCATCATTTTTTGGAACGTAATACCGGATAACCAACAGGTCTTTTTCCACTTCCGCACGGTTATACTTCTTTATAAAATCCTCAAAAGGCATGTTGCTCTCCAGGTCTGCCCTTGCCGCTTTGATGTCGCCCGTATCCAGTTGCACATAATGCGCTTTTGCCTGATAATGAGACAAATACGTCTTATTCAGTTCACAGACTTTAAATTTCAAATTCAGGGAATCGACGATGAATTTCAACCGGTTCACGGTCGCATCGGAGTAAATGAGCCCGTTCGGGGATTGTTCGAATTCATTGTTTTGCGCGAAACACAGGGAGTGGATCGATAATGCGAGCAGCAGAAGTGTTCCTTTCATAAGGGAGGTTTTACAACGTATTTATGTAAACCGGTGATAGAGAGACCCTTGCAAGATGCTTTTTTGGCGTAAACCGGCGGGAATAAAACGTGCGACGCGTTTTTGTATTTTCCGGTCAGGTGGCCTCTTCGCTTAGTGGTGGCATGGGAATTGAAACGAAGGGGTATTTTTTTGTCGTACGACAAAAAAATACCCCTTCGTTTCAATTCCCATGCCACCACTAAGCGAAGAGGCCACCTGACCGGAAAATACAAAAACGCGTCGCACGTTTTATTCCCGCCGGTTTACGCCAAAAAAGCATCTTGCAAGGGTCTCTCTATCACCGGTTTACATAAATACGTTGTAAAACCTCCCTTATGAAAGGAACACTTCTGCTGCTCGCATTATCGATCCACTCCCTGTGTTTCGCGCAAAACAATGAATTCGAACAATCCCCGAACGGGCTCATTTACTCCGATGCGACCGTGAACCGGTTGAAATTCATCGTCGATTCCCTGAATTTGAAATTTAAAGTCTGTGAACTGAATAAGACGTATTTGTCTCATTATCAGGCAAAAGCGCATTATGTGCAACTGGATACGGGCGACATCAAAGCGGCAAGGGCAGACCTGGAGAGCAACATGCCTTTTGAGGATTTTATAAAGAAGTATAACCGTGCGGAAGTGGAAAAAGACCTGTTGGTTATCCGGTATTACGTTCCAAAAAATGATGCAGGGAAAGACAATTTATCGTTTTACAGTATGGAAATAAACGACAAATACGAGCATCGAATCAACGTGTTTGAAAACCTGAATAAATATAAACAAGGCCTGAAAGCGTCCTGGATATTTGAATACCATGAAAAGAGCATATACGGCAGCGAAGGGATCGAGGCGTTTTTCTTTCCGGAAGGATTTATACAGGTGGCTTTGCCGGAAACCTGTGCGCGAATGATCCAGTATGCTGATTGTATGATAGACACTTCTGCGCAGATTTTTTACGACAATGCGGAAGAAAGCGAATATGAGCCGGACAAAAAGAAACACCCGCATTTGACAGCATTCATGATGTACGTGGACCGTTCGACACGCAAGCCCGAATGGAGTAAAAAGAAACGCGAAAATTTCATGACTGACCTTCAGATGTGGGATTCCCTTCGGTTTTTCAGGATCGACAGCATCCGTAAAAGCGACGGTGAATTTGATGAATTGCTTAAAAAAGCAGTCGATGAAACCCTGGCCAAAGGTGGCGGATCGGATATGTTTGAAGAATATGTCGAACGATATTATTCACCCCGGACAGCCCTCGATATGAAAAGAAACCGTAAGGTGTATGGCTCCTGTAGCCAGGATGAGAGCCCCAGAATTCATGCACTTAACATCGCCAAACTGTCGGCCCAAACAGCCAACTGGGAAATATTCCTCCGCGCGCACCTCAATATCATGAACGACCGGTTCGACCGCGCAAGCGACGGCAGTTATGCCTGGGGGCGCAGAAAAACATACATCCGGGAACTGGAAGTGCTCGATATCGATGTGCCGGACTTGCTGCTCGGTATCAGCCTGCGGGTGGAAAATGTGAGCAACGGACACTATTTCGGAAGTATCAGCCGCATTGGCCGGGCCTTGTCGGAGACCGGGAGGTCGGAAGAAATTGAAGCCGAAATGCAACAAATGATCGCCGATCCGAAACTGGACGATTACAACCGGCTCCTGATGTATTACCTGTACCTAAATTTCAATCATTACCAGGAAGACAAAGTGCAACAGGCTGCAACCAGGGAAAGACTGATGGCCGCTGTGAAAACCTTGCCGCTGTATTTGTCGGAGAAAATATTGATGGATTGAGGAAGAGGTGTGTGCTGTACCAAGTGGTGGCATGGGAATTCAGAGGAGGTGGTGTTTTTTTTGTCGTACGACAAAAAACATCACTTCCTCTGAATTCCTATGCCACCACTAAGTTACCTGCCGGGCATGGCTTTTTAGCATAAAAATCGAAATCCCACACCTTCATCATTTTTGAAAACCAATCTTCTAAACACTATGTACAAATTCCTCTCCGCTGCCGCCCTGACGGCCTTCCTTTTTTCCTGCAATACCCAACCCGCCAATCCCGAAAAAACCGAAGTCAAAACCGCACCCGAAGCGTCCAAAGAAAAGCCCGCCAGAGGCCAAATCAAAGGTCCGGCCGGGCTGCTGTTTTACGACGATGCCGGCAAAGGAGGTATTCCCGTCGTTTTCCTGCATTCCTATGGCGGCAGCACGTTGCAATGGAAGGAACAACTGGAATATACGCGCCGCGACCGGCGTGCCATTGCCATCGACCTGCGCGGGCACGGACAGTCCGATGCACCGGCAAACCTGGATTATTCCGTTAATTCCCAGGTGGCGGATCTCGCGGCCGTGGTCGACAGCCTCGGACTGGATAAGTTCGTGCTGGTCGGACACAGCATGGGCGGCGCTATCGCTATTGCCTATGCAGGCATGCACCCCGATAGGGTAGCGGGGCTGGTTATGGAAGGTGCGCCGGGAAAAACTGCTGATGCCGACTTTAAACAGACGATGGACCTGCTCGAATCGGATGCCTATGACAAAACGATGAACGGCTATCTGAAAAGCATTCTGGGCGGTTCGCGGCCCTATACCGATTCGCTGGAACGCGCCGGTATGAACAGATTTTCAAAGGAGACCAACCTCGCGATCATTCGCAGTATTTTTCAGTACGATCCCCTGCCTTCGCTGCAAAAATACAACGGACCCAAACTCATCATTTCCAGCGAGTTGGAAGAAAAACAACCCGATGCGCTGGCTAAACAGATGCCCAATGTGCAAAATAAAATCATTAAGGGGACCAGCCACTGGATCCACATGGACAAACCCGAGGAGTTTTACACGGTGCTGGAGGAGTTTTTGAAGAAGATTTAACTGGTTTTGAACAGGATTGGAAGGATTAAAAAAGGATTGAAAGGATGTCCGCCGCGACACTGAAAAATCCTTCCAATCCTTTTTTAATCCTTTTAATCCTGTTCAAAACAATAATTACATTTGCCCAAAATGTAATCATGAAAAATACAATCCTGCTGCCGGCGCTGCTGCTGGCAGTTTGTACGCTGGGTCGCGCACAACAAGTCGTCCGGCTGTACGAAGGGCGCGCGCCCGGTTCCGAAAACTGGAAATACCCCGAACGAACCGACACCATTCCCGGTGAAAACATGCTGTTTGCCAGCAATATTACCGACCCGACGCTGACGATTTACAAAGCCAAAGGTTCCACCGGCGTGGCCATGATCGTGTGCCCCGGCGGCGCTTTCCGAGGACTTGCCATTCAGCACGAAGGCGCCGACGTGGCGACCTGGCTCAATTCCAAAGGTATTACGGCGCTGGTGCTGAAATACAGGGTGCTCAATGCGCCACCCGATTACGACCGCGGACTTTGGCAAGACGTGCAAAACTCCAATTTCGCCCGCGTCGATTCCATCAATATGCCCATCGTGCCGCTGGCCGTAGCCGACGGCAAGGAAGCCGTGCGTTATGCCCGCAAACACGCAGCAGAACTCGGCATCGACGCCGACCGCATCGGCATGATCGGGTTCTCCGCGGGCGGTACGCTCATCGCCTCCGTAGCGCAGACGTACGATGCCGACAGCCGCCCCGATTTTGTGGCGCCGATTTACGCCTATACCGGCGCGATCCTCGGTGGAGCGGTACGCGCGTATGCGCCGCCGATGTTTCTGGCCTGTGCAGCCGACGATCCCATTGCGGCAGGCAACCCCGATTTGTACCAAAAATGGCATGAAGCGGGTGTAAATGCCGAACTGCACGTGTATGCCAACGGAGGTCACGGCTTCGGCATCCGCAGGCAAGGCCTGGCTTCCGATATGTGGATCGAGGATTTCGAATCCTGGCTCGACCTGCACAACCTCACTGTAACCAAACAATCTGCCAAATGGCGCGCCGGCATTGCTCCTGCCATGTTGGCTCAATGGAAAGTAGAAGGAGAACAACGTATGCAAAACGACTGGCCCTGGCTCCACCGCTACGAAGCGGCAAACCACGCACTGCCCAAACCCAAATCCGGCGAAAAACGCGTGGTATTTATGGGTAATTCCATCACCGAATTCTGGTCGACGACCGACTCGGCTTTTTTTGCAGGCAAACCCTATGTCAACCGCGGCATCAGCGGACAAACCACGCCGCAAATGCTGTTGCGTTTCCGGCAGGACGTGATCGACCTGAAACCGGCTGTGGTGGTCATCAAGGCCGGTATCAACGATATTGCTGAAAATACGGGACCGACCACGCTGGAAACGACTTTCGGGAACATCGCTTCCATGGCCGAACTGGCCAAAGCCAACGGCATCCGCGTGGTGCTCTGTTCCGTTTTGCCGGCTTATGATTTCCCGTGGAGCCCCGGTATGAAGCCTGCCGAAAAAGTGGTGCAACTGAACGCTCTGATCAAAAAATACGCGCAGAAAAACGGCTGCATCTGGGTCGATTACCATTCCGCCATGAAAGACGAACGCAACGGCTTGCCTCTTTCGCTGGCCGACGACGGCGTACACCCTTCGCTGGCGGGTTACAAAATCATGGAAGGTATGATTGAAAAAGCGATCGCGGAAGCACTTAAGTAGACCCGAACCCCAGTTCGGGGCCTGAAAAACCAATGCCTGGGCCGTAAGGCCGTACAGGTGCTAAAATGGGTTTTAGAATTTGTAGCAGCCCCTTGAAATTGCAAGTATACATTTACCACTATGGCTAAGCATTGCTGCTTCGCTCACTTCTCATTTTTATAACCGATGCCCGATTATTGAAGCATTGCTGCTTCGCTCCCCGAACGGGGGGTCGGGTCTACTTCGCACCATGAAAAAACATATCCTTACACTCCTTCTTTCCGGCATTTTTGCCGTCGCTTTCGCCCAACTCAAAACCGGCGAAAACGTAGCCGTTACCAACACCGAATCCGGTAAAGTACGCGGCTACATCCACAACGGCATTCGTACCTACAAAGGCATTCCGTATGCGCAGGCCGCACGTTTCATGCCGCCGCAAAAAGCGAAACCCTGGACAAGTGTGCGCAGTTCGATGACCTACGGTCCGGTGTGCCCGCTCGTCGATCCGACCACCTCCGTTTCCGATGAAATCGAATTCTTTTTCAACCACGACTGGGGGTATCCGAGCGAAGACTGCCTGGTACTCAACGTCTGGACGCCCGGTATCAACGATGGCAAAAAACGCCCCGTTCTGTTCTGGATTCACGGCGGCGGATTCACAGCGGGCTCCTCGCAGGAACTGCCTTCCTACGACGGTGAAAACCTGAGCAAAAAAGGCGACGTGGTGGTTGTTTCCATCAACCACCGTCTGAATATCCTCGGTTTTCTGGACCTTTCCGCTTACGGCGACCAGTACAAACAATCCGCTAACCTGAGTATTCTCGACATGGCAGCCGCGCTGGAGTGGGTGAAAACCAATATTTCCAACTTCGGCGGCGACCCCGGCAACGTGACCGTTTTCGGTCAGTCGGGTGGGGGAGCGAAGGTGAACACACTGATGGCTATGCCTGCGGCGAAAGGGCTGTTTCACAAAGCCGTCAACGAAAGCGGATCGTTCCGGACCGCCATGCTGGAAAAAACCGAAACCCAGCGCATCGCTGCCGAAGTGCTCAACGTGCTGGGCCTGAAAGCCAATCAGGTGGATTCCCTGCAACGCATTCCTTACCCGGTGCTCGCCGCTGCCGGTAAAAAGGCCCTGAAAACCGTCGAGGAAAAAATGAAAGCGGAAGGCAAACCTGTGATGGGTTTTGGGCTCAGTTGGGGTCCCAGCCGCGATGGCGACGTGCTGCCGTACCAGTTGTTTTCCAGCGAAGCCTTCGAACTTTCCAAAAACATCCCGCTCCTCGTCGGCACTACGAAAAACGAATTTTTCCCTTCGCTCGGCGCGGGCCTTACCAAAGGCACGAAAGAAGAAGTGGACGCATTTATCAGAAAACAATACGGCGACAAAGCCGATGCCTACATCGCTGCCGTCAAAAAGGCTTACCCGCTCGATACCAAACCCACCGACCTGATGGACATCGACACACGCTTCCGTCCCGGAGCCGTGATACAAGCCAATTTGAAATCTGCCGTGGCCGGCGGCGCGCCCGTTTACATGTACCTGTTCACCTGGCAGTCGCCTTCCATCGACGGCAAATACAAGTCCATGCACTGCATGGAACTACCGTTCGTGTTCAACAACATCGCACGTTGCCAGGAGATGACCGGCGGCGGTAAACAGGCGGAAGTACTGGCCGGAAAAGTGAGCCAGGCGTGGATCAATTTTGCGCGCACCGGAAACCCCAATCACCCGGGACTGCCAATGTGGCGGGCGTACAATCCGCGTACCACTTATACGATGTTTTTTGATAACCAGTGCGTGGTGAAACCGCAGCAGGACAAGGATTTGATGGAGTTGGTGACGCCGAAGTAAGGAGTTTCGGCACATTCAATCATTTTTATCAAATAGATGCAAACCAATTTTCTGTATGCCAAACAGTATGAAAAACCTGTTCTTTATATGCTACTTCTGCTCCTGCTTTCAACTGTCCGGTCTGATGGCACAGAGTTTTGCCGAGCCGACGCTTTCCACCCAGATACTCAATGATCCATCCTACCGCCTGGTCGTGATCGTACAAAAACCGGTAGACGCCAACGAGTTAAGGCCTTTCAAAAAAAATCCGGGTATGGATAAGTTATATTTTGCTGCGCTGGATACCCTGAACATGAACTGGATAGAAGCCGTAAAAAAGCACTGGAAATTGCACAAAGACCTGCAATTTATTTCGGTGGACGAGTTGCTCCAAATGCAAAAGACCTTATCGAAAGAAGAGCGGGCCAAAGTGCTGGTGCTGGCCTATTCCAACGTGGAAGAACGTATCCGTACCGAATTACAGGAACGCGACGTTAAAAAATTGCCTGTGGCAGTGAAAAAGAATGAAACCAGTCTGTATGCAGATGCCCGCACGGACGTAGGCCTGTACCAACTTGGAGCGCTTAAAAAACTGGTTGTTGCTTACGACAACGTTTATTACCGGGCATTATCCGAAACATGGAAAGAGTGCATCATTCCCAACGTATGCGCCACTTACGAAATTTCAAACTGGTATCCTGGTTATGCTGATCTTACATTTGCCCTGATCAATATGCAGGAACTGATGATTCGGCGGGCTGCCGACAAAAAAGTCAAGGGCAGCAAACAGGATATCGGACCGAAGCAGGCGCAGTTGTTGCAAAATAAAACATTGCTTGTTCCGGAAATTTATACCCAGATGTGGAAGAAGGATAAACTGGAAATCGACGTGACAGAAGCATCTATCCGGGAAAGTTACCCGTATCCGTTTAAGATTGTCCGACAGGAGGAGATCGATCGGGTGGTACGCGCCAACGACAAACAATATGCTATTCTGTTGCGTTCTGTGTGGCCTGGCGTACCCGGCACAGGTTTAACCGGAATCTATTACTGGGCAGTGGATGCGGCCGATTGCAAAACCGTGCTCAGTTATTCCGATCTGAAAAGCCCGATGATCAAAGACCGGTATACGTACGGATTTCGGAATACATTTTTTGATGAACGGGCAAAAGAACTGGCGGATAAGTAGATGGATTGCTGATAAAAGTGGAGCGTTATGAAAACGGAGGGCTGGTTTCCGGCGATTTCTACACGTACGTGCAAAAGATTTTCGGATTCGCCAACTTTTGACAAAGGCGGGAATACATTCAACCAGGCCGGGCAAATGTTGCGTCTTGCATTCAACTTTGCACAAAACTCAGCCATGCGCCACTTGAAATACACCCTCCTGCTTTTCCTGTTTGCCTGTATCGGATCGCTTCGTGCCCAGCACCTCACAGGCGTCAGCAATATCCACCCCGCCGATACCGGCCTGCTCACGGCCGGCGCCCTCGACGAGGCGGGCAACTTCTACGCTGCTTCCACACTCAACCTGAAAACCTTGCCCGGAGAAACGGGTATCGCGGGTATATTCCCGGCCGGCGACCCTGTACTCAGCAAATTCGCGCCCGACGGCACACTGCTCTGGCGGCATGAATTTTCCGGCAATGTGGCGCGCATCAGCGACATCGCCGTGACGCCCGATCAAAATCTGGTCATCACGGGCGGTTACGTCGATACGTTCCGGCTGGCGGCCGACTGGGGCGTTCCCGGCGAGGCGAGCAATGGAAGTTTCTTTATCGCCCAGGTGGATCCTGCAGGTAATTTCATGTGGATGGATACGGACGTCAGTACACTTCCGGAAGATTGCATCGGCTGGACACTCGCAGTTGGCCCCACGGATATTTATGTGGCGGGTATGCACGAAGGCATTTATTCGAGTCTGCGCCGCTACAGTTTCAGTGGCGCCCTGCAGGCGGAAATAATCGTGGACATTCGCACCATCAGCGACCTGATGCTCGACGAGCAGGGAAGGCTGTATGCGGTGGGTACGGCTTCCCCTTTTACCTTTTTTAACAACATGCCCGTGCCTTCTCCGGTTGAGTTTACAGGCTACGTGAATTACATCGCGCAACTCGATTCGTTCTTTCAGGTGCAATGGATCCGCTCGACCAATTACATTACCTTCGACGAACACCCGAAAGGTGCGGTTTTCAACGGCCGGCCGATGCTGCTGTCTCTCGACTTCGATGCAGGGCAGAATGGACAGGGTAATTACCAGTTGAAAGAATACTCCGTGGAAGGCGACTTGTTGCACACGGATTCCATTCTTTCAGGTTTTTTCTTCCAGAATTACGAGCATTTCGCTTTGCAGCCGTTTTGCGACCGCTTGCTGCTGGCGTATCCTTCGGACGGCGGATTTGCCCTGAAATCGTTCGATGCCGAATTTCAGGATACGGTGTTGCTGCAAAGTTCGGACGGCAATTTTTCAAGTTCCATTCCTTTCATTTGTACGCAGGGCGAACACGCTGTGCTGGGCTCCAGTTTCCGGAATGCGGAACTGAGCATTGCCGGCGGTTTTGATGAACTGCACAACAGCAAAACGCCCGACCCGCAGGAGTTTATACTGGTTCTGGAATGTGACGGCGCCTCCAGCGGCAGCGAGGATATTTCGCAAGCGCCTGTTTCGTGGAATTTGACGCCCAATCCGGCGGGCGCAATAGTTTATCTGAATAGAAAAAATGAAAACGATGCGCAGGAAGTATACCTGGAATTGCTGGATGCGCAGGGGCGTCGTTGCCGGTATGAGAAATCGTCGGAACATCAGATAGCCGTTTCCCTGGAAACCATTCCGGCGGGCATTTATTTTGTGAGGGTAACGGGGAAAACGGGCACGGTGATGCTGAAAGGAATAAAACAATAACCTTCCTACAGAACCGAAGCAGCCTACAAGTGTTTGATAGGGACACTTGTAAACCTGACTTTTACCGATATGAAAAAAGCACTCCTCTTC
>Ga0116158_10001937_pt1 | contig 18484 bp, 15 predicted proteins | sample AD_UKC052_MetaG_FD_89883 | JGI IMG/M metagenome (GOLD analysis project Ga0116158, IMG submission 89883) | Active sludge microbial communities of municipal wastewater-treating anaerobic digesters from USA - AD_UKC052_MetaG | ecosystem: Engineered > Bioreactor > Anaerobic > Digestate | place: USA... | reverse complement strand
TACCAGTTCGTGCCCCGGCCGCATGTAAAGGTGATAGGTATTGCCCAGGATGATCTGCGCATTGGTCTCTTTGAGCTCGTGCGGACTCATCGCTTTCACTGTGCCCAGGGTGCCCACAGGCATAAAGACGGGAGTGTGAATCTCGCCGTGATTGGTGCAGATCTTTGCGGCGCGGGCCTTGCCGGATTGGGCCTGAAGAGTGTAAGAAAACGCCATGAGCTACCTCAGGGAGATCATGCGGCTGATCAGGCGGGAGATATCAGCATAGAAGGCAAAAAGCATCAGCCAAAGCAGAAGTGCAAAGCCGATCCGCTGCGCAATGCCCTGTACTTTGAGTGGTACCGGCTTGCCAAAGATGCCCTCAATGATGAAAAACATGATGTGCCCGCCATCCAGGATGGGGATGGGCAAGAGGTTCATGATCATCAGGATCAGCGAGATCGAGGCAAAGAAGAGCAGGATGCTGCTGATGCCGCGGCTGCCAACGTCATTTGCCATGCTTACCAGCATCACCGGACCGCCAACGTTGTTCTTCAGTTCAGAGGGTTTTTTGGCCAGGCGAAAGAGTCCGGAGTATTGCATGGTGATGAAGCTGAGGGTGGAAAGGCTGCCGTACTGCATGGCCTCAACGGGGCTGTAGCGGATCGTTTGTTTCACCGGAAGGTATTGCATGATGCCGATCATTCGCTCATCCTCACCGGTAAGGGTATCCTGCAGAGGGATCCTGCGCGTAAAAACGTCATTCTTGCGCTGCACTTGCACCAGCACATCATTGCCCTCGGAGGCGATAATCCGCTCGCGCATATCGTACCAATCGCTTACCGCAACGCTATCCACAGCCAGGATGATGTCGCCTTCCTGCAGGCCAGCTTTCCATGCCGGCATTCCGGTAAACACTTCGCCGATGCGGGTGGAAACCAGCGGTTTCAGGCTACGGATCAGGGAATCGCGTTCGGCTGCAGCCACAGTAAGGCTTTGCGGTTGCCCCGCGCGAGTGAAAGCCACCTTATTCTCAGCGTGTTGGCTAAGCTCGATCAGGAAGGCATTGAAGCCCGCTACGCTTTTACCATTTACCGAGATCAGCGAATCGCCCGCGCTGAATACTTCCGCCCATTTGCCTGCGGCGGAATGCAGCACTGGTGCCAGATCTTCCTGCTTTTGGGGCAGGACCATGGCAAAAATGAAGAGCAGCAGGCCCAAAAGCAGATTGGCAAAAGGTCCCGCCAGCACGATCAACGCCTTTTTCCACCAGGCTTTGCTCAAGAAATCCCTTTCAGGATCGCTCTGCTGGACTTCATCCCTCTCTTCGGGATTGTCGCCCTGCATCTTTACGTAGCCGCCCAGAGGAATCAATGACAGCAGATACTCCGTGCCCCCGCGGGTGACCTTGAAAAGGGGTTTGCCAAATCCGACGGAGAACTTCTGGATGTGAACTCCAAACGCGCGGGCCATCAGAAAGTGCCCCAATTCGTGGATGATGATGAGCAGCCCGAAGGCTATCACCATCATCACAATATTGGCAAGGGTCACTTGCCCTGCCTTTGGGTCATGGTGATGGCGATGTAAGAAGCGACGTCGGTGGCATAGGATCCGGTGCCAAATCCGGCATCGTAACCCAATTCGATGGCCAGTTCATGCGAGATGCGCGGTCCACCGCAGATGAAGAGCATTTTATCTCTGAGACCCTCCGCTTCCGCCAGTTCGATGAGGCGGGTGAGGTTTTGGATATGGATATTCTTTTGCGTAACCACTTGGGAGACCAGGATCACATCGGCCTTTTCCGCTCTGGCTCTGGCCAATAGCTCTTCCGAGGGCACTTGCGCACCCATATTGATCGCATTAAAGCAACTGTAGCGTTCCAGGCCAAAACGGTGGTTGTAACCCTTCATATTCATGATTGCGTCGATGCCCACGGTATGGGCGTCACTCTCGATGCACGCACCTACGACGGTCAAGACTCTGCCGATGTGCTCATCCACGTAGATTTCGGTGGCTTCCATGTCCATCACGGGGGTTTCCACCACTTTCACCTTGATCTTGGATAGATCCACGCCCACATTGGTGGCCGCATAAGCTATGAAATGGGTGAAGCCTTCGCCCAGATCGCGCATGCAGGTGATTTCCGCTTCGTCGAAGCCCATGGAAAGGATCAGTACTCGTGCCGCTTCCTTGCCTTTGGCGTCCGCGCTGGCGGGCAGGGCAAAAGAAAGCTGGATCTTGCCGTCATTCAGGGTGTCGCCATAAGGTTTTACTATCTGTGTCATAGTCCCAGCTCCTTTTTCATCTGTTGCATAAAGGGATTGTAATAGTCCGCGCCGCGCTCAAACACTCCATCCAGGCCTTTGCCGCCATTTTCAGGACGCTTGATCTCGGCAAATTCACCCTTGGCCATCGCGCTAAACAGGCCTTCACTGGCAACCTTTTCCAGGAACTCAGTGGCTTGCATTAGCACAAAGTTTGCCCGGGTGCCGATGAAGCCTTCCGGTGCCAATTGCAGATTCGCACCGAGGTCCTTGACTGCACGGAAGAGATACTGTGCATTCTCGATGGCAAGAGAACGATCCACCAGATGCGGGGTGTGGATGGCTTCAGTCATCATGCCCAGTAGTTGTACGCCCTGTCCGGTGAGCTGGCCGATGAAATTGAACATGGCGTCCATGAGGTGCGTCTTGAAGATATTGCCGCTGGCAAACTTGGTGGGGGGCATATACTTCACCGGTGCGGCAGGAAAGAGTTCGCGCGTCAGCAAGGCATGAGCCAGCTCATAGCTGAAGCTGTTTTCCAGATCGGGATCGATCTCATAGGCGTGCCCCAGTCCCATCTTTTCGGGCTTCACGCCGCTGCGCAGGGCAAAGCTCTCGTTTAGCAATTGCGAGGCGGTGACGGTGTAAGCCTTATCCACAGCGTCGGAAGTAGTGAGGTAATTGTCCTCCCCGGTCTGAATCTCGATGCCGGCGTAGGCATTGATCATGCGGGCAAAGTATTGATCCAGCAGAGTGCGTTTGGGGTTGATATCGCGAAAGAGAATGCCGTACATGGCGTCGTTCAGCATCAGGTCAAGGCGTTCGATAGCTCCCATCACGGCTATCTCCGGCATGCAAAGTCCGCTGGCATAATTCGTCAAGCTGATGTAGCGACCCAGTTCTGCACTCACTTCATCCAGGGCACTGCGCATGATGCGGAAGTTTTCCTGCGTGGCATAAGTGCCGCCAAAACCAACAGTTGTAGCGCCATAGGGTACGTAATCCAGCAAGGACTGCGCGGTGGAACGGATCACCGCAATGATGTCCGCGCCTTCGCGGGCGGCTGCTTTGGCCTGGGTTACATCCTCGTAGATGTTGCCGGTGGCCACTATCACGTAAATGGCGGGGACGCGACGGGGTCCGTATTTGGCAAAGAACTGCTTGCGTTTTGCCCTCTGTCCGCTGATATGGCTCAGCATCTGTGCGCTTTGCTCTCCCAGACACTGGAAGATGGTACCGGAATCTTGCAGGGGAAGGCTGCTGAGTTCCAGGCCTTCTTTCACCACTGCATCCGCTACTTGCTGCGCATCCAGCTTTTTGTGCAGCATCGCATTGGCCACCCAAAAGGCTGCGCCTTTGTTCAACGCGCCACATGCATGCAATTGATCCACTATCACGTTCGGATAGGGTTTGCCGTCCTCCGTGGCGCCATCTATACCCATCAGACGCAATACGGTACGCTCGATGCTGACCGAGCTGTAACCGCTGAATAACCAGTCAAAATCGCCGGTGATCTTTTCCGCGGCTTTACGGGCACGTAGCACCAATGATTGATCTAGATCTAGTTTAAGCATCTATACTCCAAATAGTTTGATATCTTCCTGCAGACAGCTTTTTCTCAGCCTTGTTTTGGTCAAGGATTTTCAGGTTTCCCTGCGCCCAATGTGGGATGATGGATATCCGGAAACACAGAAGAATTGGAACAATATTTGCACATGAACTCATTGTGAAGGGGAACGTATTTGCTCGGTGTTCCCGCTATCTCGTTTACAGAGAGGAATATAGGATGCACGTTATGGAAGATAAATATAAAGCCGCCTATGGCGTAGTCGAAAAGTTCTGCTTTGATCGGGAAGATCCCATAAAGGCCATCAACAATATGCGGTTTTTTCCAGAAGGTTACGATGCCTTTGGCATTGAGGATGAGGAACTCAAGATTCTGCGCGACCGGATTCTGGAAGACTTTGGCTTCGAGATGGCAGAACTGGCGGATTTTGGTAAAGTACTGCTAAAGACTGGGAAATACGAATTTGGCACCCTTGCCATCATGCTGCTGAAGAAGCATCGTCCCCGGATAGATGCGTATGTGATGAGCGCCGTAAAGGAGTGGCTGGACAGGGGAGTGGAAAACTGGGCGCATGCAGATCTCATCGCCATCAAGCTGATCCCGGTTTTCTTTGAGCTGGAGCTCTGCACCATGGAATCCCTTGCTCTGTGGCGTGAATCGGGATCCAAATGGACACGACGGGCAGCGATCATGTGTTTACACTCGCTAAAGAGCCCCCTTGCTGCAGACGAAATCCTCAGCTTCGTGCGCCCCTTACTGAGTGACAAAGAAAAAGTGGTGCAGCAAGCCCTGGGGCTTTGTCTGGCAGATTTGTGGCAAAAGCATAATGAGCCGGTGGAGAGCTTTCTGGCGGAGAATAAAGACAGTATGGATCAGCTTGCCCTCAAAAATGCCACTGCGCATATGCCCATCACCATCGCCAAGCACTTTCGCAAGCCCAATCCCCGGCCCAAGAATCCTCATACAAAGCACAAGCCCAAGTTTAGCAAGAAAGGACCGAAAAAATGAAACACTATCTTGTCTTAATGTTTTTATTGCCAGTGCTTTTAGCCGCTGGATCGCTCAGCATCCGGCTTTCTTTTGCAGAAGACGAAATCCGCGGCTTTATCACCGAGCCCGGAGTGGAGCGTCTTCCCGTATCCACGGTGAACGTCCTGTTGCCCCCCGGCTCTGTTCTGACCAGTTACGACTTCAGTTTCCGCGACCAGCGAGCCGCGAGCAAGAGCTACCGGGAAGTAAACACCCCCTGGTCAAATTCTGAGACCATCATCAAGGGACAGCGTCATTCGCTTAGCTCATCCAGGTATGTTTATCTGGGCATCAAGTACTGGGGAGATTTCACTTACGCCTCCTGGCAAGTACTGCCTTACGACCCCGCATCCGGGATCTGGAATTCGAGCGCCGACCTGGTGATCAAATACGATAAGGCCGGAGCTGCGCGAAACCTGATCCCCTCCACTTTCTCCAATCCCAGCTTCTTTGCTAATTCCACCGATATCAAAAAATGGTACATAAATCGCGACACCCGCAATTTTGACTATCTGGTGATTGGTACACCCGAACTGTATGCAGAACTAAGTAACCTCGTGGCTTATCGCCAGAGTCAGGGTATGGTGGTGCAATTTGCCAATATCGCCGATATCCTGGCATCTTCAGAGGGGAATGATAATCCGGATAAGCTGCGCAATTACCTGAAGAATGCCTATCAATCCAGCCCCTTCACATATCTGCTGCTTCTGGGCGATTACGATACTGTCCCAGCGGCTTATCTGACTCCGGAACCCGATGGCGCGGAGACAGTGCCCAGTGATTTCTTCTATTCGGATCTCAGCAGCAATTGGGATTATGACAACGATTTCCGCTATGGGGAGTATCCTGATCCGGCGGGAGTGGAGAACTCCATGCTGGATTTCACCCCAGAGATTTTTGTGGGGCGCCTTAGCACAAACATCCCTTCCCAGATAGCCATTATCGCTGATCGAATCGTAGCTTTCGATTCCTCCAATGAGCCTTACAAGCAGAAAGCGCTGTTGCCCTCGGCATTTCTGAACTACGCGAACGAACCGGAGATCGGTATGCCCCAGACCGATGACGCTCATTTCTCTGAGATCGCACGTCAGACCGTTCTCAGAGATTATGAATGTGACACCATGTACGAGCAAATGGGCATAGTGCCTTCCTACCCCTCGGCATATCCGCTGGATGCCTCCACTTTCGAAACTCTACTGCGGGGAACTGATTACGGGATAATCAATTGGAGCGCACACGGGTCACCCAGTTCTTCATCGCGTAAAGTGTGGATGGAGGATAACGGAAACGGGATTCCCGAGTATTGGGAGACGGAATGGTTTGATCTGGTGGACAAACAAAGCTTCGATTGGATAACAGCCAGCGGAGCCTCGGTGATCTTTGCCGGTTCCTGTTACAACGGCTATATAGATGAATCATCAAGCTCTTTGGCAGAATACGCCCTGATTAAAAAAGGTGTGGGAGTGATTGCTGCAACGCGTACCGGCTGGTACAAGGTAGGCTGGCAAAATCCCGGCTGGGGCGGTCTTTCCAGCTACAATTACCACTTTCTGGAAAACTACGCGGAAGTAAAAATGCCGCTTGGCGCCGCGCATGCCTACGCCAATTTGATGCATACGCAGTATTATCTCTTTGGCGATCCCATCGATTCTGGAGGCATTATCTGGCCGGAACTGCAGAACGTATACACTTTCCTGCTTTATGGCGATCCTGCTGTAGGACATAGCCTTACTCCTGCTCCAGAAGGGGAGATCCTGGTTTATATCCCGGATCAGGAAGCAGATTTCCGCCTGGTAAATGCGATCCGGGACAATGCCAATATGAACGTGGTATACAGCAATCGCTTGATCCCGGATTATGACTATATCACCAAATTTGAAGCCCTGTTTTGCATTATGGGCGATTACCAGCTTCAGCCCTGGGAAAAGGATCTGCTAAATGGCTATCTGGATGAGGGTGGCAAGATCTACATGGAAGGAAATGTGGCTTGGGACATGAATGATCCCTTCCTGGCAAAGTTTGGTGTGGGAGCCCCGTTTGACAATGTGATCACCATCGAAGGCATTTCATACCCCCCAAAATATTGGGCGTACAATGCCCTGCAGGATGGCTACCGTGAATTGGTGCCCATGACTTCTTCCGCTCATGCTGTATTCTGGACAGCCAATACTGATCCTTCCATACATTGCATCGGAGTAAAGAATAGTGGCGCACAGCACCAGACCATTGCCTCCTCCTTCCTGCTCTCAGAAATAATCAATCCCACTCCAACAAAGGATGACAGCTTTCAGGATATGATCGCGGAGATTATGTACGAATTGGGCATTATCGATGATCCAAATGCCAATGATGATCCTCATACCCCTATAGCGCAGATGAGCATCTCAGCCTGGCCCAATCCCGCCAGAAACATGATCAATATCGCCCTGGAGAACCATAAAGGCAGCCCCGCCAGGATCAGCCTCTATAACGTCCGGGGACAGAAGATACAGGATATGCTCCTTTCTGACAAAAACGGATTCAGATCCATCTGGAATGCGAAAGACCTGCAAGACAGAGATTGCCCCGCTGGCATCTATATCATAAAAAGCGGGGATGTATCCCGCAGGATAACGCTGCTCCCCTGAGAATTTACAAAAGCGGATTATTGTACGACGGAGGATTTCATATCCTCCGTCTCAGTATGACGACAAATCACATTTAGCCCGGTTTGGGATGTGCTTGACAAGTACAGGATGGGTCAGCCGGCAATCACACAAGATGAAAACAAAGGGGTCAGGAGAACAAGAGCAAAAATAACGATGCAATGATATGTTCAGCCAATTAACGAGTAACGAGGGTCTTCGTAGCGCTATGGTACCATTTGGCGCGGGGTGTCTGGTGAATCGCAGTTCTGCCCTACATGGCAGGGTGGGGCTCAGGTCGAAATGAAGTAACTATCAGCCTGGAGGATTTCCTGGCCCTTACTTGAGTTTGGGCATAAACATCGGGATCCGGTTCATCCGTCCAATCCGTGGTCTCTTCCAGATTTACCCACGGATTGAACGGACCCCTGCGAGGTGCATGTATAGTACATGCCTGAACTTGGGGGGATGAAATGATGCTTTACCAGAAATAGCGCATCAGCAAGTAAGCCGAGCTGACCACGATAGCCAGCAGGGCGAAGATGCCGCCGATCTTGGTATATTCTCTGAAGGAGATGTGGTAGCCGTTGCGGTTCGCGATCCCGATGGCTACGATATTGGCCGATGCACCGATCAGGGTTCCATTACCACCCAGACAGGTTCCCAGGGCCAGAGCCCACCAAATGGGGTGCATGGCTTCAGTATTGTTGATCAGAGTGCCCAGCTCCTTGATCACGGGGATCATAGCGGCTACGAAGGGGACGTTGTCGATGAAGGCACTAAACACGCCTGAGACCCAAAGAATGACCATGGATGTGGATCTTGGTTCTCCGTGGGTAAGGTCCATGATTCCTGTGGCGATCATGCTGATAAAGCCTGTTTCCACCAGGGATTCCACAATCATGAAAAGCCCCATGAAGAAGAAGATGGTCACCCAGTCAATATCATTGGAGAGGATATGCTCCACTCTTTTCCGATCGGAGATTACCAGCAGGAAAAGACCAGCCGTCATGGCGATGGTGGCAGTTTCGATCATGATAACGCTTTGCAGGGATAGGGCGATGAGCATCAGCACCAGCACAATGCCACAGATGATGAGTAGTTTCCTATTCTTGATCAGGTTCTTCTCGTTGTAACTCATCAGTTTCGCGCGGTTCTCGTTTGAGACATGCATGCCTTTGCGGTATAGCAGCCAGATCAGGCCAGTGGAGAAGATGGTGATCAATATGACGGGTGGAGTGAGATTGATGAGGAAATCCATGAAGTCATAATCTGTGGCGCTGCCGATCAAGATATTGGGCGGATCACCGATCATGGTGGCGGCGCCTCCGCCGTTTGAAGCGATAACCATGGTGATGATGAATGGAATGGGGCTGATCTTCAGTTCGCTGGCCACCAGCAGCACGATCGGCACCAGGATCATAATGGTGGTCACACTGCCCAAAAAGGCTGAGATAACTGTGGTGAGTAGAAACATCAGGATCATGATGGCCAGGGGTTTACCTTTGGCGATCTTGGCGAGTTTGATGGCCAGAAACATGAAGACGCCGGTTTGGCGCATCACCGAGATCACCATCATCATTCCGATGAGGAAAAAGATTACGTTCCAGTCTATTGCGGCAAAGGCGATCTTCTGATGTACGATGCCGGTAAGGACTATGGCAAAGCCGCCCATCATGGCAGCCAGCATCTTGTTGATCCATTCTGTGATAATGAGGAGGTAAGTAACACCGAAAATGGCGAGAGCGATTAACATGAGAGTCATTTTTATGCCTTGATCACCTTTCGGAAGATATCGCTGGCTGTTACCACACCAACCAATTTGTGTGCATCATCCACCACGGAATAGAAGCGTTTGTGATGCTGAATCATCTCAAACACAGCCTCGGGAATGGAGCTTTGAGGATTCAGGAACTCCTCTTCCTTGCTCATGATGTCTCTGACAGTCAGAGTGTCTTCCTGTTCAAAGAGCTTCTCCAGAGGCTCATAAGACCTCAGGAAACTTACATTGTCCAGCATCATCAGATAATCTGGAACACCCACTTTCAACAGATTCAGAATGCTCACTTCTCCCAGATACCGGTTGTTTTCATCCACCACAGGCAGAAAGGATATCTCTTTTGAACACAGGATGGCGCTGAGCTCCGATAGCTTGGCGTCGGGTGAAATCGTGATAGGTTCATTTACCATTATATCTCCCAGAGTAATCTCTTTTTTGATGCGAATATCCAGCTTGTGCAAACGTTGCATCACAGCATGCCCGTCCCTCAGTTCGCCAAGTTCCCGCATCAACGGGGCGTCCTTGGATACCTTCAATAATGCAGCCACCAAATTCAAATAGATATTTGATGAACTCTTGTCCGTGATCACCAAACACACCCAATGCACTTTCTGCCCATCATAATCGATAGGATTCTGTACAAAGGCCATGCCGATCATCGTGTCATGAAAATTCTCCATCCGGACGTGTGGAATGGCAATTCCCGTGGCATAGGCAGTGCTGCTCTGACGATCTCGCTCCAGAATCAGCTGCATCAAACCCTCACCACAAACAGGTAGTCTGCGGTGGTAGCAGATTCGTTCTACCAAAAGGTGATAAACCTGCTCTCTGGTAAGCACTCTGTTCTCATGCAAAATGCTTTTGGCATCCAGAAGATCTGATAGTAACATAAGATAAGCCTCTATCTCTTTATTTAAAAAAATCAGGCGATCGTCGCAATGTCCCTTGGTCTGTGGGCACAGCGGCGATCGCCGTCGCTGGTTTCTGATTATCTTTTCTTTTTGCTACGACACGTAGCCACGGGCAGGATCATCTCTTCCATCGAGACCCCTCCATGCTGGAATGTGCCGTTGTATTGCTTTTGATATTGGTGGTAAGAATTAGGATAAATGAAGTAATAATCATCCTTGGCAAAGATGAAGTTATCCACAATGCTCTTTGAGGGCAGCCCGTAATCGGCGGGCTTTTTGACGAAGAGGGCGTGACGGTCGTTGGCAGTGAGGTTTTTACCTTCTTTGTAACGCACTGTCACCGAGGTGTCCCTATCGCCAATCACCTGTGTGGCGCGGTTTACCTTGATCGAACCGTGATCGGTGGAAATCACCACGATGGCATCCTGCTTGGCGATCAGCTTCAAGGCTTCATAGAGGCTGGAATGCAGGAACCAATGCTTGGTGAAGGCACGCAAACCTTCTTCATGAGGGATGGTCTCCTGCAGGATCTGATCACGGGAACGGTGATGTGCCAGGAGATCCAGGAAGTTATAGACCAGAACGATCAGGTTTTCTTTGTTCCAAGTATCGATCTTGCGCAGGACGAAATTGCCCTCGTCCATATTGAATATCTTCACATACTTCGAAGTGGGATCCAGCTCATAACCCAGCTCGCTGATATGCTCGTCCAAAAGCTGGTGTTCATTGCGGTTTCGGGAGTTATCCATCTCGGAGGAAGTAACCCAATACTCAGGGAAGCGCTTGGCAATATCAATGGGCAAGAGCCCGCTGAAAATGGAATTGCGAGAATAGGGCGTAGCGGTCGGTAATATCGAGAAATAGATGTCCAACTGCTCGTCAAACAATTCCTGGATGTAAGGTTGAATAGCAAGGTATTGATCCAGACGCATGCAGTCGATGATGATGAAGTATATCGGCACATTCTCTTCGAAATGCGGAGCCACATATTGCGAGATCATGTCAAAACTGAGATTGGGGCGTTCATCCGTCTTCAGCCACTCTTTGTAATTTCGCTCCACATAGTTAGTGAATTCGGTATTGCAGTTGCGCTTTTCCAAAAAGTGGGTCTGCCGCAGGCCGTCATCGTTTACTTCGTCGATGCGGAGTTCCCATTGCGCCATTTCGCGGTATATATTGCCCCATTCTTCCCAATCGGGATTGTCAAAGAGGCGTTGATTGAGCTGCGCGATATAGCGGGTATACTGCTGGCCGATCTCGTTGGCTTTGATCTCGTCGGCTTGAAAGATCTTCTTGATGGCCATGATGATCTGCGAGGGGTTGATGGGTTTGATCAGATAATCGGAGATCTGAGAGGCGATGGCCTTGTTCATCAGGCCCTCTTCCTCGCTTTTGGTGACCATGATGATGGGGATGGCGTTATTGATGCGTTTGATCTCTTGCAGGGTGCTGAGACCGTCGAGACCGGGCATCATTTCGTCCAGTACCACCAGATCATATTTGGTTTCCACCACCTTCTCGATGGCGTCTTCTCCGTTGTTGCATGTATCTACACTATAGTTTCGTTCTTCCAGAAAGAGGATGAATGGCTTGAGCAGGTCTATTTCGTCATCCACCCACAGGATTTTCATAAGCTTCACGGCGTTTCCTCCTTTTGTGTTTCGAGTTCAAAGGCCTTTTGACGGTCTTTGACGATCTTTTTTACTTCGTCCAGGTCGGAATCCTGGAAAAAGAGCGCCAGTTTGAAGTTCAGCTCAGCCTTGCTGCAATTGAACCAGGTGGTCATTTTTTCGAGGTACTGGTCGATAAATACTTTCTTGAGGTCAGTGTCTTCAGCTTTTTCTTGTTTTTTTATCTCCTTGATTTCGTTGCGTAACTCATTGGTAGGGGTCTCACTGGCTTTCTTCATCCACTCGTCCCGCTCGTTCCAGTTTGCTTTTTGAACGAAGGGCTTGATCAATTGTAGACGCTCAAAACCGATCTCCTTCACGCTTACGTCATCTATATCCATCTCTTCCACGAAGAGCTCAAAGGTCTGAGCTAATTTGCCCGCCAGGCTGCCCGATAGCTGATATTCGGCTTCCACAAAGTCCTTGAAGCTTTCATATCCCTTGAAACGGAAGAGCTTGCTGCGCTTGATCTCGCTCAGTAATTCTCCCAGGGCTACAAAGTTCTCTTCCAGCTTTTCTTTCAGGTTTGCTATGGCATTAAACTTCTCATCGGGGCTCATATTTTCTGTACGTTCTTTCATCTTGGTGATTCCTTTTTTATTTAAATGATTGGAAAATAAGTGTGCTCGGCTCCCGGGAACGAGCCATCGCGAACCTCGGCGCAATAGCGGTTCAGCGCTTCGGGTATTTGGTCGTTTAGCTCGGCGTACTTCTTTACGAATTTGGGTAGCATGGAGCTGTAGCCAAGCATGTCGTGATAGACCAGCACCTGCCCATCGCAATAGCGTCCAGCGCCGATGCCGATGGTGGGGATGGTGATGGCTTCACTAATCTTTTTGCCTAGTATCTCAGGGATGCCTTCCAGCACCAGCATAAAGGCTCCTGCTTCTTCGATCGCGGATGCTTGCAGAAAAATCTCTTCATGGGCAATCTCGCTCTTGCCCTGGACCTTATACCCGCCAAATCGCTTTACCGATTGTGGGGTGAGACCCAAATGTGCGCAGACGGGAATCTCAATATCCACGATCTGACGGATGGCTTCCAAACGAGAGGCAGAGCCGCCTTCCAGCTTCACGGCATTGGCTTCGCCCTGCACCACCAGACGCGCCGCGTTTGCCTTGGTCTCTTCCGGGGAAAGGTGATAGGCCAGATAGGGCAGGTCGCTAATGATAAACTTGTCGGGCGCACCCCGGCGTACAGCCGCACTATGCACCACCATGTCGTCCATGCTGACCTTTAAGGTGCTGTCATAACCCAGCACCACCATACCCAGGCTGTCACCCACGAGGATCACATCCATATCGCTATTGGCCACAGCGCTTCCGCTGGCATAATCATAGGCAGTGATCATCGTGATCTTCTGCCCTTTTCGTTTCATAAGCGCAAAGCTTTCCGGGCTGTGCATCTTACTCTCCGGTGTCGTCATTATCTCTTCCTTCGCCTTCAAATATTTCGGCTTCACTACTTACTCTGCTGTCATCCTCATCGCTGAGGTTATCTGAGGCATACGTGCCGCGGTTTATATACATGTCATATATCACTGTGCCATTGGCATACCAGCCCAAGAATCTACCATGAAGAGCTCCCAAACGGTAAGTGGCACTCATCTGTGGCGCTCCGTCTGGATACCATAGCAGGTTGAGTCCGTCCAATCTGCCTTTCAGATAGTGGCTGGCTCTCTGCAGATTGCCGTTTGGATAGCGCTCGTAAGCCCATCCAGTGAAGAGAACATCGCTGAGGTACATTCTCCCATCAGCTTCTAGTAGATTCTTACTCTGGATGGCATCATCAGGTAACTGCCACTTTTTCAGAGCGTTATAATCCTCGTTACCACTTTGAGCGGATAGAACGCCGGGTAGCGTGATAAAAATGAAAAGCAGGATCATAAATCCCAATAATGCACTCAGGGGCAAGCGCGCAATCATTTGCCGACACCTCATATAATACTGATAAGGACACATATTTTACCTCCAAAGTACAAGTCAACCTTTTTCTTGGCTACGTTGCACTCGGACTCATAATTACATACAAGATAACGCGAATGTCCTTAAATCACAAAAGGGAGTTGTTCCCGGCGTGTCAGTCGGACAATAAAGATTTGCTATACCTCGAAGGTTCATTATATTCTGTTTTCAGAACACTTAAATGATGGGAGGATAATATGCCTATTCTCGATGATAAGGTATTGGGCGACGTAAAGAACGCTCTACAGCACATGCAAAGGAAGGTTACTCTGAAGCTCTTTACTCAGGCCTTTGAGTGTGGCTATTGCAAGGAGACACATCAGCTTTTGGAGGATCTCATTACCACCAATCCTCTTTTGAACCTGGAAGTTTACCAATTTGAAACCGATCATGAAGTCGTGGAGAAATTCGGGATTGATAAGATCCCCGCGATCGCTGTGGTGGGTGAAAGGGACTATGGTATCCGCTTCTATGGCATTCCTGCAGGTTACGAGTTTTCCTCACTGCTCTCGGCAATTCTATTGGTATCGACGGGTCTGGTAAAAATCTCGGACGGAGGTAAGAAGTTCCTTGCAGAGATCAATAAACCGGTTCATCTGCAGGTTTTTGTGACCCCCACCTGTCCATATTGCCCTCAAGCGGTGATCCTGGCGCATCAGATGGCGTATTACAGCGATATGGTAAGAGCAGACATGGTGGAGATATCGGAATTTCCTCATCTTGCCCAGAGATATTCTGTTCAAGGGGTACCGAGAACTACCATAAACGAACTATGGTACCAGGAAGGCGCTGCGCCTGAATCCATGATCATCGCAAAGATCCGGGAAGCACTCTGAAGATGCTGGATTTCAGCTTTAGTTTATCATCGAGTGTGGATAGCAGTCAGCTTTTCGATCTCATAATCATCGGTGGGGGACCGGCCGGCCTCACCGCGGGTTTGTACGCTGCCCGTTATAAACTGAATACTCTGATGATCGAAAAGGCTCCTCTATCCGGAGGACAGCTAACCGCCACCGAGTGGGTGGAGAATTATCCTGGCTTTCCGAAACCAGTTTTGGGCAAGCAATTGGCAAAAGACATGGAAGAACAGGCGCGCTTCTTTGGCTTGGAAATCATTCATGAAGACGTGACGGCAGTGAACCTGAAAACTCAGATAAGGGAAGTGATCACTCCATTTCACACCTGGAAGGCTCGTGCTGTGCTGATAGCCACGGGTTCATCGCCGAAGACCCTGAACATCCCGGGTGAAGCAGAATTCGCCGGTCGCGGCGTATCATACTGCGCTACCTGTGACGGTCCCTTTTATCCGGATAAAACCGTGGCTGTTGTGGGAGGAGGTAATTCTGCCTTTGAAGAATCCCTATTTCTTGCCAAGTACGCTGCGAGAATCCACATCATCCATCGTCGGGATAGCTTTCGCGCTGATCCCTTGCTTATCGACCGCGTTCGTCAGGAGCCTAAAATCGAGCTGATAACGGACAGCGTGGTGGAAGCCATTGATTTCGGCTCTGCGGAGCGCAAGCTGCGGGTGGCAAACCTGAAAAGCGGCGAACACAACGATCTGAAAGTGGACGGCATCTTCGTATTCATCGGCGCAAATCCCAATACAGCCTTATTCCAGGAGCAGTTAGAGCTTGAGGATGGCTACATCGTTACTGACCGGGAACACCAAACCTCGGTGCCGGGAGTTTGGGCGGCCGGAGATGTGCAGGCTAAATCTCTGCGTCAGGTGGCTACAGCGGTGGGTGATGGCGCTCTGGCCGCTTATAAGATACACAAATATTTGGATCGATAATGCCTGAATTACCTGAAGTTCAAACAGTATTGGACGGCCTGGTCTCAGTGTTGCAAGGACGTGAGATATCCATAGTAGAGACTTATTATCCAGGCACTCTGATCCGTGACCCGGAGCTGGATATAGATCCGTTTCCAGCTAGATTGACGAAAGCACTTCGCCGGGGAAAGTACATGATCCTCCATTTGGAGGGCGGAACCAGCCTGATCATTCATCTTCGGATGACCGGAAAACTGGTCTATGATCCTCATCCGGAGGATGTTCACAAACACGAGAGAGCCCGCATACATCTGCGAGGCGAGGATGCCATCCGCTTCATCGATCCCCGCACCTTCGGCAAGATCACACTTTTGAAAAGCTCAAATCTTGACCACTACCTGCCAAAGCTAGGTCCCGAACCGCTTTCTATGGATTTCAACCCCCTTTATCTATATCAGATGGTTCATACCCGCAAAGCGCCGATCAAGAACCTTCTTCTCGATCAGGGATTGGTGGCAGGTCTGGGCAATATCTACGTCTGTGAATTGCTCTATCGCAGCGGTATCCATCCCGAAACACCGGGAAATCTGATTACAAAGCCACAGGCCAAAATGATGGTAAAGCACTGCAAGGACGTTCTGAATGAGGCACTTGCTGTGGGGGGAACCAGCATCTCAGACTATCGCCGGATCGACGACAAGAGCGGGGAATTTCAAAACTTCCTCAGGGTCTATCAAAAGAAGCAGTGCCCTTTGGGTCACGCTCTGGCCAATGTACGTCTGGGCGGACGCTCCAGCTTCTTCTGTCCTGTGTGTCAAGAGCTGCCCTAAACGCCTGATATTGCTGGTGTCAGGAGGTATTGCAGATCAGTATCGCATCCCGGATGGACAAGCTCTCAAACACCCCAGCAGCAGACAGATAAGATTTCCCTTGACCTTTCAAGGAAGGTTAAAATTCTCGTCATCAGTCAATAGACTGTATATAGATTGTGCCTGAAGGTGGCTTTCGAGCTGCCTGAAGACTTTTTGGGCAGGCATCCCGATCCCGCGGGGGCGCTGCCCGTCAAGAAAACTGTTTATCACCCTTATCGAAACAAGGAGAAAAACATGAAGACAGGCATCAAGCTACTTGTCATTCTGATCACGATGATCATCCTTTTCGTGCCCGCATGCAAACGCGCTCCTCAAGGTCCTGCCGTGAAAGATCTGGCCATGGATCTGCAAAACAGGCTGGATAAGCTGGATGCAGCCATGGCTGAACTGCTCGCTGCGCACGATGGCAAACTCAATACCGAAGAAGAGATCCGCACTTTTCTGGATTCCGGTCTCAAGATCAATCCCGCCATTTTAAGTTCCTGCTATATCGATAGCGTGGGTGTGCTGAAGTATCTCAGCCCTGCAGAGTACAAGTCTGTGGAAGGCTCGGATATTAGCGCTCAGGAACACATCGTCCAGATGATGACCGATCCGAAGCCGGTATTCAGCAAAGCCTTCAAGGCAGTGGAAGGGTTTATGACCGTGGTCATCGGCCATCCCATCATGAATGCCGACAAGAAATTTACCGGGGCCTACGTGGTTACTCTCGATCCGCAAAAGATCGTAAACCAATTGCTTAGCGAGAATAAGATCCCCGAAGAGTACGAATTGTGGGCCATGCAATCCGACGGTATGATTGTGTGCGATCAGGATCAGGAAGAACTGGGAAAAAACATCTTTACCGATGAGATCTACAACGATTTCCAAACTCTGCGGGACCTGGCTAAAAGAATCACCACAGAACCCGCCGGAGAAGGTGAATACAGCTTTTGGGCTACCGGAACCTATGAAGAAGCCAATAAAGCTGCCACCTGGGATACCATCGCTCTGCATGGCAGAGAATGGCGTGTGATCCTGGTCAAACGCATATAAGATATTCTTACTGCAGCCCAAGTCTTCATTCCTCTCTGGCAACGTTCGCAAGTTTACAGGGAGGGATGAAGGCATTTTGCACGTTTGGATCCACCTCACTGGAGGAATTCCGCTTCCTGATATTCCCTCGCTATGCCTTATTCCTCTGGCGGGATTACCAGAGATTTATCTACAGCTCCCTACATCAGGTCTTTATCTAGCCTCAATCAAGCCCATATTCTCAACGCTTGATTAGGGCTTGTCCAAGGAGTGATAAACGCCCTCGAACTGCCTGTAAAGCCGCATGTACTCCCGCAATGGGCACGCCTGGATGGCACACTTCGCGCAATCCGAAAACCTCAAAACTCCATCAAACCACAGGATTGTCTTGACAGAAAAAGCAAGGGATCTAGTGTGAACGCAAAGGATGTAAGGAGTGATTAGCCATGTGTAGAAAGATAGTTCTGTTTGTGTTTTTCGTTTTGCCGTTATTGCTTTTGGCTCAGGAAATGCCGTTTCGGATTAGCTCTTCTTCAAAGTACAGCGTTTCCAGTATGATAGGCAAGGTGGAGATTGATTCCACCAAGTATTTCCAATTGCGTTTGATCCAGGAAGTGGCCTACAAGAAGCTTGGCATGGGGCTGGATCTGGATTTTCTCTTTGATAAAAACTACCACATCAAGAAAAGTGACTGGGATCACATCGACGATATCCTGAGTAAGGTCTACTACGTGCGTTACGGCGAGCCCGGCGATCTTTATTACGGGCATTTTGGCGGTTTTCCCAAACGCACGGTGCGCAACGGGCTGATAATGCATAATTACTCCAATATGTATTATTACCCGGATCAGCGTAACAACGGGCTGTTACTGGGGGCAAATCCCCGAATCAAGATGAAGCCGGAGATCGAATTCTTCAGTTCCGACGTCATCCGCATGCCGATCTTCTCTCTAAGCGGGCATTTTAAGCCACTGCCGGATTCCACCATTCAGTACATCAAGGATCTGGAACTGGGGATGGCAGTATTTACCGATCG
>Ga0116158_10001933_pt1 | contig 18506 bp, 13 predicted proteins | sample AD_UKC052_MetaG_FD_89883 | JGI IMG/M metagenome (GOLD analysis project Ga0116158, IMG submission 89883) | Active sludge microbial communities of municipal wastewater-treating anaerobic digesters from USA - AD_UKC052_MetaG | ecosystem: Engineered > Bioreactor > Anaerobic > Digestate | place: USA... | reverse complement strand
TGCCGGTTTGCTGTATTTATTTTACTACGGTTACTTTATTTCATTTGTTTACCGATCAATATCCGGTATCACCAGGTCAAGCGTTCCCATCATCGCCACCAGGTCGCCCAGTTTACTTCCCCTCGCCATATGATCGAGTGCCGATAAATTTGAAAACCCTGGTGAACGGAATTTGATCCGGTACGGCGTTGTGCCACCCTCACTCACGATATACACGCCAAATTCTCCCCTGGCCGTTTCTACCCTGGTGTAAAATTCTCCTTTTGGCAATTTCAACACAGCCTTGGTTTTCGCCTGGAAATCTCCTTCCGGGATCTGGTCGATGAGTTGTTCTATGATACGCACCGATTGTTTCATTTCCCGCAACCTCACCATATACCTGGCCAATGAATCGCCTGCGGTTTCCAACACTTCATCAAACTGCACTTTGTCATACACTTCATATGGATACAGTTTCCTGATATCACAACTTACGCCACTACCCCTTGCCGTTGGTCCGCTGCAACCAAATGATATAGCATCTTCTTTGGAAAGAATACCTACATCTTTCATACGGTTACGGAAGATCACATTACCGGTAACCAATTCATCGTATTCATCTACTTTAGATTTAAACAGACTGATAAATGATTTTACTTTTTGCTGGAAATCGGGATGCAGATCGGCCATGAGACCGCCAGGCACAAAATAATTCATCGTTAACCTGGCCCCACAGGTTTCCTCCATGATGTCGTTGATCGTTTCTCTTTCCCTGAATGCGTGAAAGAAAGGCGTGAAGGCACCAATATCCATGGCCATGGCGCCCCACCATAATTCATGCGAGGCAATGCGGGTAAGTTCATCCATGATCACCCGGATCACTTTAGCTCTATCTGGAATTTCTATTTGCAAACCCTTTTCTACACAAAGGGCACAGGCGTGATTATTGATATGTGCCGAGAGGTAATCCATCCGGCTGGTAACATATATAAATTGGCGATAAGTAAGGCTTTCGCACATTTTTTCAATGGAACGATGAATATAACCCAGGTGGGGTTCAACTTTTTTGATGGTCTCACCATTAAGTGTAATCACCAGGTGCAACACGCCATGGGTTGCAGGATGCTGGGGTCCTACATTGATGATGAGATCGCCTTCCGTTGTTGTACCAATTTCTTCTACCATGTGACTGTTGAACAGGAATTCATTCTTTTCGAATACGCATTGGCGTGATGAACTTACCAATGCCGGATACCTGGCTCGTTATTTAAAATTTATAATTTTATCATATTTATCGGATCTTCAAAATCCTTTCGCATCGGGTTCTTCCCTTCCCATCCATCGGGCAATATGAGTAAACGCAGATCAGGATGGTTCAAAAAATGAACACCAAACATTTCATATACTTCTCTTTCATGAAACTCCGCGGTACGCCAAATGTGGGTGAGCGTTTCTATTTGTGGATCTTTAATATCCAATACAGATTTTACAACGATGTTATGACGATGCCTGGTTGAACTGAAGTGATACACCATGGTGAGGTTCGTTTTCCAATCGATACAGGTAAGACAAAAAAGATAATCGAAAAAAAGCGCTTCGTCATACCTCAGGCCCTTTGCCAAGGAATTGAGACCACCTGGATTAACCATAACCGTTAGCCATTCGCCCGTTTCATCAAATGAAACCGTTTCATCAATGTTTGAAATACTGGCTTTTAATTCTTCGTTCAGCATACATTTTTATACAGTTTGATGGATGCAAAATCTGCATACAGCATATTGTTTATTCAACTTATTTCACATCTTTGATCTGCTCCCTCGTCATACCGGCTTTAATTTTTTCCTGCAGGCTGATCAACGCATGCAACAAGGCTTCCGGCCTGGGCGGACAACCGGCCACATACACATCAACCGGGATCACGTGATCGGCTCCCTTCACAACAGAATATGTATTGTAAAAGAATGGCCCACCACTGATAGCACAGGCTCCCATGGCAATCACATATTTCGGATCAGCCATCTGGTCGTATAACCTTTTCAAAACCGGCGCCATCTTATTTACAATGGTACCGGCAATGATGATCACATCAGCCTGCCTGGGCGAAGCTCTGGCTACTTCAAATCCAAAACGCGAAAAATCATATTTGGCAGACGCCACAGCCATCATTTCAATGCCACAGCAACTGGTAGCAAACGTAAGTGGCCAAAGAGAATTGGAGCGGGCCCAGTTTATAACATCATCGAGTTTACTCAGTACGATGCCACCACCGGGTGTTTCATAAACCTGAACCGGACTTTGAGCTGGTATATTTTGTTGATCGGTCAATTGGTTATTTTCAAGTAAACAATCTCTAAGTTATAACGTGTAGCCTTAGCTGCCATTTATTTTTATACCCATTTAAGTGCACCTTTCTTATGAGCATAAAGGAATCCCATAAATAGTATGAAAAAGAAAACGACTACTTCAATAAAGGCTACCCATCCTACTACCTTGGCAACAACAGCCCAGGGATAGAGGAATATAAGTTCAACATCAAAAATTAAAAAGATCAGTGCAAATAAATAATATCCAACATTGAGTTGCACCCAGGTTTTACCCACCGTGGGAATACCGCATTCGTAAGGTTCGCTCTTCTGGGGATTGGTAGTGGCTTTGGTCAGCAGCTTGGCAACCATTATGGCAATGAGTGAAAACGCCAATGCTGCAATGATTAAAACGATCATGGAAGATGCACCCATAGCAATTCAATTATTCGTGTTGAAAGGATAATGCTACAAGTTAATGAAAAAACAATATCGAAATATATTTTAGCGATTGATTAGTTGATCATTTGCCGGATGATATTAATCATGTACAACATACTCTTTGTATTATGTATTAATCAACCATATATCTCAAGGTGAATATTCCTTTTATCATACCCCATATCTAATATGCGTTGACGGGCTTCATCGATCATGCCTTTCCATCCGCATAAATAAAAACTGGCCGGTTGCTTTTCCGTGCATAAAGCTTCATACCCGGCATGTACATATCCTGTTGCGCCGGCCCAGGTTTCTCGCGACAACACCGGTATATAACGAAAACCTTGCATGGCTTGCTGCAAATGCAGCATCTCCTGGTGATATAATAAAGTATCCTGGGTGCGGCAACCAAACAGCAGGTAAATATTTTTATGTTCGATCTGTTTATGATGGATGTGTTGAACCATGCTCCTGAAAGGTGCAATGCCGGTACCGGTGCATATCATAAAGATATCTTCCTGCAAAGGTTCTCTTAAAGTGAACACGCCTTGAGGCCCCCTGAATTGTATTTCAGAACCAACCTGAATATCATTGAAGAGATAGTTAGTACCGGCCCCGTTTTTATCCAACACAATGATGAGTTCAAAAACATTGCTGCCATCGGGCCAGGAAGAAATGGAGTAACTACGCCATCTTTTATTGGGCTTATCATGAATGGGAAGATCCAATGTTACAAATTGCCCGGGTGCAAAATCAAAACTTTCCAATTCGGGGACTTCGATCCAGAATCGCTTTGTATCTTTTGTTTCCTGTTCAATCCTGATAAATTTACCTGTGCGCCAGGGTTGTAAAGCCATACCGTCGTTTTAAATGAGGCTACAAATTAAGCCATAAAAGTTAATTTCCTGCTTTACACCATATCTTTGCCGATCAGCTTTAAAAGAAGATCTTCAAAAGATATTCCGCTGAGAAAAGGCTTTAACAAAGAGCGAATGAACCTGGATGTGTTGATGAATTTGTACAGATCAGATCCCCGCTGTTTTCAGATTGCGGACAGGATCACTATGTCAACTCCGCAACATCTGCACTTATCAGGCCTCTATGGAAGTGCTTCTCAATTCATCATCAGCGGGATTTTTAACCACCCGGCCGCCGCACAGGTAAATCACCTGGTAATATTAAGAGATGCCGAAGAAGCCGCTTATTTCCACAATAGCCTTGAAAATATAACCCATGCGTTGGATGTATTTTATTTTCCTTCTTCCTTTAAAAATAAAAAGAATTATTCCCTGCTCAACAGCAGCCATGTGATGTTGCGTACCGAAGCGCTGACCAAGATCGCTGCTGGTGGTAATAAAAAGATTCTCATCACCTATCCCGAAGCACTTTTCGAAAAAGTGGTTTTATCTAAAACGCTTTCGGCCAATATCATCAGCATTAAGCAGGCAGATGTACTGGATGTAAATGGAATCCTGGAAAGATTTGTTCAACATGGATTTGTACGCACCGATTTTGTTTACGAGCCCGGGCAGTTTGCCGTACGGGGAGGCATACTCGATATTTATTCGTTTGGAAATGAGAAGCCATATCGTATCGAATTATTCGGGAACGAGGTAGACAGCATCCGCATATTTGATCCCGAAAACCAGTTGAGCGAAAGAAAGTTGTTGCAGGTGAACATTATCCCGAATGTAGAAACCCAGTTCGATACCGGTGAAAAGGTTTCCCTCACTGAATTTCTGCCCGATAACACCGTAACCTGGATGCAGGACTGGGACTTCATCAAAGAAAAAATTGAACAGCAGGAAGAAGACCTGGCCATTTATCTTGAACTGTTGAACAACACGGATGACAAACCATTGACGAAGGAAGATGATAACGACATTAACAGAAAAACAACCCTCCATATCGATGATTTTGTTCCGGCTATCATCATCCAACGAGAGCTCGCTAAAAAACATATCATAGAGATCGGGAACAAATCACATTTCCCATCCACAGGCCAACCGATTCAGCGTATTGAATTTGCTACCAAACAGCAACCTGCTTTCAACAGGCAGTTTGACTTACTGATCAAAAACCTGCAGGAATATGAAGAGAAGAAATACAACATCTTCATTTTTGCTGAAAATCCGAAACAGCTCGAGAGACTGCACATCATTTTCACCGACCTGAAAGCTGAGATACAGGTAACCCCTATCCCTGTTTCCATACATGAAGGATTTATTGATGACGACCTCAAACTCGTTTGCTATACCGATCACCAGGTATTTCAACGTTATCACAAATACAAAGTAAAACAGGCTTTTAGCAAGAATAAAGCGCTTACGCTGAAAACCCTGCGGGAACTGCAGCCCGGCGATTATGTGTCGCACATCGATCATGGCGTGGGCGTGTACAGCGGGTTACAAAAGATAGAAGCCAACGGGCGTATGCAGGAGGCCGTTAGGATACAATATAAAGATGGCGACCTGTTGTATGTGAACATTTCGTCGTTGCACAAGATCAGCAAGTACAGTGGTAAAGAAGGCAGCATCCCCAAAATGAATAAGCTGGGAAGCGATGTATGGAATAAACTTAAAGAGAAAACGAAGAAACAGGTTAAAGACATTGCTTCTGATCTCATTAAACTATATGCCCAGCGAAAAAGCCAGGCCGGTTTTGCCCATAGCCCCGATAATTACATGCAGATGGAACTGGAAGCCAGTTTCATTTATGAAGATACACCCGACCAGGCCAAGGCCAGTGAAGATGTAAAACGCGATATGGAAAAACCATCACCCATGGATCGGCTGGTATGCGGCGACGTTGGGTTTGGTAAAACAGAAGTGGCCATCAGGGCCGCATTCAAATCCTGTGCCGATGGGAAACAGGCTGCCATATTGGTTCCTACGACCATCCTTGCTTACCAGCATTACAAAACATTTGGTGAAAGACTGAAAGACTTCCCGGTTACCGTGGATTTCATCAATCGTTTTAAATCGGCAAAAGAAAAAAAAGAAACACTGCAAAAACTGGAACAGGGAAAAATAGATATCATCATCGGTACACATGCCCTGCTTAGCAAGGATGTAAAATTCAAAGACCTGGGCGTTATGATCATTGATGAAGAACAAAAATTCGGTGTATCAGCCAAGGAAAAATTAAAGCAGCTACGCACCACCGTTGACTCACTTACGTTAACGGCTACCCCCATACCCCGCACATTGCAATTCAGCCTGATGGGCGCCCGCGATCTCAGCATCATCAATACACCGCCGCCCAACAGGCAACCGATTCAAACTGAGGTCATGGTGTTTAATGAAGATGCCATACGCGACATCATCTATTATGAAACCGAAAGAGGTGGCCAGGTATTCTTTATTCATAACAGGGTAAACGGGCTGGCCGAAATGAAAGGACTGATCCAGGGCCTTTGCCCCGATATCAGCATCGCCTATGCGCACGGCCAAATGGATGGCGACCAGCTGGAAGATACCATCCTCGATTTCATGGATAAGAAATACGATGTATTGGTTTGTACCAATATCGTGGAAAGCGGGGTAGATATTCCGAATGTGAATACCATCATAGTAAACAATGCACACCAGTTTGGATTAAGCGATCTGCACCAGCTCCGTGGCCGGGTAGGCAGGAGCAATAAAAAAGCATTTTGTTATTTATTGGCGCCGCCGATGAGCACACTGCCGCCCGATAGCCGTAAAAGACTTAGTACACTGGAACAATACAGTGATTTGGGCAGCGGTTTCCAGATCGCCATGCGTGACCTTGATATACGTGGAGCAGGAAACATGCTTGGTGGCGAACAAAGCGGCTTCATTGCCGAGATAGGGTTTGAAATGTATCAAAAAATCCTCGATGAAGCCATCAGAGAATTAAAACGCAACGAATTCAGGGAGCTTTTCAAAGAGGAAATTCAACAACAGGATGACTATGTAAAAGATTGTACGATTGATACAGACCTGGAAATATTGATACCAGATGATTATGTAGAAAGCATCACCGAAAGGCTAAGTCTTTATTCCAGGCTTGATAACTGTAACAACGATGATGACCTGGCCGATTTTCACCTGGAGATGACCGATCGCTTCGGTCCCATACCTCCACAGGCAGAAGATCTTTTTACTACCGTGCGTTGCCGGAAGATCGCCGTAGAACTCGGTTTTGAAAAAATGTTCCTGAAAAATGACACCCTGAAATGTTTCTTTGTAAGCAACCCCGAATCACCTTATTTCCAAAGCAATACTTTTAACGGGATACTTTCCTTCTTACAAACGGGCACCAATAAAGGCAAATTAAAACAAGTGGGTAAAAACGGGATCCTTGTTGTTGAGTCAATCAAATCCATGACAGAACTATATGAATTTATACAGAAGATGTATAAATCAACGCTTAAATAAATTCTCCATTCTCTCCTTTCCTTAACCCAATAAAAAAAGCTGACCGTTTACACGATCAGCTCCTTAAAAAATTACAGAATATATTACCAGCTTTTCTTAGCTACGCCATCTTTCACTGCCTGCAATGCTTTTGCTTCCGCAAGCATCGTCGTCATTTTGTTTCCCTTTCCGTCATGACCCTGAGCCATGTAACCTCCACGTGAGGTTTTAGTGATCACTGCATCCTGCATGGGAACATTTTTTTCCTTTGTTTTCATGCAATAAGCCGTTAACATGTTTGACATTTTAATAGAATTTATGGTTAGTAAATATGGGTTTAAAGTATTGCCTTCAGGCTACAAGCTACTAAAAATATTGGGTTTACCCAAAATTAGTGCTGAAGCTGAAATATGGGCGCTTCAGCGAACATAAGAACTTTTATTATTATACATCGATTTTGGCATACTTCGCATGCGTTTCAATGAATTCCCTTCGTGGTGGAACTTCATCTCCCATGAGCATGCTAAACACACCATCGGCGTTACTAAGGCTATCAATGGTTACCTGTTTCAACGTACGGGTCAACGGGTTCATGGTTGTTTCCCAAAGCTGTTCGGCATTCATCTCTCCCAAACCTTTATAGCGCTGTATGTTCACGCTGTCGTCTTTGCCTTGTCCGAATTGGGTAACCAACGCCTTGCGTTCTTCATCTGTCCAGGCATATTCCTGCTCTTTTCCTTTTTTAACCAGGTAAAGCGGCGGCTGTGCGATATAAACACATCCCTGTTCTACCAGTTCTTTCATATAACGGAAAATAAAGGTCAGGATCAATGTGGCGATATGACTACCATCCACATCGGCATCGGTCATGATGATGAGCTTATGATAACGCAGTTTGGAAATATCAAGGGCTTTTGCATCTTCACTGGTTCCGATCTTCACACCGAGGGCGGTGAACATGTTGCGGATCTCTTCATTGTCATAGATCTTATGCTCCATGGCTTTCTCAACGTTCAGGATCTTACCCCTGAGCGGCAATATCGCCTGGAAGCTACGGTCGCGGCCTTGCTTGGCAGTACCACCGGCCGAGTCTCCTTCCACCAGGAATAACTCACATTTACCGGGATCCTTATCTGAACAATCGGCAAGTTTACCCGGTAAACCACCGCCTACTAAAACACTCTTACGTTGCACCATATCACGGGCACGCTTAGCGGCTGCCCGGGCCTGTGCGGCCAGGATCACTTTTTGAATGATCGTCTTGGCATCCCTCGGATTTTCTTCGAGATATGCTTCGAGTACACGGCTTAATGTTGTATCCACAATACCCATAACCTCACTGTTTCCCAGCTTGGTTTTGGTTTGTCCTTCAAACTGTGGTTCCGGAACCTTTACAGAAATGATGGCCGAAATACCTTCCCTGAAATCATCCCCTTCGATGGCCACTTTGGCTTTTTCAAACATGCCCTGTTTATCGCCATAACTTTTAAAAACCCTGGTGATAGAACGACGGAAGCCCGCCACATGCGTACCACCTTCAATGGTATTGATATTGTTTACATAACTGAAAATATGTTCCTGGTAACTGGCATTATATACCATGGCCACTTCTACGGCTACATTGCTTTTTTCATCGTGCCCGTCGCAATAAATTGTTTTTGGGATCAATGGCGACCTGTTGGCGATCTTATCGATCGATTCAACAAATTCTACAATACCACCTTCACTGTAAAAAGTTTTTGTATAAGGTTTTCCATCATCTTCAATTTCACGCAGATCGGTTAATATGATAGAAATTTTGCGGTTCAGGTAAGCCAGTTCTCTTAAACGGCCTTCGAGTATTTCTTTGTTGTATACCGTTGTTGTGAAAATGGTATCATCGGGCCAGAACTGAACACGGGTACCAGTGGTATCACTTTTGCCGATCTCCCTTACAGGATATTGTGGAATACCAGTAGCATATTCCTGTTCAAATTGCTTGCCTTCGCGGTTAACGGTTACATGCAATTTGGTACTAAGTGCGTTTACACAACTTACACCTACACCATGCAAACCACCCGAAACCTTGTAAGAACCTTTGTCGAACTTACCACCCGCATGCAATACGGTCATCACCACTTCCAGGGCACTGCGGTTTTCCTTTGTGTGCATCCCGGTTGGAATACCACGACCATCATCCTGAACAGTGATGGAATTATCCTCATTGATGATAACGCTGATATTTTTGCAATATCCTGCCAATGCCTCATCAATAGAGTTATCAACAACCTCATACACCAGGTGATGAAGTCCTTTTACACTGATATCTCCGATGTACATCGCGGGTCTTTTCCTAACCGCTTCTAAACCTTCTAAAACCTGTATGCTGTCGGCGCCGTAGCCGTTTGTAGCGAGGGATGTTAACTCAACTGTTTCTGTGCTCATAAATGCTTGAAAATCTCTTTAAGATGGATAAAATTCACAATCACGCAAAGTTAAGGAAAATCAAGGGTTTTAAGCGTATGAAGAGGCATTATTTTAGCCCGTTTTTGTAAACATTTTTTTAACGATTTTTCAACTGGCAGTTCATGTTCATTTAACGGCTATTATAGTGCTTTTAACCAAAAAGCAGTTTTTAATCCAGGCATTTGAGTGGGCTGATTGTAATAAAATGGTAAAATCATTTTAAAGTTTAAACATCAACCGGTAAATTGACAATCCTGTTGTATATTTGCATCGAAATTTTTCAATGAATAACACGGTCGACATATTAAGTCTTTCTTACAAACAGCCCGTAATGACTGAGGACCTGGATCTTTTGCAGGACATTCAACGGGCTGTTCCCGGATCTGTTCAATACAGTATCAAAAGATACCGTAAACAGCCACAATGGAACATGGAAGATACCGGTGTGCTTCAATATCATTACGAAAAAAATAATAAGAGCGAGCATTACCTGGAACTCAGGTTTTGTCTGAATGGGAATGTGTATTGCCGGCAAAAACAGACCGAATGTGATTTCTGCAAATTGAATGCATCAAGGGGATGTGTTGAAAAAGTAGAAAGTGTAGATGTAGTTAGTTTCAGTTTTTCGCCAACCTACCTGCAACAATTCGCCAAGGCCCATAAAACTCCGGAAAGCCTTTCAGATAAAGTGTTGGCCTTTGAACATACAAGTTCTTTTTCCAAGATACTTCCACTGTGTGGTAAAACACGGATGGCCATCGAAGCTTTGCTCAATCATACTTATACCGATACACTCGAGAATATATTCATCAATGCGCAAACGCAGATCCTGTTGTTATACAGCATGGATTGCATGCTTGGCGAAAAAGAAGAAACAAGTTTTACCTGTAAATTCCTGGCCAACGAAGCTGACAGGGAAAAGATCATACGAAGCAGGGAAATTTTATTACAACATATTGGCGATCCTATCACCATCAAGGCACTCAGCCGGAAAGTGGCGATCAATGAATGTTATTTGAAAAAAGGCTTTAAAGAGATCTTCGGTACCACTATCTTCGATTTTTACCAGGGTCAGCGCATGGAACATGCCAAATATCTTTTATACGATAAAGGTCTCAGCGTAACCGAAGTATCGCTCATGCTGGGCTATTCTTCTATATCTCACTTCAGCACAGCGTTTAAAAAACATACAGGTATCAAACCCTGCGAATTGTTACTGCGCTAATTCACTTACTTCTTATATATACAGAACTTTTCAGCCGACACTGGTTGATATCTAAGGCTATTTTCCCGATTGTGTAAACCCTTTTCCTGATTGCGGGAGGTATTGAAAAACAGCTTTCTCACTTTTGCATTCTAAAACAATTCGATGAGAAAAAGTATATATAGTATGATGGCTTTGCTTTCTTTTTTAAACAGCAATGCACAGAGCAGTCCCGAAAAAAAGCTGGATTCCTTACATCCAAAAAATCTGCCCGAAATAACCGTAGTTGGCCGGGGTAGCCGTCATGACTACCAGCAAATGCCCGAGATCGTGGGCACCAATATCTACGCTGGTAAAAAGAATGCCCTGATTGTACTTGAGAATGTAAAAGGAAATATAGTCACCAATACCATGCGACAGGTGATGGCGAAAGTACCCGGTATACATGTTTGGGAAAGCGATCCGAGTGGAATACAGATCGGGATTGCAGCCCGTGGATTGAGTCCGAACAGGAGCTGGGAATTCAATACCCGGCAAAATGGATATGACATTGCGGCTGACCCATACGGTTACCCTGAAGCGTATTACAACCCACAACTGCAGGCGGTACAAAGGATTGAAATTGTACGTGGACAAGGCTCTCTTCAATACGGCCCGCAATTTGGCGGGCTGGTCAATTATATTCTACGAAACGGAAGCGAAATAGATAAACCCTTCCAGTTTGAAACACAACAAACCATTGGCAGCAATGCATTGTTCAATAGTTTTAATGCCATCGGAGGTAAAACATCGAAGATCAATTATTATGCATTTTTTGATCATAGAGCGGGCGATGGATACAGGCAAAACAGCCGGTATTTTACCAATGCAGGGTATGGCACTATCACATATTACATAAACAAACGGTTATCCTTAACCGCGGAGATCATGCAACAACATACCCGGAGCCAACAAGCCGGTGGATTACCCGACAGCCTGCTTTATCTTGATCCGAAAAAAAGTTTCCGCAGCAGGAACTGGTTCGACATTACCTGGACAACCCCGGCCCTCATCATGAATATGAATATAAATGAACATACCCGGTGGAACACAAAATTATTTGCGACTATTGGTGACCGTAATAGTGTTGGATTTACTCCCTCTATATTAATTGCAGACTCCATCAACAAAACCACCAATCAATACAACAACCGGGTTTTGAATGCAGATAAATACCGAAACTTTGGATTCGAAAGCCGCATCATCACTGAATACCGGGCAGGCAAAAGAAAACACAATCTCTCGGGCGGCATCAGGCTTTATACTGGTACTACAACAAGGATAGCAGATGGAAAAGGCACCACCGGTAGCGAGTATGACATGACAGTTATTGGAGAATATCCCAGGGATATTAAATTTGTATCGCATAATGCAGCAGCCTTTGTTGAAAATATATTCAGGCTTTCCGATAAACTTTTGGTTATCCCGGGAGTACGATACGAATGGCTGGAAGGTTCAGCATCCGGGCGAAATGGTTTCGATGCATCAGGCAATGAGATCAGGCTACAGGATGTAACCCGCAGCCGCAGTTTCTTACTGGCAGGTATCGGCGCCGAATATCACCTCACGCCAGGTACCGAATGGTATGCAAATTACAGCCAGGCCTATCGCCCGATACAATTTGCCAACCTGCAGGCACCGCCAACTACAGACCAGGTTGATCCAAACCTGGAGGATGCAAAAGGCTATAACATCGACCTGGGATATCGCGGTAAACTGAAAGATTTTTTACAGTTCGATATCAGTGGTTTTATTCTTCAATATAACAACAGGGTTGGAACCATTACCCCAACCGGGGCTACCTACCGGTTGATCACAAACGTGGGAAACAGCAGCAGTAAAGGATTTGAAGGGTATGCAGAATTCGATTTCCTACGGGCATTCACCAAACAAAAACAATCACAACTATCGGTATTTGCATCCTACAGTTATACAAATGCAAAATACAGCGGCGATCATAAAGATGCGCAGACCAAAGGTAAAAAAGTAGAAAATGCGCCTGTGAATATTTTGCGTACAGGCGTTACCGGTGGGTTCAATCATGCTACCCTTACCTTGCAGGTAAATTATGTTGGCAGCACCTACAGCGATGCCAATAATACCGAAAAAGCTTCTGCAAACGGGCAAACCGGATTGATACCTTCTTACACGGTTGCTGATCTCAGTGGCACCTACAAACTATCTAAATCATGTAACCTGAAAGCAGGCATCAACAACCTTTTCGATAAAACATATTTTACCCGAAGGGCCGGCGGATACCCGGGACCGGGAGCACTTCCTGCAGACGGCAGAAACTTCTTTGTTTCGGTAGGAGCTAAATTCTAAAAGCACCCTTTAATTGAAAACGGCAACCATTTACTGGCTGCCGTTTTTTTATTTAGATCCCGGAGTAAAAATCCAAATACCATTCTTTATAATGATCAAATATTACATGGACTTAAAGCGGAACTGTTTTCATCGTGTACGAAGAATGTCCTGAAAAATAAACGGGGGTAAGACTACCCCCGTTTTACCCTAATAAAACCCTAAACCAGCAAAATTTTTATTCTGTAACGGTGCCTTCTTCGCTGATCAGCAGATCCTTTTGCGATTGATCAGCACCGCCTATCTGTACTTTATAATATGGCTTTACACCTGGTATTTCCAAACGCTCACAAGTATTCACCGGAGCATTTGCATATTGTGAAGCCAGTGAATTTTTTACCACTTCCGGTAATCCATCTGCCGCATAATTGATCTTACTCTTTACCAAAACTGCATTTGCATCATATTCAACAGATTGCTTTTGATTAAAAGCATTGGTAAAACTCACAATGTAGTGGCCCCGGTAATTCTTGCTCCATTGCTCGCCCTGGGTGGAAGTAAAACTGTTCTTATAAGCCGATCCAATAAGCTCCGGTACTTGTATTGGTTTTGCTGCAACAGTTGATTTTTTTTTCTGCGCCTCCGCTGTCATCGACAAGCTGACTCCCAGGCAAATCATTAAAATAGTGTTCTTCATACGTTAACATTTTAAGTAGGGGTTTGGATATATCGACCATTTTGCGAATTCTGTGCCAACCCTAAAAAATGTGGATAAATGTGGCTAAAATGAGGTAAACTTCTGCAAGAGCCGCCTGCTATGCCTTCATTGACCATTTCACATAGTATTTTGCTAACTTTGCAGCCTTAATTTTTTTACTAAAAACTTTCCCGAAGTATTTAATTATATGTCAGCCAGATACCCCGAATACCAACAGCTTAATTTACCCGCCATCAGCCAGGAAATACTTGAAAACTGGGAAAAGTCTGAGACTTTCGAAAAAAGCATGAGCATTCGGGAAGGAAACCAGCCCTTCGTATTTTATGAAGGTCCACCGAGCGCCAATGGAATGCCAGGCATACATCACGTGATTTCCCGCACGTTGAAAGACCTGGTGTGCAGGTATAAAACCATGCAGGGGTTCCAGGTAAAAAGAAAAGGTGGTTGGGATACCCATGGCTTGCCAATAGAATTAGGGGTTGAAAAATTATTGGGTATTACCAAGGAAGATATCGGTAAGAAAATTTCTGTTGAAGACTACAACAAGAAGTGCCGCGAAGTGGTGATGCAATACAAAGACCAATGGGACAGCATCACCAAGAAAATGGGTTATTGGGTAGATCTCAACAATCCTTATGTGACCTTTGAAAATAATTATATAGAAACGCTTTGGTGGTGCCTCAGTGAATTATACAAAAAAGGATACCTCTACGAAAGTGTAAGCATTCAACCCTATTCGCCCGCAGCGGGAACAGGCTTAAGTTCTCATGAACTCAATCAACCAGGAACTTATAAAGATGTAAAAGATACCAGTGCAGTGGTGATGTTCAGATTATTGAACCCTGAAAAACTAAACGCAGGCATAACTGCAGATATATTCCTGATGGCCTGGACAACCACGCCATGGACGCTTCCTTCAAACCTTGGTTTAACAGTTGGACCGCAGATCGATTATGTATTGGTACAAACATTCAATCCGTATACGCATCTTCCAATTCATGTGATATTGGCCAAAGCATTGCTGGGCAAATATTTCAAATCCGACCAGGAAAACGGTGATTTTGATGCCTATAAAGAAGGCGATAAAAACATTCCATGGATGATCATCGCTGGTTTTAAAGGATCAGACCTGGAGGGCATGGCATACGAACAATTGCTTCCATATGAAGCCAGCTCAGCTGCTGAAATTGAACGCATCACCCCGGGCGCAAAACCATTCAGGGTGATCACAGGCGATTTCGTAACAACGGAGGATGGAACAGGTATTGTACATACTGCTCCAGCTTTTGGCGCCGATGATTACAAAGTTGGTAAAAAGAATAACCTTGGCATTTTAACCCTGGTTGATAAGCAGGGAAAATTTGTTGATGGCGTTGGAGAATTCAGTGGGCGATTCGTGAAAGATTATACCAACGATCCTGCTTACGTGGATGTGAATGTAGACATTGCTGTGAAATTGAAAAAAGAAAACAGGGCATTTAAAGTAGAGAAATACGAACACAATTATCCTCATTGCTGGCGAACCGATAAACCCATTATCTATTATCCTTTAGATGCATGGTTCATAAAAACCACTGCGGTAAAAGACCGTATGGTAGAACTGAATAAAACCATTAATTGGAAACCAGCTTCTACCGGCACAGGCCGTTTTGGAAACTGGCTCGAAAACATGGTAGACTGGAACCTAAGCCGCAGCCGTTTTTGGGGAACGCCTTTGCCCATCTGGAAAACAGAAGATGGAACAGAACAAAAATGCATTGGTTCCATCGAGGAATTAAACAACGAAATAAAAAAGGCAGCCAGGGTTTTAGGCGGCGATACCAATACCCATTATTTACATGAAGGCATCCTCGACTTGCATAAACCCTACGTGGATGATATAGTACTGGTAAGCGACCAGGGGCAACCCATGAAGCGGGTACCCGACCTGGTGGATGTTTGGTTCGACAGTGGCGCTATGCCATACGCCCAATGGCATTTTCCTTTTGAAAATAAAGAAACCTTTGAACAGAATTTCCCCGCAGATTTTATTGCTGAAGGGGTTGACCAGACAAGGGGTTGGTTTTATACCCTGCATGCGCTTGCGGTATTGCTCTTTGATAGTGTGGCTTATAAGACCGTTGTGAGCAATGGCCTTGTGCTGGATAAAAGCGGCAATAAAATGAGCAAGCGCCTCGGCAACGTGGTAGATCCTTTTGCCACGATTAATACATTTGGTGCAGATGCCACCCGTTGGTACCTCATCACCAATGCATCGCCCTGGGATAGTTTGAAGTTTGATGAAGAGGGCATCAAGGAAGTGCAACGGAAATTCTTTGGAACATTATACAATACCTACCAATTCTTTGCCTTGTATGCCAATGTAGATGGATTTGTATACAAAGAAGCGTTTATCCCTTTACGGGAAAGACCCGAAATAGACCAGTGGATCATTTCTTCGCTAAATAGTCTTATTAAAACCGTTGAAGAAAACCTGGATGCCTATGAACCAACGCAGGCTGGCAGGGCCATTGAAGAATTTGTAGACGCACAGTTCAGTAATTGGTATGTAAGGCTTTGCCGTCGCAGGTTCTGGAAAGGTGAATATGAGCATGATAAGATCTGTGCATACCAAACAATGTATGAATGCCTGGAAACACTGAGTAAACTCATTGCACCGATAGCCCCGTTTTTTGCTGATTGGTTGTTCAATAATTTAAACAAGGCAACCGGGTTACACGACACGGGATCGGTACATCACCTGTATTTTCCAAAAACAGAAGAATCGTTTATCAATCAGGGACTCGAAACAAGAATGCAGTTAGCCCAGGATGCCTGTTCGTTAATATTATCGCTTCGCAAAAAAGTAAACATCAAAGTGAGGCAACCGCTCCAGAAGGTGTTTATCCCGGCAGCAGATGCAGAAATGGTAGACAATATTCGCCTGGTGGAAGATATCATCAAAGCAGAAACCAATATCAAGGAAGTAGAAATTTTGGATGCAGGCAATGATTTTATCCGAAAAAAGGCAAAAGCCAACTTCAAAACCCTGGGTAAAAAATTAGGTCCGTTGATGAAATGGGCAGCTGCAGAAATTGAAAAAATGGACAATGCCACCATTGAGAAAGTGCAATTGGGTGATTTTATCCTCAATCCGGAAAAAGTGGCAGCCGGTGAAACCCCGGTGATCATCAATGCAGAAGATGTAGAAATTATTACAGACGAAATACCCGGGTATGAAATCGCGGGAAAGGGAACCCTCACGGTAGCACTTGATATAAATATTAGTCAACCGCTTCAGAATGAAGGCAATGCAAGGGAATTCGTGAACAGGATACAGAATATCCGCAAGGACAATGGCTTTGAACTCACCGACCGTATTGATGTTTCTGTAGATGAAAATGAAGTGCTGCAATCGTCATTAATCGAATTTAAAGATTATATTTGCGGCGAAATTTTAGCAGATTCGCTTGTATTTGTACCCAAAATCAGCAGTGGCACTCAAATTGAAGTGAATGATGTTACTTTAACCGTAAACGTACTTAAAAAAAGCGTGTAGTATGGCAACCAAAAAAAAGGCAGCAAAACCAGTTGCGAAAAAGCCGGTGGCTAAAAAAGTAGCCCCTAAACCAGTAAAAAAAGTTGCTCCGGCAAAGAAAGTGACCAAACCTGCTCTTAAAAATGCAGCTAAACCGGTTGCCAAAAAGCCTGTTGCCAAAGCGCCTGCACCTAAAAAACAAGTAAAACCGGTTGCCAAAGTAGACGTTAAAAAAGTGGCAGCTGCTAAACCCGTTGCAAAAAAAGCCCCTGCTGCTAAACCTAAAGCTGTTGTGAAGGCCGCACCCCAGAAAACCGCTAAACCTATTGTAACACCAGCGTCAAAAAAACCGGTAGCTGTTGAAAAGCCGGTACAAAAACCCATGGCCAAGAAAACAGAAGAAAAAAAGACGCCCGTTAAAGAAGCACCTGTTGCGGTAAAGGCAATTGCCAAAAATCCGAAAGACATAAAGGTTGCTCCTCCAAAGCCGGTTGTCATCCCGAAAATTACTACCAAAACATCCCGTAAATACCAACCCGATTTTACAAAATCGGTGTTAGACCAGGTAAAGAATGACCCGGGAGCTCCGATTGTACGTTATAATGATACAGACCTCCTTGAATTCAGGGAACTGATTCAGCGTAAACTGGAAGCTGCTAAAAAAGAGTTGAACTATCTCCAGGGATTGATCACCCGCAAAGATGAAATGGGTGGTGATGAAAGCGAAAACCGTTACATGACCATGGAAGATGGAAGCCTGAGCATGGAAAGAGAACAACTTAGCCAGATGGCCAGCCGCCAGATCACCTTCATTGATCACCTCGAAAAAGCGATCATGCGCATTGAAAACAAAACTTATGGCATCTGCCGTGTAACCGGCAAGCTGATCGATAAAGCCAGGTTAAGAGCAGTACCACATGCTACGTTAAGTATTGAAGCTAAAATGGGTATTGTTAAGTAAGAAATAATTAATAAGAAATAATGAAGGGAGGACGAGCAATCGTTCTCCTTTTTTATTGAGTAAAAATGTAAAAGAGACTATATTTTGTGTAACTTGATTGGCTATTTTTTATCAAGTATCAAGTATCAAGTATCAAGTATCAAGTATCAAGTATCAAGTATCAAGTATCAAGTATCAAGTATCAAGTATCAAGTATCAAGTATCAAGTATCTAGTA
>Ga0116158_10001924_pt1 | contig 18560 bp, 15 predicted proteins | sample AD_UKC052_MetaG_FD_89883 | JGI IMG/M metagenome (GOLD analysis project Ga0116158, IMG submission 89883) | Active sludge microbial communities of municipal wastewater-treating anaerobic digesters from USA - AD_UKC052_MetaG | ecosystem: Engineered > Bioreactor > Anaerobic > Digestate | place: USA... | reverse complement strand
CGCGCCCCACCGGCGACGTGTTCACCCGCCCGCGCCCCGCTGCCGCCGTCGCTGCCCTTCTCGGGCCCCGGACCGGGCGTTTCGTCACGCTCGCGCTTCCCCTCGCGCCCAGGACCGTGCCAAAATCCCCCGACCGCGCGCTCCCCGCCGCTCGCCGGGCTGCTCTGTACTCACCCTCGCCCCCAAATTCCCACTTCAAACCGCTTAAGCGCGATACAGAAAGCGAGGATTTCTGCAAAACGCGCTTGACACGCCGGGGTCGAAAATGGCAGCTTGTTTGCCCTAAGCGCGCGTATAGGATCGCCGCTCCGAGATAACCACGATATGAAGACCATCATTCTCATTGGCGCCAATGGCAAAATGGGCCAAGCTGCGCTGACCGGACTCAAGAAGCATAGAGTTATCACCGCAAGTCGTTCCGGCAGCGGTTGTGACTACACGGTGGATATTACAAGCAAAGCATCAATCAGGGGGCTTTTCGAGAGGGTTGGCAAGGTTGACGCCGTCGTCAATACCGTAGGCTATTGCGAATATGCTCCTTTCAGCGAAATGACGGATGCTCAGTGGGACGCGACTATCCAGAGCAAAATGCTCGGCCAGATCAGTCTCGTAAAAGTCGGAATCGACTACATCAATGATGGCGGCTCGTTTACGCTGATTTCGGGCATTCTAAACGTGAAGCCAATTCCTCTGGCAATCGCTGATGCCACCGCGAGCGGCGCCATTGACACCTTCGTTCAGTGCGTTGCCCATGAGCTTCCCCGTGGCATCCGCATCAATGTTGTCAATTCGACGGTTCTCGAAGAAGCCTGGGGAGTCTATGGCGAGATGATGCCGGGCTTCCAGCCGGTTCCTGGCACCCTGGTCGGCAAGGCGTTCGAGCGCTCTGTCGATGGATTCATCACTGGCAAGGTTCTGTTCGTCGACGCCTAACGACGCAGTCGCCTCACCCACCAGAGATGAAAGCGGTTCAGAATGATTCTCGGGGGGGGTTGGGGGGGCGGCAGCCCCCCCATCGTAAACCTCAGCATTCGTCACATCTTGGCCCGCAACCCCGCGTCGGGTTAAAACCCGACGCTCCACAAAGCGAAGTCCGCGCGCAGCGCGCGGACTGGTTGTCGTGGAACAGATCAGACGACGCCATTCACGACGTGAACCAAAGCGCGCGTCGCGAATGGGTGTTTTCAGATCTGAACCACCATTCCCAGTCATCTCGCTTTGCGAGATGACTTCGCCTTGTGGAGACCCGGGTTTTAACCCGGGTCGGGGTTTCCACAAGCGAGAACGTGCCCGGCTTTCATAACAGTTCCCCACCAAAATAAATGACCTGCACCGCATGAAATTGGGTGAGCTGTCTCGCCGTCACCAAGGGGTTGCCGCGCAATTTCTTTACAGGTCGGGGTCACGGCAAATTCGTATCTCAACGCCTATGCCTCCCCCTCCTCCCCCCCCCGTTTTCTTCCTCCCCGCCGTTTTTCCGCGCTTCTTCCCCTCCGGCCGCCACCCGCGCAATTCCTCGCGCGTCACGCAAAAATCGCGGCATTGCGCAGCGAGAAACGTCTCGAAATAATCGCCCAGCCGCAAACCTCCGAATTCGTCATTCGGCGCGTTGTGCCATTGTTTCACCCACGGCACCAATTCGAGCAGCCCCGCGAGCATCGGGACCAGGCGTTCTTTTTTCCAATCCTCTTCGGTGCGGCGTTTTTGGTACAACGTCGCCAGCGCCTGCGCCTCCAGCCGAACCCCCGCCGGCCCGTGCGACGTCGTCCGCGCCTCGCCAAACCACGAGTCCGCGCCTCGCCAAACCACGAGTCCGGACTCGCCAAACCACGAGTCCGGACTCGCCAAACCACGAGTCCGGACTCGCCAAAGCCACGAGTCCGGACTCGCCAAAGCCACGAGTCCGGACTCGCCAAAGCCACGAGTCCGGACTCGCCAAAGCCACGAGTCCGGACTCGCCAAAGCCACAGTCCGCACCAATAATATCGCACTCGCCACCGATTGCCGAACTGTCGGCATATTGGGATACTCCGTGGTTGGTGCTTACAGAGCGCCCTGTGGTCAGGGGTGGCACGGACCCGGAATCGAGGTCAGGGGGCCGCTCGGCGGCTCCGGGGCACCTCGCCCCCATGATAGTCGAATCCTTCGACCGGCGCCTGCTGCGCAGTGACTGCAGGGGGGCCACGGCGAGGCTCGAGGAGGCGGTTCAGGAGCGCCACGTGGATGTCCCGGGCGGATCGTCGGGTGCGCGGGCCGATCCATGCCCGGCGGTGTACCCTGCGATCGCCGCCGATGCAGGATACCTGGACAACGGTCCGATACCTCGACGGCTACATCCGTGATGTCGCGGGCAACACCGGACGGGTGGAGATCACGATCTGGCCGGACTGTCGGGCCCGCGTCGCGTACCGGATCCGGCCGACCTCGACGCTGCTCGTGTTCGAGCGCTCGCTCGCGGGCTGGGTCCTGCCCGAGTTGTACGCACATTTGCGTGATGCCGGGTTTCCCGCGCTCTCGAAGCACAAGCCGGGCGTCGGCGAACGTGTGGGGCTGCTCTCGATCGCCACCGGGGAGCACACGCTCCAGGCGTGGGTCTTGCGGGTCCATCGCCAGATACCCGCGATAGCGCGGGCCATGCAGCTCCTGGAGGCGGTCGCCAGCGCGCTGAGCGGTGGGTCCCTGATCGATTACGAGGCCGGAGACCGGCCCGTGCTGGCGCCGTGATCGGTGGCGCTTGATCGGTGCAGCTTGATCGGTGGCGCGTGATCGGTGGAGTTCCCCGTCACCTCGGGATCCGCTCGAGCACGAGGATCCCGTGGGCCTGCTGCTGCTCGCGGAAATTGCCGCTGTCCTGAATGGCGCGCAGATGTGGGTTGCTGCGATTGTGGAATTCGGACAGCAGGACGACGACGTAGTCGACGTCGCTGCGGTCGCCGAAGCGGACCAGGCAGCGACGACCCGCCAGCTGCGCGCCGACCTTGCCGGTCGCGGCGACGCAGGCGTCGGGCGGCAGGGCGTCGGCGAGCGCCGCGACCCAGGCGTGGCGCTCGCGCTGCTCCGCCGTGAGGGACCACGAGACGGGCGAGAAGCCGGCGCGAAAGGTCGTGTTGGGGGCGAATACGCCGAAGCTCCAATTGAAGGCGAGCGCCGTGACGACGATCGCGGCCGCGGCCTCGCGGGCGGCCGGGCGAGCCAGCCAGCGCTCGAGGCGGAGCAGGCCGGGCGCGGCCGCGGCGAACACCACCGGCAGGAAAAAGCTGGTGTAATGAAAGCCGGGGTTGGCGACCGCCTTGTTGGCGCTGAGCGCCAGGATGGCGACGCCGGGCGCGAGCAGGAGCAGCACGCGTCCGCCGAGCGCGGGCAACAGGGCGAGCGGGGTCAGGAGCGCGAGCAGCAGCCCGAACTTGCTGGCGCGCAGCAGCTCGAGCCCCATGAACAGCGGGTCGCCGAGGATCAGCGCGCTGAGGTCGGCGTAGCCGGAGTCGGCCGAGAGACCGCCGTGCAGCGATTGTGGATAGGCCTGAAGGCCGGCGCTCGGGGCGAGGAAACGGGCGACCAGCACGAACCAGGTCAGCGAGACCAGCATCACCGCGGCGCCGCGGCGCCGCTCGCCCTCGAGGACCGCCAGCAGGCCGAGCAAGAGGGCGACCAGCGCCATCTCCTCGCGGACCAGCAGCAGCGCGGCGACGAAGGCCCAGAGCAGGCGCGGTCGGTCGGCGGCCTGGGCCCACAGGGCCCACAGCACCACCGGGACGCCGAGGGTCAGATCGTGGAAGTCCCACAGCGCATTCGCGTGCACGAAGGGCGAGAGCAGCCAGGCCAGGCCCAGCGCGGCCGCGAGCAGCGGGCTGCCGTGGCGGCGCAGGGTCCACAGCCACAGCGGGACCACGGCGGAGCACAACCACAGGCACTGGACCACCAGCAATGTCTCGGCCCGGGGGACCAGCGCATAAAACGGCGCGAGGGCCAGCAGCAGCGGGGTGAAGTGCTCGCTGGTGAAATTGCCGCTGGGAAATATCGTGGTCCCGAGCAGGTCGCCGTGCACCGAATGCCACAGGACATTCTCGAAGATGCCGAGGTCGAAGATATTGCTGATCAGCGCGTGGTGACGGATGACGCCGAGGTAGGTCAGGGTCGCGGCGGCGGCGACGGTGAGTACTCCGACGAGCGCGGCGAGCAGGCGCGGGCGCGGCGTCACGGCCGGCCAGGCGGCGACGCTGTGGCCCGCCAGCAGACCGAGCGCGAGGCAGGCGGTGATGGCGACGAAGCCGAGCCGGGTGGCGAGGTCGGGCGCGGCGAGCAGCACGAGCAGCGGCGTGCCGGCGAGGAGGAGCAGGCGACGGTTCCACAGCGCGGCGTGCTCGGCGAAGGTCAGCGCGGGCGCGCGGCGGCGCGGGCCGACGTGGAGGACGAGGTAGAGGACGAGATAGAGGCCGAGCAGCAGCAGCAGGGACCCGAGGCCCCAGCGGACCGCGGCGGCGCGAGCCTCGGGGGGGAAGGCGTTGGCGGTGAGGGCGTCGAGGTCGGCGTGGCGCAGGGCCCACAGGCTCCAGCCGGGCGCGAAGCCGACGATCGCGGCGCCGACCGCCCAGCGCCAGGTCGACGCGATCGCGTCGCCGAGGCGGGTCAGCAGGTCGTTCGCCGTCGCGGGCTGCACGCCCGCACTATGCCCGCTGCCTGGTGCCCCCTCGCGCCCCGCAGCTGCGCGCGAGGCGTGAAACAACACACGATTATGCGGACAGCGGCCGCGACCGTTCGTGGTCCGTTCAGCGCCACTGCGCGAGGCGGTGGACCGCCTCGCGTGGCTCGATCGGTGGCGTTCGTGGGGCCGGTCTCATGCTCGTCGCCGACGCATATCTCCGGCCACCGATTCACAGGGTCAGGCTCTGCGCGGGCAGGACCGGGGCCTGCAGGGTCGGGGTCTGCAGGGCCGGGGCCGGGGCGCCGCGCGTGTAGCCGATGCCGAGCTTGATGATGCGGCGCTTGAGCGCGTGCCGGGTGATGCCGAGGATCTGGGCGGCGCCGACGATGGATCCGGTGAGGGCGAGGGTCTCGACGCACAGGCGGCGCTCCGCGGCTTCGAGGTTCAGGGTTTCGAGGACGATCTGAGGCATGACCTCCAGTACCGCGCCTGCATGTCCTGATGCAGATCAAGCTCGCGCCCGGGGCGACGCGCCTGCCCGGTCGACCGCGAGGCAGGCGAGCGTCGACGTGGCGGAGTCAAGGTGAGGAGGCGAAGGACTGGCCCGAGCCGCCGGCGCCGCGCCGCCTGGCCAGCACCCTGAGGTTCTGCTCCGCGACGCGGTCGCCCGGCTGCACCTCCAGCGCGCGTCGCAACAGCCGTTCGGCGGCCTCGAACTCGGCGGCGCGCAGCCGGTCGCGGGCCCGCTCCACCAGATCGTAGTAGGTGTCGTTCTCGGTGTAATCGATGGCCGCCGCGCTGCTCTCGGCCTGAACGGGCTCGGCGGGGATCGTGGGCGGGGTGCTTGCTGCGGGCTCGACGGCGGGTGCGGTGGCGATGGGTATTGTGGGCTCGACGGTGGGTGCAGTGCTGGCTGCGGGCTCGACGGGGATTGTGGGCTCGGCGGCGGGTGCGGTGGCGACGGGGGTTGTGGGCTCGGCGGCGGGCGAGGATTCGGCGGAGATTGTGGGCTCGACGGCGGGCGAGGCTTCGACGGAGATTGTGGGCTCGACAGTTATCGAGGATTCGGCGGAGATTGTGGGCTCGACGGCGGGCGAGGCTTCGACGGAGATTGTGGGCTCGACGGATATCGAGGGTTCTGCGGAGATTGTGGGCTCGATGGCCGGCAGCGGCGTCGCGCGGACGAGGTCTGGGGCCTCGCCCGGTGGCGTTTGCGGGGTGGCGAGCGTCGGCGTAGCGTGGTTCGCCGTGGGCGGAGCCTGCGTGGTCTTCGTGGCGGTGCGCGTGGCGTATCCATTCGCCTCGCCGGGCCGTCGCGCGGCGGAGGTGCGCGGCGGGGCCGGCACCGGCGGCGTCGAACGAGGGGACAGCGACGACGGGGCGCGGTTCGTCAGGTTCGTGGGGGCCGCGAGCCGGGGCGGCTGGGCGGTGCCCGGTGTGGCCATCATCGGGCGAATGGGGGTTGGATTGGAGCCGGGCGCGGTCGGTGCGGCGAGCGGAGCCGGGGCCGCGTTCGGCGCGGGGATCCACTCGGCGCGGGCCCTGGGTTGTTCGCCCTGCAGGGCGCGGGCGCCGGGACGGCCGCGGCGGCTGGCCTGCTGGAGCACCTCGGTGGCGCTGGCGTGGATCGTGCGGGCGCGGGCCTGGGCCTTGATGTCGAGGTTCATGGTGACCTCGTCCCAGGCGAGGATCGTCAGCGCCGCGGGCAAGCCGCTGAGCTCGCCCTGACGCGCGTCGACGAGATCGCCGGCCGCGAACAGCAGGACGCCCTGGGCCTCGGCGGAGGTCACCTGCAGGCTGCAGGTCCTCCGGTCGGTGTTGATCAAGCGCACGATCCCGGCGAGCGACACGACCTCGAGCTGGGAGCGCCCGCCGCTGGCGGCCAGCAGGTCCTGGACGCAGCGCACGAAGCGGGACTCCTCGATCGGCTTCTCGAAGTACTCGATCGCGCCGCCGGCGAGCGCGGCGGTCTCGGCCGCCGGCGAGCCATTCGCGGTCACGACCAGCACGGGGACCAGGATCCTTCGCCGCGCGACGTTCAGCAGCACCTCGACGCCGTCCATCACCGGCATCGCCAGGTCGGTGATCATCAGGTCGATCGTATTGCGCCCGAGCACCACGAGCGCCTGGGCGCCGTCGACGGCGGTCGTCACCCGCACGCCCGGGAGCCGCGCTCGCAGCATCGTCTCGACGATCAAGCGCGCCCCGGGATCGTCGTCGACGAACAGGATATGCTTAACTCTGGTTGTGGTGGTCATAAGTCACTCGTCGGCGGTGCGTCCTTCGATCGCGGTCGTCCGCAGATGCGCCCTCGCATCCTCGACCGCGTCCTCATGCCGGGCGGCTGCCACCGACTCCACGCCGCGTTCAGCTATGCAATCGTATGTCCAAAGTATCAAGACGCCGGGAGTAGTCGATTGCAAGCCGATTTCATGGCGATTTGGACCGATCCGTATTAACCCGGACGGGCGTCCGGACACTGTGGACATTCGCGCCGTCCATTTAACGTGACATGCGCCACGGTCGTCGCGCGAATCGGTGCAGTCCGCACCGGCCGGCGAGCGTGGCCCGGACCGTGGGCCGCGCTCAGAACCGGCCGTGAAATGCCAGCCCGGCCTGGCCCGGGGCCATGTACGGCGTGAAGCCGATGGCCTGCTCGCGGCGCCGCTTGACGGCGTTGGTCAACAGCGCGATCGCAGGGAACACCACGAGGCCGATGCCGAGGCCGGTCAACAATGAGCCGCCGGTCCTGGCGACGCCGAGCGGCCGCAGGTCGCCGGTGGTGACGCGCTGGCTCGGGTCGGCGGTCGTGCTGAGCAGGGCCTTGCGATCGCGCTCGAAGACGGTGAGCCAGGCCGCACCGCCGGCCGCCAGCACCGCGCCGAGGCCCATCTCGATATAGGCGACGCGCAGGCGGTTGCCCTCGGCGACCGGCACGACGTTCAGCGCCGCGCCGAGGCCGGCCATCACCACCGCGCCGCCGGCGACCTCGAAGGTCATCGCCCGCGAGAGGTCACGATGATAACCGGCGGTCGGATAGGTGGCCTCGACCAGCGCGAGCCCGGTGGGCTGCTTCGGCGTGGGCGCGGCGGCGTCGACGAGCGCGTCCATCAGGAGCCCCTCGTTGCGGCGGCTGGCGGCGGTCTCACGCACGGCCCCGGCGACCAGCAGCCCGGCGCCGGTGAGCACCTGGACCATCGCGGTGACGGCGAGGCCGCTGGCCAGCTTGCGGTCGCGGATAAACCGCGGCGTGTCGGGTCGTGTGGTGGGACGCGTGCGCCGCTCCAGCTCGAGCCGCACCGTGGGCATGCCGGGCCGGACGACGATGTCGAGGGTGGCGTTGTGGCGGCGACCGATCAGCGCGACCAGATAACTGCCCGGGCGCAGCGCGACGGTCATCGTCGGTCCGGACACCGGCAGGTCGCGCACGGGGCCGAGATCGGGCTGTTGCGGGGTGATGCGCAGCAGAGCGCCGCCCAGCCGCCGCTCCGGGCCGAGCCGCAGATCGACCTGGACCGGCCGTGCGGGCGGCACGAAGCCGGGCGGGGGCGGCTCACTGGGCGGCGGGGGGAGCCCGAGGGTCCGCGCGTGGGCTGGCGTGCCGGTGATCATGCCGAGCGTGCAGAGCGTGCAGAGCATGACGACCGCGAGGCCGGGGCGCGGACCGGAGGGCAATGGGGCGCGGCGCATGGTTCGTCTCTATCACGCCCGGAGGCGCCGCCGCGCGGCGATCTCGCGGGCATCAGCGGCGTTCGGCGCCGGCGACGGTGTCACGCAGCCAGCGATGCCCGGGATCGAGGTCGGCGCGCTCGTGCCATACGAGCGTGACCGGGAAGGCCGGCAGCGGCAGCGGCGGGGCGAGCATTCGCAGCGGCGCGAGCGGCAGCATGGCCTCGGCGATGGTGCGCGGCGCGGTCAGGATCAGGTCCGACTGGGCGACGATCAGCGGGGCGGCGACGAAGTAGCGGATCCGCAGCCCGATGCGGCGCGCCAGGCCGAGCTCGGAGAGCCGGCGATCGACGATCCCCGTGCCCTCGCCCTGCGGAGAGATCAGCGCGTGCGGCAGCCGCACGAAGGTGTCCAGGTCGAGGGTCTCACCGACCCCGGGATGATCGGCGCGCACGAGACACACGAAGTCGTCCTCGTGCAGCACCCGCCGCTTGAGGCCAGGCGTGTCGCGCGGCCGGACCTCGATCGCAAGGTCGAAGACGCCGTCCTCCAGACCCGGACCGCTGCCCTCCCGCGGCACCGGCCGCACGTCGAGGTCGAGGCCCGGCGCCTCGCCCCGGATGCGCGCGAGCACCCGCGGCAACAGCGTGACCGCCACGCCGTCCCAGGTCGCCAGCACGAAGGTCCGTCGCGCCGTCGCGGCCTCGAAGTCGCCGCTGCCCCCGAGCACCAGCTCGAGCTCGCGGAGCGTCCGCCGCAGCGGCCCCGCAAGCGCCGCTGCCCGCGGCGTCAAGGCCATGCCGCGTGCGCCCGCGACCAGCAAGGGGTCGCCCAGGCTGTCCCGCAACGCCCGCAGCGAGTGGCTCAGCGCCGGCTGGGTGACGCCGAGCCGCCGCGCGGCCCCCGAGACGCTGGCCTCCTCGAGCAGCATGAGCAGCACCTTGAGCTGGTGCACGGAGAGGTGGTCGAGCTCGCGCATGCGGGCATCCTAATACGGGCATGCCGCGGCATGCACTTCTCTGCACGGGTCGGATGCTTCAGAGTGGCGCCATGTCTCGCACTGTCCTCGTCCTCACTGCCACTGGAACCACCGGCTCACAGACCGTCGCCGCGCTCGCGCGCCGGGGCGCCCAGGTCCGCGCCGCCACCCGCGACCCCGCGAAGGGGAGCTTCCCCGCCGGAGTGACGCCGGTGGCCTGGTCCTTCGACGACCGCGCGACCTGGGAGCCGGCGCTCACGGGGGTCGACGCGCTGTATCTGGCCACAGCGCCGTTTCGCGGCGACGAGGTGGCGGAGGGCGAGGCGATCATCGCGGCGGCGAAGCGGGCGGGGGTGAAGCGCATCGTCAAGCTGTCGGCGGCCGGCGTCGAGAACAACCCGGCCGCGACGCTGCGCCGGGTCGAGCTCGCGGTCGAGGCCTCCGGGCTCGAGTGGATCCACATCCGGCCGAGCTTCTTCTTCGAGAACTTCATCGAGTTCTATGGCGGCGGGATCAAGGCCGACGGGGCGATCTACCTCCCGGCCGGCAAGGGCAAGACCGGCTTCGTGGCGGCCGAGGATATCGGTGAGGTCGCCGCGACGGCGCTGCTCTCGGAGACCACCGGCGAGGCCTGGGTCGTCACCGGCGGCGAGAGCCTCGATCACGACGAGGTCGCCGAGCGCTTCACCGAGGCCCTCGGTCGGCCGGTCCGCTTCGTCGATATCTCACCGCAGCAGTTCGCCGACTCGCTGCGGGCCTACGGCTCGGATGAGGTCGCAGTCGCGAGCATGAGCGGACTGTATGATATGGTCCGCGCGGGCTGGACCGGCGGGCTGTCGGGAGACGTCGAGCGCGTGCTCGGGCGCAGGCCGATCGCGCTGGTGGACTGGGTCCGGGCCCACGCCGCCGCCTGGGCCTCGTGATCCCCCCGGGTTGATCAATCCCTTGTATCGATCATCGAAGCTTCGGAGATCGATACTGGCCGCCCGCGAGCACGGCGAGGAGCGCGTCGCCCAGGTCGGAGAACAGGTTCGGCTTCATGACGTAGCCCTCCGCCCCCAGCCGGGACGCCTCCTCGACGTAGGCGGCGTCGGCGTGGCAGGTGATGAACACCACCTTCGGGGGGCGCGCGCACTGCTTCAGGTGCCATGCCGCCTTGAGGCCGTTCATCACCGGCATCGAGATGTCGAGCACCACCAGGTCGGGCTCCAGCCGGAGGCTCGCCGCCACGGCGGCCTGGCCATCACCGACCACTGCCACGATGTCGTACTCCGACGCCAATAACTGGGCGACCAGCTCCCGCGTATCCTCGTGGTCGTCAGCGATCAGAATGCGTGCACGTACCATCGCTCTCGCTCCTTCCCGGGTTCGTGGTGGCGCAGGGCACCCTGTAACAGTGCTCCTCGGACCGAATCAATGAGCCTGGGATTTCCCCTGGGCACGGTGCCCACCGGGCGTGAGCGCCCTGCTACTCGCCGTGCGCGCGGCCCTGGCGCGGTGACCCGGCTTCGGCACGCGAATCCGCACAATGGCGAAAGGTCCTTGAACCGGGAAAGGTCCCAGGTCAGTGCGCAAGCTCGAGAATAGCCTTTAAACGGCCTCCTGAGCGAGCGCCTCCCCCGCACGTCCTGCGCTGTGCGGCGCGAGGGCCGACCGCGACGATTTTTTTCCGGGTCGTTCGGCGCCGGGTCGGTGGTCGCAGTCGCCGGCTATGACAGCAATGGCTGCGTGTGAGATGGAAGTATCCATTCGCGGGAGCCGCCGATTGCGGGGCGCATGCGAGGTTTGCAAGCCTGGCGAGTGGACGGAGATATCGTCCGTTCGGGCGGTCGACCGACATCCTCGGGGACTGTGCTTTTGACAGAGACATGTCGCCATCTCAGCCTGAGGCCACGGGGGCTGCGCCGGCTTTCGGCGCGGCGACCCGATCACCCGGTTATCGGAGTCGGCCCAGATGAAGGCGAGCAACTTGATGATGGAGGAGCGCGGTGTCGCGTCCGACGAGCCGGCAAGCAAGGAGCGCCCGGCCGATGCCCGCCACGCCGGCGACGGTGAGCCCGGCGGGACGCTGGCCGTGTACTTCCGCGACATCGGTCATGCCGAGAGCATGAGCCGCGAGGAGGAGTGCGCGCTGGCGGCCCGCATCGAGGAGCAGCGACGCTCGCTGTGGTGGGCCGCCCTCGCCTATCCACCCTTCGTCGCCAGCGTCTGCGCGCTGGCTCGCGAGGTGCTGCCGGCGGCAAGCTGTCCGGGCGCCGCGCTGGACGCGATGATCGTCGCCGCCCGCAAGCTGCGGGACCGCGACCTTCGCATCCACCGCGAGCAGTATGAAAGTTCGCGTGAGGCCCTGACCCGGGCGCTCGCCGGGGCCGACGTCGACAATATCGTCGCCGACCGTTTGCTCGCCGATCTGGTCAGCATCGAGGCCGGCCAGCACAGCGGCCTCAGCATGAAGGTCAAGAGCCCGCCGCGCGGCAGCCTGCCGTTTGTGACCTACGTGCACGGGGTGCGCCGCGAATACCAGGCGTTCTGGCGGACCCGCGCCGAGTTCGTGCAGGCCAACCTGAAGCTGGTCGTCACCATCGCCCGTCGTTACTGCCGCGGCCGCATGTCGCTGCAGGACCTGATCCAGGAGGGAAACCTCGGGCTGATGAAGGCGGTCAACCGCTTCGACCCGCGCAAGGGCTGTCGCTTCTCGACCTACGGCAGCTGGTGGATCCGTCACGCCGTGACCCGGGCGATCGCCGACAAGGGCCGCATCGTCCGACTGCCGGTCCACATGCTCGACGCATACGGCAAGGTGCTCCGGGCCCGGCGCCAGTTCGAGGCCCTGCATGGCCGCGAGGCCACCGACGCCGAGCTCGCCGAGGTCTCCGAGGTCAGCGCCGAGCGGATCGCGCGTATGCATGTCTCCCTGATCGAGGCCCCGATCAGCCTCGACCAGCGCCTCGCCGGCGCCACCGACTTGACCCTGCTCGATGCCCTGGAGGACACCAGCACGCCGCTGGCGCCCGAGGCGATGGATCACGAGCGGCTGATGGCGCACCTCCACGAGTTCTTCGAGCAGCTGCAGCCGTTCGAGGCCGAGATCCTGCGCAAGCGCGTGGGCATGGACGGCGGCCAGGAGATGACGCTGCGGGAGATCGGCCGCCACTACGGCCTCTCGCGCGAACGCATCCGTCAGCTGCAGGAGCTCGCGCTCGCCAAGCTGCGGGCGGAGTTCGACCGCCGCGGTTTGATATGAGGCGGTCCGAGCATTCGCGGCGACGACCCGCGGTCGCTGCAAAAGGCGCTCATGCCGAGATCCTCGATACGACGGATCAGCGCCGGGCGCGGCGTCGGCGGGCCAGCAGCAGCAACAGCGCGGCCCATGCCGGCGGGCCCACGGGCGCAGCGCAGCCGCAGCCGGTGGCCTGCGGCGCCTCGGATGGCGCGTCGCTGCTGTCGTCGGCGCTGCTGCTCTCGCCGGCGCCGCTGCTCTCGCCGGCGCCGGTCTCCATGGGCGGCGCGGGTTGGTGGAGGATCGTGACCAGCTCATCCATGAACGCGGTGAAGTGTCGGCCGAGCGGATCGACGATCTCGACGCGGATCAACACACTCGTGTTGATCGCCTCCGGAGGGGCGACGAAGGGGATTGCGAAGCTCTCGCCAGTCACCGGGACCTGCTCGGCGAAGGGGATCCATGTCGGCAAGGGGTCGCTGGCTTCGGCCCATGATGCGGTCAGGGTCGCGCCGGCCATCGCGCGGACGCAGCCGGCGATGCTCACATCCTCGCCCTCGAGCGCGATCACCTCCGGCGTCGAGATCGCCAGCGCGGGCGGAGTGACCGCGGGATCGAGGTCGTCGACGATCTGGACCACGCCGCTGCGCTTCCTCCAGATGTTGTAGGGCGGCTCCCAGGTGTAACCGAGCACGACCTGGGGCCCGATCGGCAGGCCCGAGGTGTCCCAAAGCACAGGCTCCATCGCCGCCTCGAAGGTGATCGGGCGGCGCTCGTCGTCGCCGGTGATGCGCGTCCAGCAGCCCTCCCAGGCCGTGCTGGTGGTCAGCACGTCCTCGGGGTCGAGCGTGAGCGGGTTGACGAGGGCGAGCGCCGCGGCCGCGGCGACGTCGGCGTCGGTGATCCAGGTCGGCGGCGCGTCCGGGCCCCATTTCAGGACGTCACGACAGAATCCGAAGAACTGGTGGCGACGGCTGTCGGCGACCTCCTCGGGCGGTATCGCGGTGTCCTCGTAGGGGATCGAGTAGCGCAGGCCGAGCACCGGATCGACCTGGCGGTCGACGACGGTCATGCAGGCCGCCGGGTCCCAGACGGGCGGGGTCCGCGGGTGGATGCCGTGCGCCATCACGGTCGCGGGCAATGCGAACACACCCGCGAGCACGAGGAGGCGAGACGTCATCTCGCCACTCTACACGATTCGGATTGCCAGCGGGCAGTCGCGCGCCGACATGTTCCACGTGCACAGGGCCCAACGACACGGGCACGACACACACGTGAGCCGGGGTAGTTGCACGGGGTGTCGCGGCTGAGGCGGGCGTGCCCGTCTCAGCCGCGACCCGGGCGCCCCGGCCGAGACGTCATGAAAGCGCGGGGGAGCCGGCGAACGCGCGCTTCACGGACTTTCCGTGCGAGGGCTGGTGCATGCGAGCGCCGCGAATCCACAGGGGCGACGCGACCAGCGGGAGTCGTCGACCCGAGGACTCGCGGCGCTCGCATGCACCAGCCCTCGTGAGGCAAACTCCGGCAAAACGCCATATGCGCGCAGCCCATGCCTGGTCATGCGCGCGGCCCAAATGCAAGAGCGTCAGCCCTTGAGCGCGGTGATATGCCCGCTGACCGAATCGAGCAAGCCGACGACCTCGGCCTTGATCTGCTCGGGCGTCGGGATCGTCTTGATGACATTGATGACGCTGGACGCGGTGTCGATCGTGTCCTTGCTGTCGGCGGGCAGCACGTTGCGCGAGCTCTCGAGCAAGCTGGCGAGGCCGTCGAGGAAGGGCAGGACCTTGTCGACGGGGATCGCCGAGACGTCGAGCTTGTTGATCTCGACCTTGAGGCGGCCGAGCAGGTCGAGCACCTTGTCGAGCAGCTCGTTGATCTGGGGGACCACCGCGGCCAGGGCGTGCACCGCCGGTTTGATGATGTCGGTGCCCTGTTCGAGGATACTGTTGACCTGGACCAGCGCGTTCTTGAGTTCGTCGTATACATTCACAGCCATCTTCACACCCTCCATCCCATTGACCTGGCTTTTGGGCCAGGTGTTCGTTTCAGTCGACGTCGATGTTGCCCGGCAGGGCCTGCGCGATCCGGTCGACCGGATCGGGCACGCCCACGGCGACCGTGAGCTCGGCTTCCCCGCGCAGCAGGAGCTTGATGTCGCAGCGCGCTCGCTCGGACTGGCCGTTCGGCTCCGCGCTGCGCTCGATGCCGATGAGCGTGGCGACCGGTCGGCGCAGGCGCATGCGCACGCCCGCGGCGGGCGCGGCCTCGAGGACCGGCAGGTCGACGCAGGTGCGCAGCGCGGCCGCGAGGACGGCGGTGGCGAGGGCGTCGAGGTCGACGGGGTCGCGGGCGCACAGCAGCAGCGAGAGCTCGCAGGGGCGGCGCTCGATGAAGCCGCGCGCGGGGGCGCCGAGCAGCAGGGCGCGCACGCCGGTGGTGGGCGGGCGCTGGAACACGAGCTTACCGGCGGCGATGCGATAGTCGTCGCCACGCACGCGCGGGAAGCCGGGCGGGGATTCCACCTCGGCGACCTCGAGGTCACCGGGTGGCAGCGTGAACTGGCGATTGATTCCGTCGGCGGGCCAGGTGTGCAATGTGAACAGGCGCGAGGCGCCGCGCTCGTCGTCGGCCCTGGGGTCGCTCGGGGCGAAGGATAGGCTTCTGGCGAGGACCTGCAGGCTGGCGGCGGCGGGCACGAGGATCGCGGGTCCGACGAGGACCTGGACGCCCGGGAGGGCGAGCGTGAGCGCGGTGCTGAAGTGGGTTTCGACGGCGACGAGCACGTGCACCTCGGGGGTCAGGGCGGGGAGCCGAACGACCAGGTTGTGGTCAGCGCCGGCAGCTCGACGTGGAGGTCGTCGAGCTCGACGCGGCCGGCGCTCGGGCTGCGGATGACGAGCTCGAGCGGGGTCGCGGGTGCGACGAGGTTCAGGGGGGCGAGGGCGGTTGCGTCGGCGCGGACGCGGCCGGCTGGATCGGCGACGAGGGCGAGGGTCTGGTCGCCGCGGCGCAGCAGCAGCTCGGGCGTGAGCGGCGGTCCGTCGTTGCGCAGGCGCGGGCGGGCGAGGGCCCACAATATCTGCGGACCTGTCGGAAAGGTCATGTCACGGGGGATCCAGTCGGCGGCGCGATCGCGGCGGAGCAGGGCGCGGGCCGGGGTGTCGCCCTGACGCAGGTCGAGGGCCCACAAGGCCTCGCCGCGATCGAGGGTGAGCACCAGCCACACGGGGGCGCCGGCCGGCAGTGACACGGGCGCGGGCAGGTCGACGCTGTGCCAGCGCGGCGGGGTGAGCAGACCGGGGGTGGTGCTCGCGGTGAGGTCGAGCTTGCTCGTGGCGAGCGGCGGCTCGGCGGGGCTGCCGTTGTTGTCGGCGTGCAGCGTGATGCGGCCGAGCAGGACCTGGCTGCGGGCGGCGAGCAGCAGGTCGACGCCGACCAGCAGGGCGGGGGCGGGGAAGACGAAGGATTGAGCGAGGGCGGAGTCGGGGCCGCAGCGGTGGGCGTAGGGCGGCGGGAGCGTGGGGGTCGGGACCGGGGGCGGGAGCTCGGGGCGCAGGTCGGGGCGCACGCGGGCGGAGAAGCCGGTCGGATGGGCCGCGAGGTCGATGAATGCGACGAGCTCGCGGCCGGGTGTGAGCTCGAGCGAGAGCGAGGTCCTGTCGTCGCGGAAGCGGTCCTGCTCGGGGCGCGCGGCGAGGGTGAGCTCGAGGCGACGCAGGGCCGCGAGCACCGGCGATCGCAGGACGATCTGCGCGGCGCCGCCGGTGCGGCCCGGCAGGGCGGTGCGCAGGGCGGCGAGCAGCGGCTCGCGCAGGTTCAGGGTCGCGGCGGGCGGGAGCAGGGTCGGCTCGTGGCGCACGACGGTGCGCGGGCCGAGGCTGACGGTCAGCGCGGGCGGGCGGCGCGAGCCGGTCAGCGTGAGCGTGGTGATGGTGGCGGGCTCGGGGACGTAGTCCTCGGGCGAGAGCGGGTTGCCGGGCTTGGTGACGAGCTCGAGCATCAGGCGGCTGGCGGCGAGGCCGGCGAGCTGCACGCTGGCGGCGTTGTTGCTGACGGGCACGAGGGCGAAGGGGGCGGCGAGCATCCAGGGGCCGCCGTCGGAGCTGCGCAGGCGCAGGTGGGTGACGTTCGAGCCGGCCTTGAGGGTGAGGGCGAGGCGGACGAGGCCGCGACGGGCTCGCCAGTCGAGGCTGAGCCACGAGAGGTTGGTGAGCTCGGGCCAGGCCAGGCCGCCGGTGCTGGTGGAGCAGGAGGAGCCGGCGATCAGGTCGATCGGTGCGCTGTCGTCGGGGACCTGGACGAGCAGGTTGGCCTCGGAGAGCTCGAGGCCCGGGGGCACGGAGACCTCGAGGACGGTGCCGTCGTCGGCGATCGGGATCGACGGCCCCGCGGGGACGGCCAGGCCCGCGCGGGTGAGCTTCGTCGTGATCGGCTGGGGCATGGGGCTCCTCGGCGCTCAGGCCTTGATCTGGAAGCGCAGGGCCTGCAGCTCGGCGCGCAGGTCGGAGAGCTGCTGTTGTTGCTCGCGCACGGCCTCGATCAGCGGGGCGACGAGGTAGGCGTATTGGACCCGGCGATGGCCGTCGGGGTCGACCTCGACGACCTCGGGATAGACGGCCTCGACCTCCTGGGCGATGACGCCGACCTGCGGCCCCTCACCGCGGGACAGGTCCTTCCAGTGGAAGTGCACGCCGCGGATCTGCAGCAGGCGGGCGAGCGCGCCGGGCAGCGGGGTGATGTCGGTCTTGACGGCGAGGTCGGAGATCACGCCGGGAATTCCGCCGGCGGCGTAGAGCCTGCCGGCGACGTTCAGGTCGCCGTTGGGCTCGACCGACAGGCGATAGTTGGCGCCGGCGCCGTCGTCGGCGAAGAACTTGACCGGCCCGCCGTTGGTGACGATGCGGATCCAGTTGCCGGCGATGCGCGAGTAGAGGCCGAGGTCGCTGGTGTTGGTGATCGCCCCGCCGCCGCGCTGGATGACGCCGTTGTCGATGTACATGCGGCCGTAGACGTTCAGCTCCTGGATCGGCCGCTGGGTCGCGGCGCCGTTGATCACCTGGGTGCTGCACAGGAGGTGGCCGTTGACCTCGAGGCGGTCCCAGACGGAGACGCGGCGGCCGGCGTTTGGCCACCGCATGTTGGGGTCGTCGAGCCCGGCGCTGACGCTGCCGATGAGCATCAGGGTCTTGTAGTTGGCGTCGATCGAGATCTCGCCGCGGTCGCGTTCGGTGTTGGACCAGCCGGAGTGCTGGCTGTTGATCTTCAGGCTGCCGGCGTTGCCGGGGCGGGTCATCTGGATGTCGCCGAGGACCTCGAGCGGGGCCGCAGGCTCGACGGTGCCGGTGCCGATGCCGACCTTGCCGCTCTGGACGTGGAGGGTGTTGGTGATCGAGAGGCGGCCGGCCTGGTTGGTGGCGATGAAGTGCCGCTCCGTATCACCCTGGAGGAAGCGGATCGCGGCGAGGTCGTTGGGGCCGACGCCGGTCTGGATGCGCAGGCCGATGTTGCCGGTGCCCTTGATGTGCAGCAGATCGCCGAGGATGTCGGTGCCGATACCGACGCCGCCGGCGAGCAGGTGGCGGCGGGCCTTGGTGTCGCCGCTGGGGTTGATGTCGAGGTTGGAGGTCGTGCCGGGGCCGCTGTCGGCGAAGAAGCGGATCGCGGCGTTGTTGCTGACGACGCGGACCGCGGCGCCGGGGACCTGCGAGTAGAGGCCGAGCTCGGCGGTGGTGTTGAGGGTCGGGCCGCCGCGCTGGATGACGCCGCTCTCGAGGTACAGGCGGCCGTTGACGTGCAGGTCCTGGACCGGGCGCAGGGTCGGGGGGCCGTTGATCACGTGGCTGGTGGACAGGAGGTGGCCGTTGACCTCGAGGCGGTCCCACACGGAGACGCGGCGGCCGAGGCCGGGCCACTTCATGTTGGGGTCGTCCTGCGCGGCGCTGACGCTGCCGACGAGCATCAGGGTCTTCTCGTTGGGGTCGGCCGAGATCTCGCCGCGGTTGCGCTCGGCGTTGGACCAGGCTGTGTGCAGGCTGTCGAGCTTGAGG
>Ga0116158_10001922_pt1 | contig 18574 bp, 20 predicted proteins | sample AD_UKC052_MetaG_FD_89883 | JGI IMG/M metagenome (GOLD analysis project Ga0116158, IMG submission 89883) | Active sludge microbial communities of municipal wastewater-treating anaerobic digesters from USA - AD_UKC052_MetaG | ecosystem: Engineered > Bioreactor > Anaerobic > Digestate | place: USA... | reverse complement strand
TTTGGCCGTAGGGTACAGTTGTCTTATTGTCTCCATATGGTGGCGACGTGATTAGCAGATCATATAGACCCTTTATCGAGTCTCTGGAATCAGCTATCCTGATATCGATTTTCACATTACATTGATAATTTTTTAGGCGCCCAGCGTTCCGTAGTTGATCAACATAATTTGTATACCTCTCAAGATTTGCTCGGGAGATATTATCGTACACATGCAAAACATCGGAAATTTGTGATATTGATTCGTCTGTTCGAATATGCAATTTATAAGTCGATGTTCGGGAGTTGCTGGTTCTTCTTACTGTTTCTGCCAAAGCAACCCAAAAAAAGCGTCTGCTGGCGCAGTCTGGTATCTGTAAAATTGCACGTCTTATTTTTGATAAACCAACCGATACTTTTGTTGTGAACCACTTTGCTCTATTTTCAAACTCGACATCAATAGTTCTTCCTTTATCTAGCTGAATTAATGCTGATATCTGAGCCGCATGCTTTTCCAATTTACATGGATAAAATGGTCCCGACTTTGCCTTACATAGCAAAATCGCAAGTGGGTTAACATCTTGCGCTCGTACCGACAGACCCGCCAGAATTGATTCGACCATAACGGTTCCAGAACCAGCAAATGGCTCCAGCACAGATCCTATATTAGGTTGCAATTCTGTGATTATCTTCAATAATTCTCGCTGCATTGAGGGAACCATCATTGCAGGATAACGGAAGAAAGCATGCGCATCCCGAGGCGCTGCGCCACTTGGAAAGGCCCAGTAATCAGGATTGCTGTTCGACAGCAGCGCAATGCGCTTCATAAGCGCCTCATCTACTTGCTGAAGAGTCTGTAATTTTGCCGGGTACTCTTGAATGAGGCGGGAACAGTCAAGCCCTTTATATTTCGCCATAGGCTTAACGGAAGGACCTGCATATATGGATTCATTAGTAAGCACAGGTGGACCTTAATCTAAGGATTCGGACAGCACAACACCCCATCCCCCTTAACCCGGCTGTCCGTCGCATCCAGCGTCGCTGCGCATGAGTAGTTCGCATTACTCCCACAGTCGATCCCCCGGTTCAGCCCTGAGCACGTCGTCGAGATTGCCAGCCCGCCCATGCCGCAGCCGAAGATGACCTTGTACAGCTCGCCCTGGCCGCAGACTGCTTGGCCTGGGGTGCCAAACTCGTTGCGGCTGCCGATTACTGCGGCGGCGTAGAAGCCGCTGGTGGTGGCGCACTTTGCCAAGCTGGTCGCGCCGATGTCGGTGGCATCTTTGCAAACATGGAAGCCGCTCGCGCACAGCGAGCTGGCTGCGCTTGTGGCCTTGTTGTAGTCGCTCTGGCAGGCCCAGGCTTTGCCCAGGTCGTAGGCCGTCCCTTTTGCGCAGCCGGAGGGCTTTGCTTGGTCCATGCTCATTGAGCCGTCGCCTGCCGCGATTGGCATATCGGCGACTTCACTGCCTGCCATGTCGCTGGCCGGTGTGAAGCACAGCCCGTCAGGCCCGCAGCTCTGGCCGCTGGGGCATGGATTGCCGTCACCGCAGCGAATGGGGATCTGGGTGGGATCGGGGATGGAACAACCGACGAAAAGTAGACTGAGAAGGATGGCTCTCATCCGGTGAGGCTAGCCGTAGTTTTCGCGGATGATCAAGTGAAAGGAAATCGGACCAAATGTACTGTCGGGGGCAGTGTCGGCTGTGACTTGGCGAGGCTTGCGCGCTTACGTCTCTGGCACATCCGCTGCGCAGCAGTCTGTGGTCAAATACTGCACGCACCACCCTAGAAACTCGACGGCAGGATCTGCAGACAGGGCCTTAAATGGCGTCGAGACGCGCGGTGGTGAGCGGACGGTGCCGCAGCACACCATCATCAGGTACCCAAACCAGCGCGCCAACGTGGCAGCAGCAGGATCGGAGGACTTGCGGCGTGCGGTCTGCTCCAAGATGGGGTCGTCTGGCTCTTGGGGCGTGTTGCGGCAGCGGCAGCCAGCGCGCAGCTCGTCCATGCGCAGCGCAATGGCCCAGAAGCCCGCATCTGCGGTGATGGTACGCACTGCGGTGTAAAAGCTCGCTGGTAGGCCGGGGATGTCCACCGTGAGCTTGCCGGTGCCGCTCTGCTTGGTGCTGGCCGCTGGGGCTTTGCGCGCGGTCATCGCGGCCCTCGTACAAGCACATGCGCCTCGTAGACCTCGGTGGGCTGCAGCTGCACGCGACTTTGCAGCACAAACCCGTCCGCGCCAATCTGTGACGCCACAAACGGCGTCGAGGCCACCACCACAGGCCGCGCAGGTAGGCCCTTGTGCGAAAACGGAGTGCTGAACTTGATCCGAGCCAAGTCGGCCAGCGCATTGATGGGGTTCGCCCCAACTTTGAGCGCGACAATCATGCCTTCATCGGTCGGCACATCCGTCAGTGCCGCCGAGGTCAGGTTGGCATCAATCGTCGTCAGCGTTGGCCTGTTACCTGGGTCTTCATGCGGCCCGCCGAAAAACAGCCGGTGCCACGCATTTGCATAGTCTGCCGCCGTCAGGGTCTGCACGGGCGACGCGCCGTTGGCATACAGCTTGGCAATCAAGGTGCTGATGGCGCGGTTGATCTGGATCTGTTGCTCTGGCGTCGGCTGCTGTGGCTGCACCACGGACAGCAGCACCATGCGCAGCTCCTCTGTGGTCAGTGCGAAGCCGACGTTGCCCATGTCACCGGCTTGGCGCGTCCAGCCTCGTTCGTCGTAGTCGCCAATCTTTACCGGCCACGTCAGCTTGCCTGCTTCCGCAGCCACCGCCGTCGCAATGTTGGGCCGCTGCTTGGTCGGCTGCGTCGGCACCACTTGCGCCTCGGGCGAGTTTGGCGATGCCAGCGCCAGCCCGACCTGAAAATCCTGCACGCTTGGATAACGCGAGCGCAGGATCTCGCCCCGCACCAGCAGACCGCGAAACTCGCGCTCGAGGTCACGGTGATCCAGCGTCACATTTCGCAGACGACGGTCTTGGTCATCAGACGCGCGCACAACCTGCGAGGCCGCTCCGACAACAAGCCCAGACAGTGCTCCGCTAATAGTCTCGTCCATGGTCTTTCCCCCCTGTGCAGTGCCGAAAATCTTTAGCGACGACGACGGTCGCTGTTGTTGCTGCTGTCGCGCGTCAGCATCCAGCCAACGCCCAGCCCCACCGCCGCGATGCCAACGCCGTTTCCCAGAAACCCACCGACGCCCTGGCTAGAGTTGTTGGTCAGATAAGAGCCGAAGAAGTTGGCGACGCTCGCCCCCGTCTGCAGGTCCACCCAGCCAATCTCGTCTTCGATCAACACTGCCTGCGCCTCGGTCGAGCGACGCTCGGCATCAAGCGCTCGCAACAGCGTCGGAATCAGCTCGGGATACTTGCTCTGCAGCCCCATCAGCTCTTGGCGTGCGCGGTCTTGCTCGTCTTGCGAGTCCTGAATGTCTCGCAGTCGCTGACGCAGGTTGCGCCCTTGGAAGTAGTTCGCGATGCCCTGCATCGCATTGGCACCTTGCTGAATCCACTGGCCGGTGTTGCTGCCCATCCCCATGCCCATCCCTGACGTCACCGACGAGCCAAGCTGAGGAATCGACGAGTTATTAGATTGTAGCTGCTGGATATATGCATTTACTTTCAAATAGTCGGCTTCACTACGAAATCCGATTTCCTGATTTCCCAGCCGAGCACTAAAGCCTGATACCGTCATTGCAGTAGTCTGCGAGCCAGCCGAAAAAGGATTGTCAGAGCCAGTCTGCCCTTGTCCTACTTGTGATGTACCGTCTTTTGCCATATTGCAGTCCCTCCCAATCGTGATTTCGTTAGTACACTACTGACCGCCAATTCGCCCCAAATAGCTGCGTAAGTGTTTCTGCGGGAATCACCCACGCTTTTGCGCCGTCCCAGCCCAGCACGCCCTTGTCTGCGTCTTGCCCGTAGGCCGTCGGACTGGTGCTCGGATACACCGAGGCCCACTTGCCCGGCGTGCCCGCGTAGCCATAGCCGTCTGCCGGTTGGTCGCCAATCATGACCCGCGCCCCGGCGTTGACCTGAAAGCGACCATTCACCAGCGTCACCGCTCGACTCAGCGGCACGTTCGCGCCGTTGACCACGCCATACAGCTCAAACGTCTTTTGCACAGCCGGGCTGGTGGTTCCCGACGGTGCTGGCGTCGTGCCGTTGATCTTCCCCTGCAGCTCGGCCAGCTTGCGCCGCTTGTCTGCCAGCTCGGCCTCCTTTTCAAGCCGCGCGATCTCTAGGTCGATCTGTTTGTCGGCGCTGGCGATGTCGTCCTTGGCCTTCTTCTCTGCGTCGCGCTCTCGCCGCTTGCGCGCCGCTTCGGCCTTCTGCCGCTCAAGCGCCTCGTACTGCCCGTCGTCTGTCCGAGTGAAGCGCAGCACCGGGAAACGACCATTTCTTCCATCGTGATCCGACCAAGCTCCAACCTGGGCTGTCCACTCGCGACCGTCCTCGCCGTGCTGCACCTTCACCCAATCGACGAACCAGCCCGGCCCCGTCCCCGAGCGGTCCTCGCGCAGCGTCCCCGTCTGCAGCTCGCCCAGCTCCTCGGTTTCTATCGACGTGCTGTTGATGTCCCCCTTTTCCCAGTCGTTCACGCTGTCGGGGTCGGTGATCTCAACCTCACGCATCGAGCCCTCAAGACCCGCGAGCGCGATAAATACGTTCGCATCAGTGCCTGCGTAAGTGACGTCTCCTGTCCTGATTTTGATTGTGTACCTCATTAGCAAACCCTCTTTTCATCCGCGATTTGACGCTCTGGGTCATCTCATCCTCACGCGCCAAGTCATTCAGACCCGCGAGCGAGATAAATACATTGGCATCAGTACCGGCGTAGGTGACATCGCCAGTCTTGTTTTTAATCTTGAATACAAAACGCATGACTAAACCTTCTTTCCATCCACGATACGACGATTGCGGAATTGCGTATAAGGAACTTTGAGCGATACACCCGGCTTAAATCCATCTAGGTCATTGCCAAGCACGCCCCGATTTGCATAAAAGACGCGCTTGGCAAAATCAGGATTGCCGTAATAGATCTGGGCAATCGTCTCCAGCGTCTCACCGTCCTTGACGGTGTGCAGGCGAGGCTTGGGCGCACGCTCCTGCTCGTAGGTGTTAAGCAGCCGAGCCACTTCTGGTGCAGCCTTGGGGCCTTGCAGGATGGCCGACGCAATCGCAGGCGACCACCCCTTGCCAACAAGGTACTGACTCACCTCGCTCACTTCGGTATCGCTGCTTTCGTCGGTGCTGCTGCTCTCGGGGGCCTCGCTTGCTGCTGCCACCGCTTCCGGCGCGCGCTCGGGCTGCGCCGTGGGCTCTGTCGACGAAGCCGCTTTGACCTCGGTCTTGGGCTGCCGTCCCACTCGATCATGGCTGTCCATCCGATCCAGCGCTGTCTTTGTCATGGGTTCCTTCTTCTTCTCGCCGCTGCCGACTTGATCAATCAGCTCATCCACACCAGAGCTTGCCGACTGAATGAGCGACCCCGACCCCGGCATATAGGCATTCGCCACCGTGCCGCCAATCCCTGCTAAGACCTTATTCACACTCTTGGCTATTGCCGTTCCATCGAACTTATCAGGCATTCGATACGCTCCTTCGTGGTAGCAGTCGCAGCGGATTTAGTGGATCTCCATATCCAGCTTTAGAGCGCCGCCGAACCTCGAAATGAAGATGCGATACGTCACCTGTACCGCTTTGCCCTGGGGGCGCAACCATGCCGATAGAGGTAATACCGGCAACCAAGCTGTCCCCCTTCTTTACGAAGCAATCCCCAAGATGCAAATAGCGGACAATGTAATCGGCATACTCGACATCGCACCACAGCCCCGCGCGCCGCTTGCCTTCCTCGCTAGAGCCGCGTCCATCCACCACTGCACGCACCTGTCCATCCGTCGCTGCGATTACCACCGTGTAAGCAGGCACAAAAATGTCGACGCCTTGGTGCGGCCTACCTTGCCCGTTCCGGTCCAGCGTTACCCCATCCCCGATGCGCGTAATGCTTTTTTGTTCTACTGGCCATAAGAACGTATTTTTCATGCTTCGACCTTGCGCAATCGGAGCGGATGCTGTGCGAGTATTCGACTGTGGGCGACCCCAAAACTCTACGCCGTCAATCGCTCCCAACAGAGTAAACCCGTCCGCTCTTCGTAACTGGCGTATGCCATCAGCATTGTGCTTATATTTAATCAGCCGCTTTTCTTGCTCACTTAACGCGATACCAGCCGCTTGCTTTTTGCGCGCAGTCTCCGCAACCGCAAAAGCCTTGTCCTGCTGGCTTGGCTCGAAAAAGTTGTCTGCGCCTGCCCACTTGGGACGATGCGCCCCGGCCAGCACTTCCGTCGCCAGCTTGATGTGCCTGTCGCTGGGCATCTTGTCCGAGCTCACCGGCCTCACACCGCCACCGCTGGCGGCGTCCCCTTGCTGCCCGTATCCCGACCCAGCGGTGATCCGCGCGTGCAGCGAGGTCTTCACCTGACGCAGCTGCGTGAATGCCTGTTCGATCAGCAGCGCATCGGAGCCGCCTGGGTTCTCACTCGCGAACATACGCGCCAGCGCTTCTACGTCACGCTCAGGCACGTCTTTGGGTGGTGGGGGCGTAGGACTCGGGCTTGGCTCCTGTGGCTTGCCTGCGGTCAACACAAGCGCACCGACCGTGCTCGCTCCGAGCAGGCCCAGCCCCACCCACACCCACGGCGCGCCGTCACTTGCTCTTGCCATCGTCCAGAGCTTTCATGAGCAACAGCCCACTGGTGACGCTGACAGCCAACATGCCCAGACCCAGCACCAACGGAAAGCCAGCCTCGTCAATCTCCTTCGTCAGCCTCTTTGAGCCTTCCAAAACCAAGGCCGGGTTTTGCAGGTTCGCCTCGAGTGGCTTGTCCTTTAGCTGTTCACGCCGTCGGCGCCGCTCGGCCCGCTCGAGCTTGCGACGAGAGAAGCGCTCGCGCAGCGTCTTGGGCAGTGGGAACTTCTTGGCGATGGCGGTGCGCGCAAACTTAAACGCGCGGCTGAGCACCAGCGTCTCGACGAGAGTAATGCCGCCGAGCACAAAAAAGTCCGCCAGCGCCTTCCCGGCATCCTCAAGATCCTGTCGCTTACTTGCATAAAATGACTTCTGCGCAAACTCGATTAAGTCATTGCCGATTTCTTTAATGCGTTCAAATAGCTCATATACGCCAATCACAAATATCACGGCATTGACTGCGCCACCCACCGGACCGCCGACTATGCTCATTGCAATCCAGGCGGCGATGACCAGGGACATGATCCACAGTGTCTCTGGGTCGAAAATCTCCTGTATCCGTCGGTAAAACGTATCTTCCAGATAGTCGCCCGACGCCAGCCAGCTCTCAAAAAAGCGCGCCGCTGCCGCTTCCAAGTACTTGGTGCCGCTGGAGATCATGTTGTCGCGGTCAAAGTCGCGAAAGAACAGCTCCTCGTCCGTCATGCCTTCTTCGGACCTCGCATCAGCTCTTGCGCTTGCGCCGGAGTCCAGCCCACCGCTAGCAGCGTCTCGCGCGTGATCCGGGTCGCAGTAGAGGCGGACGAGGCTCGCGTCGCTGGCGTTGAGTACTGAACCGCCGCAGGCATCGGATGCCGAGCCAGCAGACTAGCGGCGAGCTTCCGAAAGATGTTGTTATCAATCAGCGCGGCGATGCGGCTGACCTTCAAGTCGCGCAAGGCCGCAGCAACCAGCACCGCTGCCCCAGCTGTCGCAACCTCATCGCTGGCATTGGCCGCTCTGGCAACGGCTCGCTTCAGGCTCTCCGTATCCAGAAACGCCAGCATGCCGACGACGTTCTTGCTGTCTTCCTGAATCGGGTCGTCAATCCGGGTCCGTGATTCACTCATAAGCCAGGAAAACGCCAGCAACGACAGAGCCCACAACGTATCATTGCCTTTGGCCGCTTCCTTGATTTGTCGCTTTTCGTACTCCGTTAATCCGTCAATTGCCGCCTGAAGCGCAAGATATACGCGATAAGACGCATTGCGGTATTCTGTAACGTCCATAGCGGCCCCCCATAAGCATCTAGGGTGTCTTCTTGTTCGCATCAAGCTGCGCGCGGGCCGTCGCCAGTAGCTCGCGCAGCTTGGCGTTTTCGGCTTCCGACGCTGCCTTGTCGACCGCGACTTGTTTGCCCTCGACCCAGCGCGCTACTACGGCCTTGGATAGCGTGCCCATGCCCAGCGTCGCCAAGCTCTTGGCAATCTCGCCTGCGACCTCGTGCTTGATGGTGATGGCCTGGTATTTCTTCCACGCGCGATTCTTCAGCGCTAAATCCACGACCCAGCCCATCAAGCCCAGCCCCAGCGGCACCGCCCCAGCCATCAGGTCGCCTTGCGTCGCCCAGAAGCCCGCGCCGTCTTTGCTGTTCGCCGCGCTCCACTTGCTAATCCGACGGATGATCTCAATCAGCACCGTGTTGAAAATCGGCCCCGTCAGCACACCCGATACATCGACGCCAGCGCGCCGCCACACGTTGAGCTGCTTGCCCCAGGTCGCTTCAACCTTGTCGAGCTGAACCCCCATCTTCTGCATCTCGTCTGCAAACGCCGTCGAGGTTTCCTGCACTAGCGCCAGCTGACCGTTGTCTAGCGCGCCTTCCAGCTCGCCCGCCGTCGCCATCCGCGCCTGTAAGCGCTCCTGCACTGCGGCCATTCTTTTTTCTGCTGATGTCGCCATCGCTTCGTCTCCTTTGCATTAAAGCCGTACCGGCATCACAATTGCCGTATAGCCATCAGAATCAAAGCGCACCGGATCAAGGCTGGTATTGGCAAGAGACACGTAGGTCTTTGTCCCTTTGCATGCAGTCACGGCGTAATATAAATATTTCAAATCAATTCCGAACATTTCGGTTTGAAGAGCGCCACTAAGTGACAATGAAATCTGCACTACTTGGCCCAGGCTTGCAGGACTGGCAAATAGCGGAACTCGTTCCCAATCAGTCAGCACTTCACCGTCTGGTAGGCGGGTCAGTCGGGGGCGCCCCTTCACTTCTTTGACCTTGTAGGCATGACCGTTGGCGTCGTAGACCATCGGCAGAGTCAACAGAGTGGCGTAGTCGACGCGCTGCTTCTCGATCATCTGCTCCTGAAACCGGTCGGGTAGAAACAGCTCAAGGGTGATTTGGCAGTCGCTGCCCGTCGCGCAGCCGTCGCTTGCAGAGAACACCACGCCGCTGGTCTGCGCGAACAGCTGCGACTGCTTCACGCCCTTGGCCTTCGACGTCTCAATGAGGGAAGTCACAGCCTCTTGAAGTTGCAGCGTCTCAAACTCCATCAGCTTCGGCGGTTGCTGCCGCGAGAGCATGACCGCCTCGTAAGGTGGGTGGGCCAGCTCGTCGCCGATTTCATAGGAGCCTAGTGACTTGTCCCCAATCCATGCTGTTACCGAGTAAACATTCCCATCCGCATAGTCTGGCTGTAGCAATGCACTACGCGGCAATGTTCCAAACTTTAGACGCAGTCTTTTTTCTCCAACTCGCCGCTCTGAAACAATCTTCTTGGCCAATAAATGCGGGATTCGGATTTGCTGCTCAAACAAGTCTTGGTCGGCAATCACCCGTGAGAGCGCATGCCCGTTGGTGCTGACCAAGGTGCGCGTACGCGGCGACCACGCTGAGCACAGCGAGCGGCGTGTCTGGTCCGTCGAGATGCTCCAAGCAACCTGCGACAGCAGCGACTGAATGGTATTGAGCGGAAAGACAACGTCCCCAACATAGTCTTCCTTCGGCTCTCGGAGGTCATCGCCGCCTTCAACCGAATCTGCCGCTAGTGCTGTCCCGTCCTTGGTCGCGAGCGCCGCCTTGATGTCGTCGCCAAACGACTGCGCCAGGATGTGCTCAGGCTGTCGTTTGATGAACGCGCCTAGCTCTCGAAGCTGCTGCTTGTCGGTTTCATTCGCAATCAGCCTCGCTGCCATCTTGGGCGCGCGTGCGATTTGCCCATGGTTGTCTAGCAGCGCCAGCAGTCGCTTCAGCAGCGGACGGTGCTGAAGCTGCTGCAGCGCGTCCATGCTGCGCTGCAGTTCCGCACGTAGCAGCGCACCGCCGTATTCACTGACAACAGGCAAGTGCGTCCGCTGCCAACTGTTCAGCAAGCGCACCGAGAGCGCATCAATGCCGATGGCCTGCCGCAGCTCCTCGCTGGCCTTCTGCAGCTGACTGCGTGCTGGGTAGGTCGCAACGTCCAGCTCGGCCACCTTGTCCGCCAGCGCCCAGGCTTGGCGGATCGGCTGGTCTGCGAGCACCGCGCGAATCTTCTGAATCAGCAGACCTTGCAGCGTGGCGACCAGCGTCGCATTGCCCTGGATGGCTGCGATCTCTTTACGCAGTGTCTCGATGTCCAAGTGCTCAACGGCTGGCGTCAGTAGCCGCACGTCGGCGTTCTCAGCAATAAGCTGTCGCAGCCGCGACGGTGTTTCAGTGCCCAGCTCAATGGGCCGCACCAGCTTCACAATCCGTGTCGGTACGGACGCAGGATTGGTGCTTTCCTTGAATGCGTCCGAGGGCAGCCGCTCACTTTTGCCGTCGAGCGCGGCCAGCCAGTCGCGAAAATAGCTGCCACTCCCATCGCGCCGACCAAAGGAGCCCTCCGAGCAGACCGACACAAGGATGCCGCCGGGAGTCAGCAGGCCAAACGCATGCTCGATGTGCTTGAGGTCTTGCTGATGCTCAAACGGCGGATTCTGAATGATGCGGTCGTACTTCTTCGTGACGGTGAAAAAGTCCCGCGCGACGACGTTCAGCTTCTGCTCCGTCAGCACCCGGCGCAGCGTTGGGTCAAGCTCCGCTACATCTGGCTCATAACCCAACTCGCGCAGCGCGAGGGCAATGTCGCCGCGTCCCGCAGATGGCTCCAGCACCGTGACACCCGGGGACAGCTCCGCTCGCGCGACCAGCAGCTTGATGACCGCTGGCGGCGTGGGATGGTAGCCCTCGATGGGCAAGTGCCCCGCTCGACGGAATGAGTCCTCCTTCCCCGTTGCCGCAATCGCGTCGGTTAGGCCGAAGTAATCGGCAGCGCTGACACGGACCGTCTGCCACTGTTCATCAGAAATCAGCCCTGCCTGCGCGGCTCGCAGGTTGGGCTTCAACCGCTCGCTGACGCTGACACACAGAGCCGTGTCTGGGCAGCTGCGCAGCCCGTCGAGCAGCCGCTCGATATCCTCCCGCTGATAAAAGGCGACACCCCGCAGTCGGTTCAAGACCTCGTCGATACCGGTAGCAGACCGGCCCAGCTGATCTAGCTCGGCCTGATTCAGCCGCTCGTGCGGCACCGCGTCCCGAATCAGAAGATCCGCCATCAATAGCGGCTTTTCGATATATGGAGCAATCAAGCTCGGTACATCGTCCGGGTTTAGCGCAAGCCTATCCGCGATCACTCCCAGCGCGCTTTTTGCTAATCTTCTCTGATTGTCAGAAACCCACATGTCTTTATATCTCGAAAGTTCAAACAGGTACTCGCGCGCTAGGTTCCGGTAGTCTTTTTTTTTTCGTCCGCGTCCACTTGCGCGTGCTTACAACCACAGGCGGGCTTTTCTAGCTCCGAAAGCAGCAGCCTCGCCAAGCTCTCTAGGAAGCGCCGCGACTGCTTGTTCTTCGCCCGCTTCAGCCGCGCTTGCACCGTGGCCAGCAGCTGCTCCGGCGTCGCATTCAGAAGCAGCTCTTTGGCCAATTCAGCCGCTTCGCTCTCAAGGTTCGACTTGGTAGCTAGCTCATACTGCGGCTTGGTATAAATGTGCTCAATCTGTTCCAGTAAATATCGAGCCATTTTCAATAACATAGCCGCTTTTGTGTCTATCCAAGTGCGCACTTCCGGGTCATCAATGGCCGCGCTGATGGCATCACGAAAGCTGGCAAAAGCGGCCTGTGCCTGCGCGTCACCGTCTCCGGTGCCATCGCTGAGGTATACGCTGTGCGTCGCCGAAGCCAGGTACAGCCAGAGCACACGATTGCGCTGGAAGTAGGTCTTCAGCTCTCCTTGTGAGTCGCCGGTGTCTCGCTGCAGCTCCGTCACTGCCAAGTCCAGCGCGAGCGCAGCAACAGGATCGGACGCGCTCATTTGCCAGCCTTTCGCGCTAGCGCTGCCTCGATCTTGCTCTCGACATCACCGCTAGCGGCCTTGGGCGGTCTGCCTCTGCCCTTTGGAGCCGCTGCTGGCGGCGCTGCAACTGCGACAGCGGGCTTGCGTGTGCGCACAGGTCGCGGTGGTGGCTCTTCTTCGGCTTCATCGAACACCCGCAGCGCCTGCTCAGCAAGGCGAACCTGCTCGATCCACTTTTGTCGAGCATCGGCGTAGCGCTCGATCATGCGCTCGTGACGCACCTTGGGTCGTCCTCGGGCAAAGGCCAGCGCGTTGCGCTCGTTGGACTCGAGGATCTCGTAGTAGCTCACGCTCTGCTTGGCGTCGTTTAGCTTGCCCAGCAGCTTGTTGCGAGCGCCGCTCTCGCGTAGGGCCTCAAAGCCAAATGGCACACCGGGCTCTGCGCCTTTGGGAATTCGCAGCTTGACGCTGCCAAGCTCCAAATCTGCCGCCAAGCTGGGCATTACCGTGCGCCCGTCGTCACAAGAACACGTCGTAGCCGCGATGTGCTCGGCATTAAAGCCCTTGCGCCAAAGCTTGACCCACATCGGGTAAAGCCGTCGCACGATGTCCTCGCTTAGCGCTGCGTCCGGGTAGGCCGCTTTGACACGGACCAGCACGTCTTTGAGCAGTCGCGCCTTGGGAACTTCGCTGTCACTTCGCTTCATGGATTATCCCTTAATCTTTTTGCGCAGCTGGCGAATACCGGCCAGGATTGCTTCACCCGCAATCTCTGTAACTTCCACACCGATTTCATCGACCACTTGCAGCGCCTTCTCTGCTACAGGCGATAACTTCTTCTTCCGAGAGTGCGCTCTATCCGATTTCGGCATGTCGATAGGTGCATTACACTCTTTACAATACGGATACTTCCCCTCTGGCACTTCATGCGGCATCCGGATTGCTGCAAAACACTTGCTACAAGCAATAAGTCCACTCTGCCGTATGAATTGCAAGCGCTCCGCATCGTATCTATTCCGCCGGAGGTCATCAGACAGAACCTCATAGGCTTCAGCTATTTTCTTAAACTCTGCATCGTCACCCTTGTTAAAGTCAGGATGCGTCTGCTTTGCCAGTCTTCGATAACTGGTCTTGAGGATCATTGGAGTCGCATCGCGCCAGACCTGAAGGGTCTTGTAGTAGTTATCGCGCACTTACTTCCCCTCTGATTTGTTCGAAAGCTTGTTGCGTAGTCCTACGATCACTTCTTTGAAGTGATCCGGGCTTTGCAGCATTTGTGCAATCGACAGATCATCTAAACCCGCAACGAACTTCTTAATCTCATCTGTCGAGACATCAGCCGAGGCGGTCGGAAGTGATTTTGAAGCCAGTCCAGCCTCTGAGGCTATCTGCTTCTTATCACTGTACTTTCCGATCAATGCGACACCGATGTCTTTCACTGCGTAGATAGTCGCTTCTACGGCAGAAGAATAATCAGGCGGCGCAGGAGGTTGCTGTAGGCTCTTTAGCTGCTGCGAAAGACCGGTGATTGTCGTCGATTGCAGCGCAATTACATTTGCATATGCTTTCGCTAGACTGTCATGGCCTTCCATCAGGATTTTGTGCATATGCAGCACATCCGCGCGCAGCTTGCGGTTTAGCGTGTGCCACTCTGTAATCTCCTCGGTGTATGCACGTTCCTTGTCGGACTTTAGCTCGTCGCGCTCCGCCTCATGCGCAATTGACACCTTGCGCAGCTCGGCTTCCATGTCAATTACTGACGGCACTGCTGGCTTGCCGGACTCCTTCACAGAGGCGGCCTTATCAGTGCGCTGCGCGGCTTGCGACCGGGGTGGCATATCGTCGCTATCGTCCTCCTCTGTATCTTCTGGCTCACTGTCTGCTTCATCCGCTTCTACTTCGATATCTGGCTGCACCTTGACCCATATAGGTTTAGGTGAGGGTATCTGCTGGCTACTGCCATTAAAGTAGATGATTCGATGTATCCCAAACGGCACACCATTTGGGTACTCTTTGGGCGGCATTTTGATCATGCACTCAGGTAAATATGCAGGCTCTTTACCTGGGAACTGCACTTCTAGCTGAAACGCCGCCGCCATAGCTGGAGCCTGTCTAATCACTTCATCGATCCAGCTCGCCATAAAACTAAGTATTGGTTGATAAGCGAATACGTCAACCGAATTTTTTTCGGCATTGATTTCGCGATTTTGGCGATCCGGAGCCGGTAGATTTGATGAATCGTAACGATGATCGATACGCGTCTTTATAGAAATCGTTACAAGAACCGCAACGGATCGTTACGTAGATCGCTGCTCCGATCGTAACCGACTAGCGATCGATCGTTTCAATTCGATACGAAGATCGGCACGTAGATCGCTACGCAAACCGATACGGAATTCGTCATGCTATAAATCGGTACGGCTATCGTTACAGATATCGTAACTCGATGCTGGAATCTTGATTGATTTCGCAGATATGCAGAAAAAGCGCCGCAATATTTCATTACGATTTCCGTAGCGAATCGTATCCGGTCAGATTCTGCGCTCAGACGGGCAGAGCTGGTGACTAGTTGCCTACATTGACCAGTAAAAGGTGCTTTGGCACCATTCCCAGCATGCTGTTGATCAAGTGCTGCATGTGCAAGAATCCGGCACCGGCCAAGTCTAAGAAGCGGCGGTTTTGTTCCGATGCATGCAAGATGGACGCATTACGGCAGAGAAGGCGCGATGATTCACTACATCCAGAGTGGATTGCGCCCCGGACTGAAATTTTGCAGGCATCGCCTAAACAAGCGATAGGCTTCTGCTTAAAGCTGCAATCGCCAAATCTGCTACTTCCACCTAAGGGGCAACACATACTGCGCTCAGATGGCAGGATGCGCGCGGATGGCTTCTTTTACTTGGATGTGTTCGAGCTGCCGATGTACCCCGAGGCGGGCTTTTACGAAGTAATCTACCTACTTCTGGGCGGCGGGCGCGTGGGCGGGCCGCGAGTTCTACTCCCAGAACCGGGCCGACTTTATTACGCTAGGCCAAAAGGAAGAGACAAGACGTGACTGCCCGATCGCTCTTGATTGCGCTCACCCTGGCCGTTGCTGGTCCAAGTCTGGCCGGTGCCGACGAGCCAAGCACTGCCGAACGTCACCACGATGCGGGGACAGCGCTGTTTGCCGCGCAGCGGTATGCCGAGGCTGCTGAGTCTTTCCGGCTCAGCTACGAGCTAAGTGGACAGCCTGCGATCCTGCGCAACCTGTCGCTGTGCTTCGAGAAGCTAGGTCAGACCGAGCGCGCCATCGAGTACGAAGAGCGATATGGCATCGTCGTGACGGAGGAGATAGAAAAAAGTCAGTCGGTGGCGCGGGTGACCAGTTTGAAGGCTGCGCTGGCAACGCCGCCTGCGACCGCTGTCCAGGCCGCACCGGTTGCTGATGCCACGCCCAAGGCGCAGCCCACATGGTTGGCGCGGAAGCGGCTGGGAGTGGGGCTCTCGGTTGGCGGTGGGCTGCTGCTTGCGGGGGGAGCCATCGCGCTGGGGCTTGGCGCCAACACTGCGCACACGCTGCAAGCAGGCAATATCACGCTGGCGGACTACAACACCCAAGCCGACCAAGCCCGTGCGGCCTATGCAGCGGGCGGGGTGCTGTCGGCTCTAGGAGGCGGTGCGCTGGTGGGGGGCGTGGTGCTGCTGGTCCAGTCGGCTAGGTCTTCTGACAGACCACAATAGACTTGGCGGTGCCCTCGTAGCCGTACTGGCCAACGACGCGCCAGCCCTTTGAAGCCAGGTAGGTGGCCAGCGAGTCGAGCTGATAGCGCGTCACGATGGCCAATGACTGCAGCTGTTCGACGCCGCCCAGTGAGTAGCGGCCATACAGGTTGATGACGTAGCTGCCGGGGAGGCGACCGGGCTCTAGCTTCGGCTCGACCTCGACGCGGTTCGACGCACCGATGATGCTGTGTACCGGCGCGGCCACGAAGCCATACATCAGCGACAGAAACTCGGGGCTGCGCTCATGGCGTAGCACGGGCTCGGCATCAGGCTCGGGCCGGGCCAGCGTGATATCAAGTAGCAGCAAGTCCCCGCTGCGACTCGCTGGGGCACTGAGCACACGATTAAAGAGGTCGTCCTCTTGCCGCAGGTTGCCAAACGTGTAGCCAAACAGGCAGAACAGTCGCAAGTGCTCGACCGGTGAGGCAATCAGCTGCTCTGCGTATTTTGGGAAGTTATAGATATCCCCAATCAGCGCATTGATGTCGATCGCGGTGTCCTTGAGCGCCTGACGCGCCTGCTGGTATCCGGCGATGAGCAGGTAGACAGAAATATCAATCAATCCAAGCCGTACCGGCAGCTGCAGACCGTTCAGCAGTCCCGCGAGCTTGATCTCTTGATGTGCAGTCCCGCAGCCCAGACCCACCAGATCAATGGGCCTGCCCAGCGATAGTGCCGCAATCTCTTGTGCAATCGCAGGGAAGGGCATCTTATCGACGCTTAGCGCTTGATCGCGAACCAGATCCAGCCAACAACGAACTCCGCGCTGATCCAAATACTTAGCGCTTTGCTCAATCGGGCGCTTGTTGGCAATGGCTTCCTGCACTTGCGCGATGACTGCCAGCGGATCAAAGTCCGCAGCTACATCCATGCTATGCGCTTGGCCTTGCCCTTCGCGAAACCCCAGCCAGCCCGGCGAGATGTGCAGCGCCGTCGCCAGCGACTCGACGGTCTTGATGCTCGGCATACCTTTGCCTTGCTCAAGCGTCTGAATGGTGGCGTGACCGACGCCAGAAGCAGCCCCAAGCGCCCGCTGCGACAAGTTCATGGCGCGCCGACGGAAGCTCAGACGACCGCCAAAGCTGTCAGCTCTATTTCTCATGACCGAGCCTATGGTCATGATCACTTGCGCCCCCTGCAAGTGCTTAGAGCGCATTGTAGGCAATTGTGCGTATTTCATTTTGATGTGTGACTGTTATTAAGTCCACATGACCTAAATACTGGTCATCATTGGTAAAGTCTGCTACTCGTGGGCTCTCAGTTCGCTCACTTGGAGGCTTTCCCATGATGACCAACCACCGCGCAGTCACACTCGCGATCGCTGTCGTGTACATGGCGATCTGCACCGCTCTGCCTTGCTCCTATTTGCTGCTTTTGCACGCGGGCTACAGCGAAAGCCGCGCCGCCACGGCCTATGCGGCAATGTCGGCGTCCACGCAGATCCTGCCCCTTCTATTTGGCTACCTAGCCGACCGCTTCGTCGGTGTCCGTAGGATGACGTGCGCAGGCTGCTTACTCATCCTTGCTGGCTTTTTCATCATGGCCGCGCAGCAAGTTCCGGCAGGCATCTGCCTTGTCACCGTTGGCTTTGCTGCCTTCAAACCCTGCGCGCAAGCACTCCTGATTAAGAACACCGGCAGTGCCCGAGCGTGGCGACTGATTTTTGTCGTCTACAACATCGGCGTAGTAATCGGCCCGCTTCTCGTCGGCTACACAGACAACCGATATGTCTTCTTCAGCTGCGCAGTCATCGTTGCCGCAGTGTTTTGCTATTCCCTGCTAAACCTCAAAGAAGTCAGCTGCGCCACCGACAATCTATATTTCAATCTGGGCAGCTTGTTCCCCGCCGTGAGCCTCATCGTCTACATAATCGCTTACACCCCTGCAAGCTCAACCTACCTGTCTCTTGTTGATGATATTCACATCGGTTCAGTAAGAATAAACGGCAGTGGCTGGATTGCGATTAATGCTCTGCTGTCTGCGATATTTGCTGCTGTCATTCCTCATAATCGAATACCAGCCCAGAAGAGTCTGTCTGCCGGTCTGCTTTTAACCATCATGGCCAGTGTTTGTATGCTCCCCGGTCTTATTGGCAATGGCATGATGGTTTATAGCGCAGTCTTATACTATATATTTATATCGCTCGCTGAGTCCTTGGTGATTCCTGCCGCGCAATCAATGATTGCTAAGGACAACGCCGATTCTACCACGAGTGCAGTAGCAGGTACCTGCCTCGGTCTTGGCTCACTGCTGGCTATTCCGCTGGTGAGTCTGGCAGGCAAGACCACCAATCAGCACCTCTTTTTGCTGATTAACTGCCTACCCTGTGCAGCAGTCTTGGCGATCGCGAAGAGGCACTATCAGCGCTATGCCTATTAGGGAATCCGCCCAGCCCGGCCCTGCCTGCGGCCATCCCCCCGTCGGGGACTAGGGAGCCCCCGAGGCTGCCCGAGCCTGCCCCCATGGCGGGCCACTGTCCACCCGAGAGTGCCCCGACGGACAGCACCCCACAGCTGGGTGCCCGGTCCCAGGTTGTCGCATTTCGTAATCCAGATCACTGACTTGTATGGCAATGTGTCAAGAAACGGAAATCCGTAAATTACAGCGCAGCGACGGTGGGCGATGATTTGGGTTGACTGACCGTTCCCAAATATCTATATCTCACCTCCGTTGCACCGCAAGAACCTCACAGCGACGGAGAGATACAGATGCCGCACCACACCGCTCACACTCCTCCCCCTATTCCTACATTCTCTAGTCG
>Ga0116158_10001917_pt1 | contig 18600 bp, 12 predicted proteins | sample AD_UKC052_MetaG_FD_89883 | JGI IMG/M metagenome (GOLD analysis project Ga0116158, IMG submission 89883) | Active sludge microbial communities of municipal wastewater-treating anaerobic digesters from USA - AD_UKC052_MetaG | ecosystem: Engineered > Bioreactor > Anaerobic > Digestate | place: USA... | reverse complement strand
CTCGGCGACGACCGCATCGGGCTGTCGTTCGTCGACATCTCCACCGGTGATTTCTTCCTCTCGTCGATCGGCAAGTCGATCGAGCTGTTTCGCGGCGAGATGGCCAAGTTCTCGCCCCGCGAGGCCGTCTTTTACGGCGGCTCCGCGCCGGACGGCGAGGCCTATGCCGAATACCTGTCCCAGCACGATATCCCGGTCTACCGTATCAACGAATGGCTCTACGACGCGGAATTCATGACCGCGGTCATATCGGAAACCTTCCGGATCTCCGGCACCAAGGGGCTCGGCATTACCGACGATCTGGACATCATGGCCGCCGGCTCGATTTTGCAGTATCTCAGGGACACGCACAAGAAGACCATCGACCACCTCAAGTTCCCTAAAACCATCGTGTCCCGCGACTTCATGGCGCTCGACGACGCTACGATATCCAACCTGGAGCTGGTCCGCAATACCACCGACGGGTCCAGGAACCGGACCCTTTTTTCCGTCCTGGACTATACCCGAACGGCCATGGGGAAGCGCACGCTCGAGCGGAATATACTCCAGCCGCTTCTCGACACCGCCCTTATAGACAGGCGGCTCGACACCGTCCAGTACCTTCACGAATTCCACGAGCTGGCCGGAAAGCTCGTGCAGTTTCTAAAAGAGATACAGGACATGGAGCGCCTCCTTTCCCGCTTCATCATCGGAAGGACCTTCCCGAGGAATTTCATCGCCCTCATGAGCTCCATTATGGCCGCCATGAAGATAAAATCATTGCTGGCCGAACAGCCGCACGAGAGCATGACCCGCCTCTCGGAAGCCATGCCCGACCTCTCGCCGCTCGCGGCCATGATAAAGACCGCCGTCGAGGACGAGCCGGCCCTTTCCCCCGAGCACGGCCGCGTGATCAGGAAGGGCTTCAACCAGGAGCTTGACCGCATCTACGAATTGAAAACGAACGCAAAGAACTGGATCGTCGATTACCAGGAAGAGGAAAAGAAGAAGCTCGGCATCTCCACCCTCAGGATACGGTACAACAAGATCCTCGGATATTTTATCGAGGTCAGCAAGGGGCAGGCGTCCGGCATACCGGAGACCTACTACCGGAAGCAGACGCTCGTCGGTTCCGAGCGATACACCACGGAAAAGCTGCAGAATTTCGAGTCCGAGATCCTTTCCGCGTCCGAGACGATCCAGCGGATCGAGAACGAGGAGATCGACAGGCTCCTCCGGGCGGTCATAGCGGAGCGTGACCGCCTCCAGTGCCTTGCCGGCACCATCGGCGATCTCGACTTTTACTCTTCCCTTGCGCTCTGCGCCCTCGAGAACCGCTTCGTCCGGCCTTCGTTCGATTCCGGCAGCAGGACCCATATCAAGGACGGCCGCCACCCTGTTGTCGAGAAATACTACACCCGTGAGGTGTTCATACCGAATGACATCAACCTGGACGGCGATGAGAACATTATCAAGATCATTACCGGTCCGAACATGTCCGGCAAGTCCACCTATATACGGATGGCCGCGATCATCCAGCTGATGTCCCAGATCGGCTCGTACGTGCCGGCGCGCGAGGCTAACATATCGGTCGCCGATCGCATTTTCACGCGGATCGGCGCCTCCGACAACATCTCGCGCGGGGAATCGACCTTCCTTGTCGAGATGAATGAAACCGCCGGCATACTCAACAACGCGACCGATAAAAGCCTGATCATCATGGACGAGATCGGGCGCGGAACGAGCACCTATGACGGCCTCTCCATAGCCTGGGCGGTGGTAGAGTACATACTCCGCTACCTGAAGGCGAAGACCCTGTTCGCCACCCATTACCACGAGCTCACCCAGCTTGGCGGCAGGCGCGGTATCGTCAATTATACCGTCATGGTCAAGGAGCACCTGAGCGGCGTCGATTTCCTGCATAAAGTGGTGCGCGGGGCAGCCGACAAGTCATACGGCATCCACGTCGCGAACCTGGCCGGCATACCGAAGCCGATCATCGGCAAGGCGGAACAGATGCTGCAAAAGCTCGAGCGGGGCGGTAAAAGCATCAAACCCGGCACGCTTGACGCTGAAGAGCCTTCCGGACAGCTCGAGATTTTCAACGCCTCAAACCATATCGTTCTTCAGGCCATCAAGGGCATTGACCTCAATACGATCACGCCGATTGAAGCCCTGAACGAGCTTAGCAGGCTGAAAAAGATGATAGAATGAGCAGGCTTCCTGAATTCAACATCGCAGAAAATTTTTTATCTGGACAATTTAATTAAATTGGGTCAGTTTACCATAATGTCAGGGTATATTCCGTACACGGTTAAGCCCCATTTTTTAATTCCATGACCTGATATAAAAAACTAGAAATTACTTGATTTTTTGCCGAATTTAATAATAGTGCTCTATATTATCTGATTTCATGAAGAGGAAGAATGGCCGATACCCAATTTAAAGTAGAGAATTATCTCGCTAATTCTTTTATCATAGTTGAAGGTAAAAAGAACGCCAATAATTTTTATATAATTCTCAAGGGAAAAGTAAAAGTCGCCAAGGATAATCCGGTTGTCGCCACTGAGCCGTATTCGATCCTCGGTCCCGGCGACTTCTTCGGCGTCGTGTCCTGTATGAGCGCTCACAATCGAATCGAGTCTGCCGTTGCGCTTGAAAACGTATCCCTCATATCGGTCGAGAGGGAAAAGTTCGGCCTCCTTATCCAGAAGAACCCGACCGTTGCGATGAAAATCATCCGCTTCTTCAGCCGCAAGCTCAGGGACTTCGACCAGGCAATCACCAATCTCACCTTCAAGAATGTCGCAGAAGAAGATCCTTCGCACCTCTATAATATCGGCGAGTACTACATCAAGAAGAAAATCATCAACCACGCCACCTATGCGTACCAGAGATACCTCCAGTACCGCCCGGACGGCGAGAACCGCGACAAGGCCATCCAGCGCCTCCAGACGCTGAAAGCGCCGTTAAAGGCCCCCGCCCAGGGACAGATGGTCGGCATGAACCGCCGCTACAAAGACAATACGATGATCTTCTGTGAATACGAGCCGGGCGAAGAGCTCTTCATCATACAATCGGGCAAGGTCAAGATAACGAAGATCGTGAACGAGGAGGTCCTCCTGGCGGTGCTCAAGGCCGGGGATATTTTCGGCGAGATGGCCATTCTCGACAACAAGCCGCGCAGCGCGTCAGCCATCACGTTTGGAGATGTTGAAGTACTCGCGATCAACAAATCCAACTTCGAGGGCATGGTCCAGGCCCAGCCCCAGCTGGCGACGCGCCTGATCCAGATCCTCAGCGAGCGGATCTGGACCGCTTACCGCCAGCTCGAGAACCTGATGATCCGCGACACCCTCGGACGAATTTACGATACGCTGCTCATACAGATTGAAAAACACAAGGTAAAGATCGATGCCAAGCAGATGCACAACTTTGAATTCGGGACCAAGGAGCTCATCAACATGGTCGGTTTGCCCCCGGAAAAGGGCGACATGTTCATCGTCCAGCTACTCGAGGACAAGCATATTACCCTCGAACAGGGAAAGATAATCTGCATGGACCTTCTCGAGCTCGAGAAGACCGTCCAGTTCTACAAGAAAAAATCCACGATGGAAAGGAAACGTGAGGCCAGCAAGAATACTTAAGTTTTCCTTCCGGTTCCTGTTAGCAGCTCTTATACTCCTTATTCTCGGCGCCCTGCTTTTTATAACGCTTTATCCCGCCGAAAACATTTTAAAGCTGGTCACAACGAACGCAGAGAAGGCCCTGGGCAGGAAGGTAACGATAAAGGATATCGGATACAGTCTTGGAGGCATCTCCCTTGACGGCCTGGTGATTTACGAGTCGGATGAAAAATCGCCGGTGCTGGCAAGCGTGGAAAGCGCCGACATCAGATTTTCCTTCCTGTCGCTCCTGAGGTCCGAGTTCGACGCCGACGCCATTTCGCTGAAAAAGCCCGTCTGCAATATTTCGTTCAACAGTGCCGGAGAATCCAACCTCGAAAGCCTGATCTCGAGCCTCTCCAGGAACAAGGGCTCAGGAATGTCGGCGAAAATATCCAGGATATCGCTTACCGACGCCACGCTCACGCTGGCCAATCCGCCGCCGGTGCTCGCTCCTCTTGCCGGCACCTATCTGCTCGATGCCGACGTATATCTCAGGAAAAAAATCGAGATCCGGGACTGCACGGTCAGGCTGCCGGAAAACCGTGGCGTGCTGCGGCCGGAAGTTGATATTGAGATACTTAAAGGAGATTTCAAGATCACCGGCGCGGTCAACCTTGAAAATGCCTCTCTCCTCTGGGTCTACCGCTGGGGCGACAACGTGACTTTGCCGTACAATATCATCAATGGATCAGTTACGAACCTGATCATAACCAAGAATTACGTAAAAGGAAACGCGAACGCCACGTCCACCCTTCTCAACTCGCCTCTGCTCCTCCATGCAGACGGCTTCTGCCACGTAGACATCGCCGGACGGACCGTGCTCATCGCGAAGACCCAGGGCGCCATCAATAAATCCGCTTTTTTCGTGGAGAACCTGCATTTCACCTTTGCCGGCAACCTTATAACATTCAGCATCAACAAGATTGCGGCATCCATAACCGATACGATGCCGCTGCTCAAGTTCATGCCGAAAAAGTTATACGGATACGCCGAAGGCAGCCTCGGTTACGGAGGCGGCGTCTATAACGGCACGCTCGCCATCAGTAATGCCGGCTACGATCCGGCGACAAAGATCATAAGCGGGCTCTCGACGACTATTACCGTGACGAACAACACCTTCCAGAAAACCGCGATCCCGTTCAATTTTTACGGCAATCCCTGTACCCTGTCTATCGCCTCAACGGACCGTTCCCTGAAGCGGCTTTATGTTAACCTGGCCGCCGATACCATATCGATCGACTCTCTGAGCGACAAATTTTCAAAATCCGAGGCTTTGGTTTCCCTCCCGATGGAGATACTCGGCACAATCGGGATTGCCCGAGTCCAGTACGGCCCGTACCAGATGGGCAATGTCCAGCTGCACTACAACCTTTCCGGGAGCACGCTGGCCATCAAGGGATTTCAGTTCTTCTTTTCTGACGGTAAGATCTCAGGCAATGGCTCCATCAACCTGGCCCAGGTACACCCGCAGGCCTCGCTGCAGCTGCAGATAAATAATCTTGTTGTTCAAAAAGCTATCGCCTCCAACGATAAGTTCAGGAACCGTTTTTTCGGCATTGCCGGGGGCAAATCGACGATCGATTTCGAGCTGAGCAGCAACATATTCAAGACGGCCCGGGGAAATGCCGAGATCACCATCGACAAGGGGAAACTGGTCGACACCGGCATACAGAACGGCCTGGGCCTTTTGCTCGCCGAGCTGAAGTACAAGCTCAGGGACCTTGAGTTCAACAAGATATACGGGAACGTGGATATACGGGGAACGAATTATCTCATCAATTCGTTTATTTTTAATTCAAATAATGTCCGCCTGAAAATCACGGGCGCCTTTGACCAGAAGCTCGTGGCGGCCCCCCTGAACATACAGCTCGAATTCACCCGGGATTTCATCCAGGACCTGCCGGGCGCTTTGACCCTGACACTGGGCAGGTACATCCGGGGTGACTGGTACATTATCCCGTTCATCATGAACGGCGACATGACAAACAGCCAGAACGTCCGCCGCGCGCAATAACGCGCCTGCCCCTCCATGAGGCATCAATAACGAACGTCCCCGTGCATGGTGTATGTCAGTATTTTTTATCAGCGTATTCGAGCCAGCCACCCGCTATTACGAGCTGCCGGTCGAAATCGGATATGGTAAAACCGATGCGCTCGGATTCGCCGCCGGCGTGAACTACGAACTGTCCCCTTTCGAAATCCGTCTCGACCGTGATCTCGCCGGCCGCCCCGAGCCTGAAGAGGCGGTCTATCGTGTCAGGATGAAGCTCGACCGCAAGCATTCCTCCGTTGTACATGTTCTGCCGGAATATGCGGGCAAATCCTTCGGCGATAACGAGATTTATCCCGTTCACTTCCAGCGCCCAGGGAGCGTGCTCCCGGGACGATCCGCAGCCGAAGTTCGACCGCGTGATGATGACGCTTTTTCCGGGAATATCGCGACGCGGATCAAAACCGTCGAGATGGAGGCCTTCGAGGAGGTACGGCTTTAACGCATCCTTGGTAATCTCCGTAAGATACCGGGCCGGAATAATCTCATCCGTATTGATGTCCGACCTGTTGAGAAGGAGCGCTTTTCCGCTGAAATTTTTCATGTCACTTACGCCCGTCATAGAGATGTGAGTTGGTGATCGTCCCGGCTATGGCCGAGGCAGCGGCCGTCGCGGGGCTCATGAGGTGGACCATGCCGCCTTCTCCCATGCGCCCCCTGAAATTGCGGTTAGTCGTAGCCGCGCAGGTTTCCCCGGGAGCCAGGACGCCGTTGCTCATCCCCAGGCAGGCCCCGCAGGTTGGATTGGTCACGCAAAATCCGGCTTCCATGAAAATATCGATGAGCCCTTCCCGCAGCGCCTCGCGGAATACCCCCGGGGTGGCCGGGGACACGACGCCGCGGACCTTCGGGCTTATCTGGTGACCCTTCAGGATCCCGGCAGCAATACGCAGGTCCTCGATGCGCCCGTTGGTACACGACCCGATATACACCTGGTCTATCGGCGTTCCTTCCATCTCGCGTACCGGTTTGACCTGGTCCGGCTTGAAACCGAACGTAACCAGCGGCTCCATGTTCGATACATCGATGCGCAGCTCCTTTTCATAGGCCGCGTCAGGGTCCGATATCCATTTTGAATATTCATCAAGAGCGGCTTTACGGTCCCGGAACTCGCCCTTGATGAATTCCCACAGATATTCCACGGTGACATCGTCCGGGTAGCAAATCCCGCTCGTCGCTCCGGCCTCCACCGACATGTTGCAGAGGGTCATGCGCGACTCCATGCTCATGGCGGCGATGACGGGGCCGGTGAACTCAATAACCAGGTTCGTAGCGCCGTTCACGCCTATATTCGCGATAATCGAAAGGATGACGTCCTTGGCGTACACGCCTCGCGGCATCTCACCGGTAACGATGATGCGCATCGTCCGCGGCGAGTTGAAGGCACACACTCCCTTGAGAATGGCCACCTCTAGGTCGGTGGATCCGACGCCGGCAGCGAAAGCACCGAAGGCCCCGTGCGTGCAGGTGTGGGAGTCACCCATGATGACCGTGTACCCCGGCCTTACAAAGCCCATTTCGGGGAAAAGTGCGTGACACACCCCGTTCCTGCCGATATCGAAGAAATCCCGTATCCCGTGGCGATGCGCCCAATCCCGCAATATCTTTCCCTGCTCAGCGGTCTTGGAGTCCTTTGCCGGAGTAACGTGGTCGATCACGGCCTTTATCTTGCCAGGATCGAAAACGCGGTCTTTCCCCTTCTCGATCAGGTCGTTGATGACGATCGGAGTCGTTATCTCATGGCAGAATACCGCGTCCAGGGTCAGAACATGAATGGTATTGTCGATTGTATCTATTCTGTGGGCATTGAAAATTTTTTCAGCTATGGTATATCCCATCTATTAGAGTCCTTTGATCTCGATAGCATTGCTTTCCAGTATGTCGGAGTCGAACGCCCCGTCCACGTCGTCATCGTCCGGCGTTCGCGGAATTGCCTTGAACGCTATGTTCTTTCCTTTCAGGACCACCTTCAGTTTCAGGTTCTCCCGGACGTTGCCCTTCAGGAGCTCGTTCGCGAGCGAGTCCTCAATCTCGCTCTGAATGACGCGGCGTAGATTACGGGCGCCGTAATTCTCGTCAAATCCCCGTTCCATGAGATATTTTTTTATCCCGGTCGAAAAAACAAGCTCGATTTTTCTTTCCCATAATTTTTCATTGATCCGGTCAAGCATCAGGTCCACGATCCGTCGTATATGCCCCCGGTCGAGCTTGTGAAAATATACCACCTCGTCGATGCGGTTAAGAAACTCCGGGCTGAACAGCTTCTTCAACTCATCGCCAACTTTCTCGACCGTGCCGGCCTCGGGCTTTTCATGGCTGAAGCCCATCTTGCCGATTTTCTGGTATTCGCGGTTGCCGATATTCGAGGTCATGATGATGATCGTGTCCCGAAAGCTCACGGTCGACCCGGAGCCGTCGGTCAGCTCGCCTTCCTCGAACACCTGGAGCAGTATGTTGAACACGTCCTGGTGCGCCTTTTCAATCTCGTCGAGCAGTATCACCGAATATGGCTTCCGCTTGATCTTCTCCGTAAGCTGTCCACCCTCCTCGTATCCGATGTAGCCCGGGGGGGCTCCGATCAGTCTCGAGACCGAGTGCTTTTCCATGAACTCGGACATGTCCACGCGGACAAGGTTCCGCTCATCGTCGAACAGGAACTCGGCCAGTGCTTTCGCCAGCTCTGTCTTGCCCACGCCGGTTGGCCCCAGGAAGATAAAGGCGCCCATCGGCCTGTTCGCACTGCCCAGTCCTATACGCGATCTCCGTATTGCCCGGCTCACGGCCTTCACGGCGTCATCCTGACCTATGATCCTCCGGTGGATATCCTCCTCCATCCGCATCAACTTTTCGGATTCCGATTCCTCTATGCTCTTGACGGGGATCCCCGTGCTTTCGGAGACAATCAGGGCTATCTGCGCCGGGCTCACCATTATCTCATATTCGTTCTTTTTTTCATGCCAGTTGTCATGCTTGGCGGCGAGGATCTCGCGCTTTTGGTTGACCAGGTCGCGGATGGCTGCCGCCTGCTCATACTCCTGGGAAAGGACCATCTCGTTTTTTTTGCCGACGAGCCCGTCGATTTCCGCCTCGAGGGCTATGATGTCCTCCGGCACGTCGAAGTTTTCAAGCCTCGCCATCGCTCCCGCCTCGTCAATGACATCGATCGCCTTGTCGGGAAGGCAGCGATCGTTGATGTAGCGGTCAGCCAGATGCGCCGCGTTCACCAGGGATTCGTTCAGAAACTTCACCTTGTGGTGAGCCTCGAAGCGCTCCTTCAGCCCCATCAGTATCTTAATCGTCTGCTCAACGTCCGGCTCTTCCACGAGTATCGACTGGAAGCGCCGCACCAGCGCCGTGTCCTTTTCAACGTACATCTTGTACTCGTTGATCGTTGTCGCGCCAATGCACTGCAGTTCGCCCCGGGCCAGCGCCGGCTTCAGGATATTGGCTGCATCGATGGCCCCCTCTGCGGCACCCGCGCCTATCAGCGTATGGACCTCGTCGATGAAGATGATGATGTTGCCGTCATCGATAATCTCCTTTACAACCCGCTTGAGCCGTTCTTCAAACTCGCCGCGGTATTTCGTGCCGGCGACGATGGCCGCCATGTCAAGTGAGAGCACCCGCTTGTCATGGAGCGGCTCCGGGATCTCCTTCCGCACGATCCGTTGCGCCAGTCCCTCGACGATGGCGGTCTTTCCGACTCCGGCCTCGCCGATCAGGATCGGATTGTTCTTGCGTTTCCGGGAGAGGATACGTATCACCCGGGTGATCTCCTCCTCGCGGCCGATAACGGGGTCCAGGAGGTTGTCAGCCGCCATCCTGGTGAGGTCACGGGCAAACTCGTCGAGCGCAGGCGGCTTAACCACCTTCGCCTTGGCCTGCTTCTCGTTGTTGACCTTGACGCCGAGAACCCTCAAAATCTCGTTGCGTATCACCGTGTAATCGATGCCCGAGCGCGTCAGCGTCTCAAGACCGGCGCAGGTCCCATCGCGGAATATCGCGAGCAGCAGGTGCTCCGTTCCTATGTAGGAGTTACGGAGCTTGCGCGCCTCCTCCTTGGACATCTCGATAATCTGCTTGTACTTGGAGCCGAGTGGCACCTTCCCCAGGATTATCGTGGAATGGTCGCGCCGCGACGCGTTCTCGATCTCCTCGACAAATGCCTCGAAATTGATTCCCAGGTTTTTCATGATGCGGGCGGCAACCGACTCCTCGTCTTTCAGGAGCGAAAGCATAATATGGTCCGGCTCCAGCATGTCCGAGTTCAGGCGCTTGCCCTCCGCCTGGGCCATCAATTCAAGTATTTTCCTGGAGCGCTTGGTAAATTCAAACATCATTGAACCTCATACTGATGCAGGGTCTTCCGTATATATTCGGCGCGAAACTCATCGCATTCGTTCGTACTTTTAAACAGGAGGTTATAATGCCTCTGTAGATGTGCCCACTGTATGTTGACCATCAGGTCATTGATTCCCTTTACCTCCATGTTTTTCAATACCGCCATAATTACGCCGAGGCGGATGTTCGACAGGTGGTCCATGGATTCGATATAGGTCAATCGCCGGGCGTGAAGAAGTATACCGAGCGAGCGCCAGATACGATCCTCTATTTCGAGGCGCGACAGTGTAAAGAGCTCGTCGCGGAGCGCGTCCTCGGTCGCCATGATCCTCCCCAGCACCTCGTCAACGGTCTCTATGATATCGACCTCAGAAAGGCCGAGCGAAATCCGGTTTGAAAGCTGGTAGAGGCCGCCCAGGGTTTTGCTTGACGGACCGATCGTTCCCTTTATCTCAACGGCGCTCTTCTTCTCTTCCGGGATCAGGTCACTCAACCTGTTTTTCATGGTTATGACCGGCAGATGCACCAGGACGGAGACACGAAGCGCCGTTCCCAGGTTTGAGGTGCATGCCGTCAGGTATCCCAGTTCCTCTGAAAATGCGTACGGAACGAAACGGTTCAGCTCCGTATCGACCCTATCGGCGGTCCGGTACGCTTCCATGAGCTGGAGACCGGGCCGGATGACCTGGATACGAAAGTGGTCTTCCTCGTTGACGAGGATGGTATAATCCTCAACATTATCGATCGCCACCAGGCTGTTCTCGGAAACCTCAATTTCGTAGGTGATGACGTTTCGCTCCCTGAGGAACCGTTTTTCGCCGCTGTCGATTTCCCGCAGGTCCAAGATCGCTATGTGATCGCGGCAGGCCGACTCCCCTGCAAAGCGCTGAATGGCATCGCGGACAGGGTGAGACTCGTCGAAGACCATGCGGTTGGGGAACGGCACGGAAGACATGTTACGGGCGAGACGCACCCGGCTCGAAATGACTATATGGCTGAAGGGCCCGCATGATGTCCAGAAGCCCGACTGTTGTAACACTTCTTCAAACACTATTCACTCCCCTTATTGCGTTCCATATCATTGATCCGGTCCCTCAGTACCGCGGCCTCTTCATAGCGCTCTTCATAGACCGCGCGCTTGAGCTGGTTCTTCAAATCATCGAGTGACTTTTTTATCGTGACGGTTCTGGTAGTGCGCACGTACGTATCCGTTGCGATACTGCCAGGAACCGAGGGCTGCTTGCCGACATGCCTGGCGGCTCCATGATACCCTGCGATCACAGATTTCAGGGAATCCTTGAGGTGCACGTAGCAGTCGGGACAGCCAAGCTTGTTTTCCCTGCTGTAGTCCATGAATGAGAGCCCGCATGACTTGCACACGGATCCCGCCGGGTATTCCTCGATCTCGCTGACATCAAGGAAGGAGAGCATCTCCGGTATTGACAGGGAGAAACTTGAGAGCTTGGAATTGAGGCCGATTTCACGGGCGCACGACTCGCAGAGATGTACCTCGGATTTGACGTCCTTGATAATCTCGGTCAGGTGGATCGTAGCCTCTATGTTTCTGCAACGTTCACAAAGCATGTTTCACTGATCCGTATATATCTAATATTGTTTCCATAATTACTTTTAATATACATAAAATAATATAATATACTTATCATTATTCTTAATTCAAAACTTGATTTTAACATTATTGTAATCAACCATTAATAATCATCTTTTTCGCAAAATATATTTAATATTGTTCTATGTAAATAAAAAAAATGTCATTTACTAAATATTGTATATTTTCAATTAAATGTCTTTTTTAATATAGACAATATATTATATTTGCATATAATCTGTAAAACGTTTTTTATTCTAAAATCCAGATCATTTAATTATCGGCATAATCCAGAAAGCAATTACTGGAATACCTGTTATTCACCATCAGCGATTGTAATAATAATGAGTTGTAAGCAATATCATCTTTCTAAATATCAAAAATTCATCCGCAATGCACATCCGGTTTATCAATGACGATAATTCTTGATTATTCATACGGCTGTTATAGTTTACATTGAATGTGAATACATTACATCCATAATCTTGTTGACGCATGCCATCAATAATACAAATATAAACCATGTTCTTCAGAAGAAAGAAAGCCCAGCAGGTAAATTATTTCGTTTCCATCGGGGCGGGGTTAAACCAGATCCCTTTGATTAGAGAGGCCAAGAAACTGGGTCTCCATGTCATCGGCATTGACGCTAATTCGTCAGCGCCCGGATTCTATCATTGCGACCTGAAAATACAGGAATCGATCGAAAATTTTGACGTGATCTACAAGAAGCTTCTTGAGCTGCTGGTCGACGGCGAAATACACGGCATTATGACTAAGTCATACGGTACGGCCATCATGACGACGAGCTACCTGGCCGAAAAATTCAACATACCGTTCCTGCCTTACGTATCCAGCGTCGGCTTTATCAATAAAAGAAAAATGAAGTCCATTTTCATGGAGCACGATATCCTGACCCCGCACCTCATTCCCATGACATCGCGGACCAGGCTGGACAAAATATCCCCGGGCAGTTATCCTATTGTCGTAAAACCCAATATAGGGCATGCAAAAGTTAACGTCAGTCTTGCATGCAATACGGCCGAGTTACAGCATTTCTTTACGATGCACGACCGTTTTGCCGATGAATTCATTCTTGAGAAATTTATCAGGGGTGATGAAATAATAACCGCAGGGATCGTGCATGACAGTCTATTCCACCTGGTGGAGATAACCGATAAAAAGACCTCCTACCCGCCCTATTTTATCGACCTGATGCATGTATCCCCCTCAAAATACGCACACCTGTTTAAACGTATCGAGGAAATCGGCCAGACAGTTGCTGAATCGTACGGCATCAGAAGATCACCCCTCATCATGGAGTTCGTAATTAATGAAGACGGCGAGCCGTTTCTGATTGAGGCAGTTCCTGAATTCGGAGGAGAGTTTCTCCCTGACGTCCTCATACCCGCCAGCGCTCAATACAATATCCTCGAGGAGGCCATCAAATCCGCCACCTCTCGTGGATTCCGGCCGCCACAGCCCAGGAAAAATAAAAATGCCGTGGTCGTACGGTATGTAACCGGTCAGAAAGGCATACTTGCCTCATGCAATCCCGACGGACCGGGGCAGTTAAAGGGCACCATTTTTTCCCGTGTCCTCAAGGATATCGGCTCCCCCATCAATGATCCGGTCAACAACCATGATCGCGTCGCAGTCGTTGCAGTGACCGCACCCACGGTGGACGAGGCTATCGCGCTGTCCGAACAGGCGGTTTCAAATTTCAACATGAGGATCAAGTGACCTGTGGAAGCCCGATCCTGGGACAACCATTATACCCGCATTAAGTCCGAGCTCCTGTACCCGGACGAGAACCTGGTCCGCCTGCTAAATAAAACAGTCCGGGAACCCGGGGCACTGACTGCCGTTGACCTGGGGTGCGGCAGCGGCAGGCACCTCAAGCTCCTCTCGGATATCGGTGTGGCGCGTATCGTCGGGCTTGACATGAGCCACGGCGCCCTCGCGATATCCCGGAAAACCGGCCAGGCACTGCTGGCCCAGGCCAACAACACCCGGTTGCCGCTGAAAGACGATACGGCCGATATTATTATCGCGTGGGGATCTCTCCACTACAATGTCAAAACCGACCTCGCGCCAATGCTCGCAGAAATCATCAGGACCCTTAAAAAGGACGGATACTTATTCGCCACACTCAGGTCGTCCCGGGACACATACCTGAAAAGAGGCAAACATCTCGGGAATGACACATGGATAACCGACCTGAAAGATATCAGCGGTTCAACGGCGTCCTTTTATTCGGAAAACGAGATCAAGAAAGAGTTGTCCGTGTTCAGCGAGTATTCGTACGGCCTGATAGAACGGACCCTGATGGGAGATATGTCCAGCATTATATCCCACTGGATAATCCAGGCCCGGAACTGATTCGCTTCCGGACCGGACCCGGCACAGGTGCACGATGCCCAACAATGACCTATTTGAAGCACCCGCAGAACGCTGTCCCCTCTGTATGGGATACACGCTGGAGCGCCGGTATGAAATCCGGAGATATACTCCCGCGTTTATTATCGATCGTTGTAAAAAATGCGGGTTCATGTTCATGAATCCACGCTTGATCGACGAGGCGATCAACGGACTGTACGGCGAAGGCTATTATTCCGGCAGTGCCGAATATTCCTACCTTGACGAGAGGGAAACCGAAGCATACTCAATGCACGTGTGGAATAAACGTATAGATCGGCTCCATGAGATCGTGCCCGCCGGCAACTATCTTGATGTCGGATCATCCTTCGGCGGTTTGATGAAGTCCGCATCGCGCTATTACCTCCCGCACGGCATCGAGCTGTCGCCCCATGCGGGCGGATACGCTAAAAAGCTGTTTGGCGACAGGGTCCATATCGGGTCACTTCGCGATCATCCTTTTCCAGAAAAATATTTCTCGGTGATTACCATGGTTGAGCTCCTGGAGCATCTCCCCGATCCGGCTGCAGCGCTCAGGGAATGCTACCGCCTGCTCGATGACAACGGCCTTCTGATGGTTCAGACCGCCAACATGGAGGGGCTCCAGGCGCGGTATTACGGTGCGCGCTATGCATATTTCATGCCCGGCCATTTGTCATATTTCTCCCGCAGAAACCTCGTCATGACCCTCAGGGGCTGCGGTTTTAACCCGGTTACTGTATTCCACCCGGTCGAATTCGGGCTCCTGCCCAAACTTAAAAAATCGCGTGGCTGTTTTTCCTCCGTATGGGATTACCGCGCATGGCTTCGTATCGCGGCATATCACGGGCTCAGCAAGATTCATTGCGGAGATTTCGCGCTTACAAGCTCCATGGTTGTATATGCCCGGAAAGGCAGCTCCCCGACCCGTGTTTCCTGAACCGGCAAAGTGCTTGACCCGCACCCGTATCTGTATTTCCTGTACCACAAAAGACCGGGATTAACGTGAAATGAACTGGATACGAACAATAATCAAACCCCGCTACTCGTCGATTGTGCCGCTGCTCATTCTGCACGGCTCTATCATAATTCTCATGAACATCCTGTACAGGGTCAGGGTGTACTCTCTTGTCACGGAGATCTATCCGGACCTCAAGCTGAACGGCATTTACGAGTTCCTCTCGCTTTCGTTGCACCATGACAGCATACTGATCGTTTCCGCCATCCTGCTTGTTCTTTGTATCGCCCTGGTGTTTGCGGGTGCCCGGCGCGCGCTGCATGTCATTCTTGCGTCCTTCTCGGTCCTGTTTATCTTTTTCATCCTGTTCAGCATGGATTTTTTCAGGGTGTACCAGACCGCATTTCAATCTAATTTTGCCGGCCGGGAACATTTCTCCGGGCTGGGCAACGTCCTTGACTCGGCGATGGCCGAATTTTCCGGTGAATTTTACCTCATGTTTTTCCTGTTTTCAGCCATCTCCGCGGCATCCCATGCATTCCTGTATTATCGCGAACGCATCAGCAACAGGCTGAGAATGAAACGGTCCGGGCTGCTCACGACACGGCTCGCAGCGCTGACAGTCCCGGTTCTGGTACTCGTTTTTCTGCTGCTCAGCGCATCTACCGACGCTTCAATCGAACGCAACCGGTTTGCAGGCCGATACCGCGCGGACCAGATATCCAGAAACATATCTCTTCTGCATGAATTTACGGCAAATCCGATCCTGAACCTTTTCGGCTCGGGAGCCGCCTCGCCCGTTAATCAGGATTCACCGGGAACATCGCCATCAACCGAATTCAGGTTCAGGCTTGATACCGCGTCACTTGAAACCGTCAAACGACATGAACGGATAGGGTCCATCCCTCGCAACAAGCGCTATAACATCATACTTTATTTCTTCGAATCTACGCCCCGTAAGTATTACGACATGAAGATCAACGGCAGATATGTTGTTGAAACATGGCACCGCCTTGAAAAAAACAGCATCAATTTTCTTAACCACTATGCGAATTATCCCCTGTCAGCGAACGCACTGATGTCTGTGCTCACCTCGGCCTATGACCTTAACTCGAAGGACATGGTAATCCAGAAATACCCCGACATACACCTGCGCACGCTGCCGGAGATCCTCAAGGACCGGGGGTACCGCACCTGCCTCATACATACAGGTGGACTCGGCTACGCCGGACAGAAGCGCTTTCTTAAAAACAGGAAGTTTGACGCGATCGTCGAATACGATGATCTTATCGGGATACCGCCCTATAACCGGCAGATCGGATGGGGGGTTGACGAGCGCGCCATGATAAAACCGGCGATCGAATTCATCTCGAAAAAGCGTGATTCCCCCTACTTCATGGTGTTCCTCCCGGTAAACCCGCACCATCCTTACGCATATCCGGACAACTCCTTTCGAATTGCGGGTGATTCGGCTGAAGCAGCGGGGAAAAAAAAGACGTGGGTCAATTACCTGAACTCGCTTCACTATGCGGACGCATCACTCGGAATGCTCGTTGACGAGCTTGAACGCGCGGGCTGCCTTGAAGACACGCTGCTGTTCATTTTCGCCGATCACGGGGAGGCTTTCTACCAGCACAAGATGAACTATAATCACCCTCTTTTCCTGTATAACGAGAATGTGCACGTGCCGTTTCTCATATACAACAAAGAACTGTTTGACGCGCCGGAGTATTTCGAGGGAATCACCCGCCACATAGACGTGCTCCCGACCATACTTGACATACTTGGAATACCGCAACGCCCGGAGCAGGAAGGCGTTCCGGTCCTTTCGGAACATGCCGAGCAGATGGCTGTTCTCCACACCTCATGGAAAGACGACTATATGGGAATTGTCGACCAGCAATGGAAATACATACGCAGAACGTCGGACGGGGCTGAAGAGCTATATGATCTCGGTAAGGACCCGGAAGAAAAAAAGGATATCTCGGCAGAACACCCTGCCGTGGCCAGGCGTTACCGCGGGTTCATTGACAGGACGAGGATTTATAAAGACGGCTATTACAAGCGGATGCTCGGGAGGTAAGGGATACCGGACCGCCGGAATGCACGATAACCGCCCGTCCTCCACGTGCCGGTTTTTACTTCCTGTCCCTGAGATTCTGGTACTGCTTCACGTCCGAGCTTACCTGGATGTATGCCGGTCGTATGATTTTACCCTGCATGATCTGCTCGATCCGGTGCGCACACCATCCCACGACCCGCGCCATGGCAAAAATCGGCGTGTACAGCTCCCGCGGTATGCCCAACATCTCGTAGATGAATCCCGAATAGTAATCTACATTGGCACTCATGATCTTCATGCCGCGTCCGTTCAGCATTTCAGTCGCCAGTTTTTCAACCTTTTCGTAGAGCAAAAATTCGTCGTGCATTTCTTTCTTGACGGACAGTTTCCGCGCATATTCGCGGAGAATGATCGCACGGGGGTCGGAAATCGTATACACGGCATGCCCGAATCCGTAAATTTTGCCGGACATGTCGCCCACCTTGCCTTCGATGATCTTGTGCAGATATGCCTTGATCTCGCGGTCGCTCTCCCAGTCCCTGACGCTCTTTTTGAGCTCTTTCATCATGAGCTTCACGGACTCGTTCGCACCCCCGTGCAGATGCCCTGACAGGGAAGCGATGCCAGCCGCGATCGCCATGTATGTATTCGCTCCGCTTGAAGAAACGGAGCGTACGGAGAACGTGGAGTTGTTACCGCCGCCATGCTCGGCGTGGAGGATCAGCGCTATATCAAAAAGGTGCGCCTCTTCCGGGTCGGGGACATCCCCGTGGAGGAGGTAGAGGAAGTTCTCGGCCGTTGAGAGCTCCTGGCGCGGGCGAATGATTCTCAGGTCAAAGCCCTTGCTGTAGCGCAGGACGTTATAATTTGCCGCAACGATGGTCGGGAACTTTGCTATGAGATTGATGCTCTGGCGGCATACCACGTCGATGGCCGTGGAATCGGCCTCCTCGTCGCAACGGTTCAGGTGCGAGATTACGCTGTGGAGCGCGAACATCTGGTTGTCATTCTGGACCTCGCTCATGATGATCTGGCGCTCAACCTTGGAGAGAGCCCTTCTCTTCCCGAGCTCCTTTATGAATTTCCGGAGGTCGGCCTGTTTCGGCAACTCGCCCGCCAGGAGCAGATAGGCCACTTCCTCGAAACCGAAGCGCTTCTGTTTTTCAACAGCAGCTACTATGTCCTCCACGTCATACCCGCAGTAAAAAAGCTTGCCGGGCACCGGCCTGACCTCGTAGGTCCTTTTCACGGGATCTTTCAGGATCTTCTGGTAGCCATCGACCCGTCCTTTCGTGGTAATTCCGGCTACAACGCCGGTACCGTCCGGGTTCCGCAGACCGAGCTTGACGTCCTTCTCCCTGATGATGGCAGGGGTAAGGTAGTCATTCAGCATGGTCTGTTTTTCTATTTTCTTGATGATGCTGTCCATAAGCCTGCTCCTTGCGTCACATAAGAACAGCTAAGTCAGAGCAATGGTGGGTGTCAACTTTTTTAATAACGCACGGGGGGAAAATCAATAAGGACTGCCGTCATGTCATCTTT
>Ga0116158_10001912_pt1 | contig 18617 bp, 20 predicted proteins | sample AD_UKC052_MetaG_FD_89883 | JGI IMG/M metagenome (GOLD analysis project Ga0116158, IMG submission 89883) | Active sludge microbial communities of municipal wastewater-treating anaerobic digesters from USA - AD_UKC052_MetaG | ecosystem: Engineered > Bioreactor > Anaerobic > Digestate | place: USA... | reverse complement strand
TATCGTTCACTGAAGCTCAGTCGAAGATATAATAACAGTGCTGCTTGGCCAGGCCTGCGAACCCGTAGTCCCTGACCTTGGACTCGTTCTGTTCCCAGTTGTCGCCATAGTGGCAGAGATACATTTTTTCTTTCACGGCCGGAGAGAACGTGTTCAGCTCGTCAATACCTGCGTGGACGCCGCCGGTGAAGAACTGGCAGTCGTGGAAGATGAACTCCAGCTTAAATGTATCATTATAATAGTTGACCAGTTCGGCGTCGAACTTTGTGTCGCTGGTGAAAAGAATGCGGTCGTCAATCATGACACCGCAGCTCCAGAAAGAGCTCTCCCAGTCATTGGAAGAATCGGGTATATGTTTTGTACGCATCGTTTTAATATTAATGGTTCCGACCTGGGCGTTGAATGTCTCGCGAGGAAAATCGGGCAGCCAGTGGGGCCGGATAACATCAAAAAAATCGGTGAAGGAGAGGAGGACTCCAGCTTCCTCCTCGTTGTAACCGCAGCCGCCGCGCAGCGACATGTCCCAGAGTATATGCTGGTATGTTTCATTGATGACCATCGTGGGCTTCTTCTTGGTAACGTATCTCCCCATGAGTGCCAACTCTTCAAGCCCGCCAATATGATCGGCGTGGGAATGTGTTATCAGCAGGTTCCGTATGTCGGTCGGATTGATGTTTAATCCGGAGAGCGCCTGCGGGCATTTGGTGCCGCAGTCCACGAGAAGATGGTCCCGGCCCTTGAGGATTAGCAGGTTTGTCTGATACTGGCGCTTTGTGAAGGCACTTCCAACCCCGACGAAGAATAGAGCCAGTGGTCCTTCATTTGTAAGAGCAAGGGGTTTGTCTTTCAATGATTGTATCTTCATGGGCACACTCCGTTTGGTTAAGGAAAACAGCCGATCTGTGAGGAGTTTGAATTATACTGGATAATGATTTAAAAAAGTCAAGTGTTATTACTGGGCTATTCCCTCTGACCCTGCTTGATGATTGTATCTTGACGATATCCGGCGATACAATTATTATTGACATGCCGGTCTGTCGTCCTCACAGTGCTCTCGGAAAGTACTGCCGTGCCGGTAACATACAAACATAATATCTGGAATTCCTTCAAGACGGTCCTTGCTGTTGTCGCGCTCCTCTGGGCGCTGCTTCTTGTCGGGTATGTCGTTCCCCTTTCCGAGTTTGGCATACTGCCGCGGACAGTCCGGGGCCTTCCCGGCATTCTGCTTGCGCCGTTCATACACGCCGGTTTCGATCATCTCATAGCAAACTCCGTCAGCCTCCTGATCCTGGGCTCTATCTTTCTTACCATGGAGAAAAAGCTTTCGGCCGTCATCATGCTGCAGTTCATCATCCTGAGCGGTTTTGGAACCTGGCTTATCGGAAGGGCGGGTTACCCGCACATCGGGGCAAGCGGTGTGATATATGCAATACTCGGGTACCTGCTTACCACCGGAATATTTACGAGGAACATCAAGGCGATCATTGTATCGATTCTTGTGTTTTTCCTGTACGGCGGGGCCGTGTGGGGCATATTCCCTGCCGGCGGATTTGTCTCCTGGGAATACCATCTTTGCGGCTTCATCGCAGGGATTGTCACTGCAAAGATGTATGCGGCAAGGAGCAGGCAGTGAAAACCATGTCACCGGCCCGGTTTGTCTCTCCCCAGTATGGTAACATGATAACAGCGCTGGCGCTTTTCCAGGATGGCGTACAGCGCACCCTCGTCCTGCAGTTGTATAAGCGTCTCGGTTAACACCGATCTGAGTTGTCCGCGGAGCGCGTCGCCCATGAGAAAGCCCATACGCGTGCGAACAGGAACCAGTACCGCGTCCGAGATACTGTTCGAACCGGCCGGTTGTGGCAGAACGACATAGTAATCATCAAAGTATATATCGAAGCTGATGCCGCTGCTGTGCGTGGTCGTCATTGTCGCATTGGCGTTTGTTTCGCGGAGCCCGTCCTGGTAGGATTCCGGCCGCATCATGGACGAGATGGCAATCTTTACCGGAGGAAGCTTCGCGTAGCGCTGGAAGTTGCTCTGGAGCCGCCCGGTCAGGAGATCGAGGCCTTCTCGGGCCCCCGGTGTAAGCGCACGGTAGGTGTCCCTGACATTATAAAAGTAAAACAGGGATTCGGGCTTCGCCTCGATCCTGACAAGCCGTTCGTCTCTAACGAGCTCCTGGATATCCGAGTCCCGGCTCAGGGGAGGGAGCCCATATTTAGCCGCGGCATCCAGGTGGGCGGGGTTGAGATACGTACGCAGCTTCTGCTCGATCACAGGATTTGAGTAATCATCGTAGAGAGGAATTTTCTCGATAAATCCTCGCTCCATGGCGTGTGCCGCGTCAAGGTAGGTGCTCACGTCACGGACGACCGTTTTTTTAAGGTACATACTGCATGAAAAAATTCCGGCAAGGAAGAATAAGATCGCGATCACGCATGGTATCATGATTTTTTTCATTACAATGGCGCGGCTCTCGTTTTTCATACGTTTCAGCTCCTCAATTAGATTGCTGGCTTTACCATTTACAGCGTCGGCTAAGATTTTCTTGAAAGGCGGCCATGTACCCAGATTCCTTTTACGATTAATTTCTTTCCGTGATAAACGGCTCCGGGGCCGTGTTTTAAGTCATTTTCCCACAGGCCTTCATACCGATATCCGTTCGCATAGTAATACGTTCCCTCGCCGTTTTTTTTCCCCTTGAAGAACCAACCCGTGTACTTGTCTCCATTATTAAAAGTATAAGTGCCGAATTGCATGGTGCCGTTTAAAAACGAGCCCGAGAATTGTTCACTGCCGGGAAATGTATAAACGCCGTTTCCGTGTATTATCCCTTTATCGAACATGCCGGAATATACCTCGCCGCCGGAATAACGGCATACTCCGCGTCCATGAGGATGGCCATTCCTGAAACTGCCGGTATATACATCCCCGTTGCTGTACCGGTACCTGCCGGTTCCGTTGCGGCAATCACCGTCAAGGCATTTCGAGAGGAGCGTAGCGGGCATGATAATGATCAGGAACGTTGTTAATGCCGTAGCGCGATACAGTAATGAAACATTGTTCGATATCAACATACTCATGTAATAAATCCTGTCGGAGCGGAGTAAAGCAGGATGTTTATCCGTGTCAATCGATAAAAACTTATTATTCAGGGCAGTTTTTATAATAATTTTCATTCACCTGTTGTAAATGATGAACAAATTAAGTATATTATAAAACAATTAAGTTGGATGCATATATGGCATTTATTACGATACCCGGGTTTGAAGGAGCTGTTTATAAACCCGATCTGAACCCCGCTAACGAAAGGAAGCACAGCTGCAAAGACTGCTTCTCCTGCCAGATGTGCAGCGACGATCGCTGCGATGTGTGTATTAATCGGTATACCTGCGAAAAGAAGATATAATAACCAACCTGTCATGTTGCCATATTGTGTTTATTTTTCCATTAAATAGTACGATATAATATATAAGGATCCGTTTACAATCCGGAGTACAAAATGGCAAAAAGTATCGTTTATTACCAGAATGGCGAAAAGATAATCGAAGCGGGAAAGACTGAAACCAGGATGTATATCATTCTTGACGGGGAAGTACAGATATCCCTGTCAGATAAGATTGACAGGGTCGTGGTGGCCAAACTTAAAAAGGGCGATTTTTTCGGCGAGATTTCGTTATTTACAAATACACCCAGAAGTGCTACAGCAACGGCACATGGCGATGTGAAACTCGCATTCATTGATAATGTCGATCAGCTGAGGGAATTCCTGATACGGAATCCTGTTTTTGCGGCAAAGATGGTTCATACCCTTGCCAAGAGACTGGCGCAAACGGATGAAATTCTGGTAGGGAAGATAAGCGAGTTGAACAGAATAAAAATAACGAGAGACATATAAATTCATAATTTATATATGTAACAATTATTATTTCTTTTATACTTATAACGATAACAACAGTTTTTTCATAAATCCTCCAAGATCTTTATGAGTTACTGTGAAAGGCCCTGTTTTACAGGGCTTTTCTTATTAATAACGGACGTTTAATGAAAAAAAATTCAGCCGGTACTAATACTGTAAATTCTTTGAAAAAAATTGCTTGATTTCTGCCATCGGTGGCACTAGTTATTAAAAAAAAGATACTGGGCACAAATGATAGATGGGATGGAATTAATATTCAAGGAGGCGTCTGTGAGAAGGACATTTTCGTTGGTTGTGGTTTTTACAATATCGATCGGGCTGTTCGGGGTATCATGTAAAAAGGTAAGCATGAAGGATCTTCAATATGTCAATGTGAGCGCGAATAACTGCTACCAGGCCTATGTTAAAAAGAAAAAGGGGGATATAGTGCTCTGGTTCCAGGTTTTCGATAATGTTGACGACAAGGCCGTAATAAACAGTTACAAAACGGTGTCTGATAAAATCGAGAAATACCCCGCCAAGATTTATAAAGACAAGTGGGTATGGGTCCTGGTCAACAACAGGATGGAGGTGCGCCTGATCGCCGACGATAAGGCAAAGGACTTCCAGAACTCCGATGAATTGACAAAATTCATCAAGGAATTCGACCTGGCTGGCATGGAAAAAGTCACCGGCCCCAAGATGAAGGCGCAGGATCTGGAAAAGTTCATTCCAAAGCTTGGTGAATAATTTTGCCCGGGCAAAGCTCTTCCTGATAATCGCAGTACTAAACAGCGAAGCATGACGGATGAAAAAAGGGCGGTGCATACCGCTCTTTTTTCATATAAAGCCATGTAACATTACCAGCTGTTCTATGAGATGAATATTCGGTGCGATCCTGGTCTATATCGCACCCGGGGTCTTGAATGAAAAAAAAGCTGTTTTCATACAACCAGTACAAGTATATCATATTCTGGATTCTCGCTGTATCATATGTCCTCGTGTATTTTCACCGGCTGTGTGCGGCTGTGGTTGCCGTTGACATGATGGAGGATCTCGATACAGGCGGTGCGCTCATGGGCCTCCTCGGCGCGGCTTATTTTTATCCCTATGCACTGATGCAGTTGCCTGCAGGTCTCCTTTCGGACTCATGGGGCCCCCGGCGTACGATCACGTTGTTCTTCATTATAGCGTTCGTCGGCTCCATTGTGCAGGGCATGGCTCCGACGGTCTTCTGGGCCATAACCGGCCGTGCCATGGTGGGGACAGGCGTCGCGATGCTTTTTGTGCCCACGATGAAGATCCTTGCCGAATGGTTCACCAGGAAGGAGTTTTCATCCATGACCGGGGTACTCATCGCCATGGGAGGGCTCGGTACCCTGATCGCGACATCGCCGCTCGCCCTCCTGAGTAATGCTTTCGGCTGGCGCCTCTCATTCGTGATAATTGGTATCATAACGCTGGTATCTGCCCTCCTGGTAGGTGTTGTCGTGAGGGACAGGCCATCGGACGCCGGGTTCGAGGTCACTCTCGATACCAGGGCCGTAACTGATGATCGTATCGGTCTGGCAGCCGGCGTCAGGATGGTGCTGGGGCACCCCAGGTTCTGGACCCTCGGTGCCTGGTTCTTTTTCGGGTGCGCGATTTTCTTCAATTTCGGAGGACTGTGGGGAGGTCCCTTCCTCATGCAGGTGTATCATCTTTCAAAAGCCGAATCGGGTAACATCCTGTCAATGCTTGCGGTCGGTATGATCATTGGAAGCCCGCTGCTCAGCTTCCTGTCGGACCGCATTTTTAAGTCCCGAAAAAAAATGATAATCATGTCATCGGTGATGTCGTTGGTTCTAACGTCCATACTTGCGTTTCATACAACCGGTATTCCCCTGCCGCTCCTGTATGTTTTATGTTTCTTCATGGGATTCTCGACCAATGCCATTGTCGTTGTCGGATTTGCCGCGGCAAAAGAGCTGTTTCCGGTACAGATTGCCGGCACGTCAACGGGACTTGTGAACCTTTTCCCCTTTCTTGGCGGGGCGATATTTCAGCCCGGGCTCGGACACATTCTCGAACGCTATGGCAAGGTAGCCGGTTCCTTCACCGTGGATGGTTACGAAGCAGCCTTTTTTATACTTTTCTGCAGCAGTTGCTTAGCTCTGGTATCCAGCTTCTTAATAAAGGAAACCGTTAACGGATGAGTGCTTCCTTTTTCGGAAAAACGTAACGGTTTTTACTTCCTCCCCGCCCGAAAATTCCCGATAATTAATCATAATCTATTACCAGGTGAAACCATGCCTCACCCTCTATTGTACATCCTGGCAATTCATCTTCTCCTGGCGCCTCCCGGAAATCTGGAGCCTGACGGCAGGCCGGAAAGGGTCTTGGAAAACAGGATTGTATTCGAAGACGGATCGTGCTATACCGGCAGCTTCACATCCGGAAAGAAAGAGGGCTTTGGAATATACCTCTGGCCTGACGGGTCGGAATACCGGGGTGAGTTCAGGGATGGGGTCCCTGATGGGGAGGGCCTGTACCTGTACGCTGACGGCAGAAGAAAAAGGGTCACCTATCAAAACGGAAGTATGCAGAAAGCTTTCATGGTAAGCAACGCGGTGCGCCTGGATGGAGCCGAATACGGCGAGTATGATTTCAACGGGCACTACAGCGGCTGGTTCAGGGGAAGCAAAGTCAAAGGCTACGTCCCCCATGGAAGGGGCGCCATGCGATACCTGAACGGATCGGTATATACCGGTCAGTGGGATAACGGGAAAATGCACGGTAACGGAAAGATTGTGTGGGAAGACGGTGCCGTTTATTCCGGTCAATGGCTGCAGGGTAAAAGGACCGGATACGGGTCATACACCTGGGCCAATGGTGACAGGTATGTCGGCCGCTGGAAAGAAAACCAGTTATACGGTCCGGGGACATTTTATCATAGCGATGGAACTGTGGAAAAACGCGTGTGGATGGAAAAGACTATTGTAATGGAATAATGCCGCGTTACAGGCTCTCGAACTATCCGAAGTGGATCATTGTTTTCACGACTTTTTCGATGCGGTTGCTGAACTCCCTGCCGTGATACTTTCTTGTTTCGTTCATGATATCGTCAAAATTCACACCATGCTGGACGGCATTGCATACCAATTCTGAATACCGCATGATATTGAAACTGGAATAATTTTTCGTCTGCATAGGGATCCTTCCACGCTATATTTAATCTCATTATCGACATTGTGATATTCGGGGTATAGAGCTAATTATTGATTAATTGATGATTAATATGAAAATTCGCCGCATGCATGAAAATCGCCCTAATAACCGTTGAATCATTCAATTAGCGTAATATTATTAAAAAATTCTTGTACTTAAACGCTATCATTTGTAAGATTAAATCAGCAGGGAATAAACTGGACGACCGGGGGATTGGCATGTCAAAGATATTGAGCAAAGATGAAAAGATGGTTCTCATAGCCGTCATGAAATACATCGTAAGCACGGATGGCATAATAACCGAACGAGAGATCGATGATATCAACACACTAGCGGAAGAGAAAGGTTTCGAGGATTTCCAGCGAACCTTTGATGAGGTAGACAGGACGGTCAAATCTATGGAAGATTTGAAGAAGCTGATCGATACTGTCACCGGCGATCAGGCCAGGACCAATATACTCAGATACGCGCTAGAGTTCTCGAAGGCGGATGCGGAGATTAATCCCCATGAAAACGAGATTATCCAATACATGAGCAAAAAGTGGCATATCAATATCAAATCCCTCCTCTGAAAAAACTGTCATTCGGAAGCATTAATATTCATGTGTATGCCAAACATTTGTTGACATAATATCCATGGCATGTATAATATGGCCTTGATTTCACGGGTCGCTGTGCCTGCTGTCAGAGCGATCCGGCCAGATCGAGGTCATGCAATGAAAAACATTAAGCGGTTTATTGAATCATCATTTAATGAAGAGCTCCGCGGACACTTCACCGTTGCAAAAAAGGAAGGCGCTTTTGCAGACTTTCCCGAATCCCTGAACCGGGATATCAAAGACGTACTGAACAGCCAGGGTATAACAAAATTATACGAGCACCAGGCCGAAGCATTCAATTCGATCAGTAAAAACTGCAATACGCTGGTTGTTTCACGTACCGCAAGCGGTAAAACTCTTTCCTTTTTCCTTCCCATAATCAACGAGTATATGCATGCAGACCAGCCGTTCACGGTAATGCTTCTCTATCCCACAAAGGCGCTGTCGCGGGACCAGGAAAATACGTTCGGTACCCTGATGCAGGCGATACATAAAAGCGGAAAGATCGGAACATTTGACGGCGATACGCCTCGTGACGAGAGGGAGCGCATACAGCGTTCCTCGGACTTCATCGTAACGAACCCGGACATGCTCCATAACGGAATTCTGCCGAACCACAATCGTAAATGGAGGGATTTCCTCTCGCGCCTGCGCTACATTGTCGTTGACGAGGTCCACATTTACAGGGGGGCCTTCGGCTCGCATGTATCCAACATTTTCCGGCGGCTCCAGAGGGTATGCGGGATCCACGGCAGCAGCCCGATCTTCGTATGCTCATCGGCAACGATACGGAATCCTGGCGATCATGCCCGTCTCCTGTTCCACCGGGATTTCGAAGTAATCGATTACGATTCCTCCCCGCAGCCGGCAAAGGACTTCTATTTCATAAATCCGGGGCTGTCCGAGAGCCACGGGCATGCCCTGTACCGCAGGGGCCCGTCGTCGGTGTCAATCCCCCTTATACGTGAAGCCGTCCGCAGAAAGATCAGGACCATCTGCTTCTGCAGGGCACGGCAGGAGGTCGAGCGGCTCTATCGTGCGGTTACCGATGAATTGCCCGAGCTCAGGTCCGTAATCAAGCCGTATCGAGGCGGGCTGCTCCCGAACGAGCGCCGTCAGATCGAGCGGGACCTTGCAGGAGGTAAACTGTACGGCATAATTACCACGAACGCTCTCGAGCTGGGTATAGACATCGGCGATCTCGACCTCTGCATTCTCTCGGGTCATCCCGGGACCATCGCCAGCTTCTGGCAGCAGGCGGGCAGGGTCGGGCGCAGGGGCTCATCACCCGTCATCGTGTATGCGGCGAAGGACAGGCCGATCGACCAGTACCTGGTGCACCATCCGGACTTCCTCACCAGCACCCCGGTGGAACAGGCGCTCCTGAACCCGGACAATCCGTATATTCTCCTCCAGCACCTGCCCTGTGCCGCACAGGAGCACCCCCTGAGGGAGCAGGAAAAGGGTTTTGACGAGGAGCTCTATTCCGAAGCCCTGTCTATCCTTAAAAATGAAAAGACGGTCGTCGTTTATCATGATACCTACCGTTACGCGCTCATGGATTATCCGGCGCGCGGGGTTAATATACGGGGCATGACCGACTACAACGTCGAGATTTACTGCGGGAGCGAAGTAATCGGAGAGATCGACCCGATCGGGGCGCGCGGTACGGTGTACAAGGATGCGATTTACCAGCACCTCGGGCAGAAGTTCCTCTCCATGGAGCTTGACCTCGACAGGAAGCTCTGCCGCGTGGAGCCGGTTGACGTAGACTATTATACCGAGGCCGTGTGGGAGGGGCGTGTGGACCTGATCGAGTCCGAGGAAGTACATATCTTCAACGGGGCGCGGATTGAATTCGGAGGAGTGCGGGTAAACCGGCAGCCCAAGCTCTATAAGAAAATACGGGAACGCACGCTGGAGAATATCGGGTACGGACCGATAACACTCCCGGCTTTTGAATATGAAACGACCGGCCTCAACCTTGTCGCTCCGCAAAAGTGGCTTTCCGCCATGGACGCGGCAAACAAGCTTTATGCCGGTGCCGCATATTTCGGCCTGAACTACATCATCCGGCATGCGTCCACCATTTTCTGCATGTCCGACATCAAGGATATCAATACCGACATATCACTGTACGAATCTGAACCGGGCAAATGGCGGAGCGCGCTCTACCTGTATGACGCGATAGAAGGCGGCGTCGGATACGCTGAAAAGATATTCGAGAGGATCGAGGAGGTCCTCAGGTTTTGCAGGGACATTATTGAAAACTGTGAATGCGGGTCCGGGTGTCCCTCGTGTATTCCTCCGCTCCCGCCGGGAGTGGACAGCCGGGAGCTCGAAGACTTTCTCGTTGAATCGAATGCTGCTGTTGAGTGCACCAGGAGCCTTCTGACCGCGCTTCTGGAAAAGCGCATCATCCTGCCCGAGTTGGTAATCAACCGGACCCCCCTTGCCAGGACGGACGCGCCGCCGGTGGATCTTGAGAAAAAACGCATGTCCGGGAAACTGAAGAGGGCGGCGCGGATATTGCGCGACAAGAGGGAGCGTCTCCATTGATAGACGGGTGCTTCAGACACATACGTGGCGTTGGACCCGGTACGGAGGCAGCCCTTCGTGAGCGCGGGTTTCTTACCTGGGATGAATGCATGAAACGAAACGCCGATCTGCCCATGGGCGGCGGCCGACGCAGGTCATTTCTGGAGGCTCTATCAGAAAGCAGGGATCTGCTGGATAATGACGATATCGGGGCCCTGGTGGCGCTTTTCCCGGTATCCGAGCAATGGAGGCTGCTTGCCGCTTATTTGCGCCGTGCCACGTTTCTTGACTGCGAAACCACCGGGTTGTCAAGAAATTCAAGCCATGTTTCCGTCATAGCCGCATACCATGGAGGGACTGTCCGTACTTTCTTGTACGGTGAAAACCTTGAAGATTTCCTGGAACTTGCAGATGAAACCGAGCTGCTTGTCACGTTTAACGGCTCCAGTTTCGATTTGCCGTTCCTGGAAAAAACCTTCAATATCCCGGCGATCGGCTGCCCGCATATCGATCTTCGGTGGGTGGCGTGGCATGCCGGGTACAGGGGCGGGTTGAAGTCGATCGAACGACAATTCGATATCAGGAGGCCGCCCGGGGTCGAAGGAATAGACGGGTTTGAGGCCGTAGACCTGTTTTACCGCTGGCAAAACGGGGATGCGGATGCGCGCCGGCTGCTTGCTGATTATTGTGCGGCTGACGCTCTGTCAACCTGCCTTGTCGCAGAGAGGCTATTGAAAAAAGCCGGTTGTGAAATTGATTGTACGGAAAATACCATATTTGATGAAAAGACGAGCAGTTCCGGCACCGGGCAGCAGACCACAATTATGCAGAAAAACGCCGTTATCATGCGGATATAGAACGAAAGCTAGACGGGTATACAATCGCCGCTAGATCCGGACAATACCGGTAAAGCCGTCTATCTTTTCAACATCGGGGCGTACGGCATCGACGATTTCGGATTTGATCCTGATGCAGACACCGCAATCAGAGCTGATTGTGCGCGGAACGGGGACCAGCTTGTGGGGGATGCCTTTTTCCCGGAGAAGCTTGTCCGCCCACATGGTCTGATTCACGGACTTAAAGAGTATCACATGGTACGAGGAAGAATGACTCATATCGTCGTAACGGACGATCCTCCGATCAGTAGTTCCTTTATTTCGTACATGTTTGATATGCTCCCTGCACCGAGAGTGTCTTTAATTTTAAAATAATCAAGGCAGGTGCCGCATGACAGTATTGTGGTGCCCTTTTTCTCGATCGACTGTATATCCTCGAGTACATCGGAGCCTTCGGCTACAAGCTTGACTCCGCTGTTGAAGAAGACAATTGTATCCGGCACGGGAGCCGTTTCTGCGAGAGTATGGAAAAAGCTTTTTAACAGTATTTTACCCAGGATATCGTCGCCTTTGCCCATGACATCCTGCGACATCACCAGGATACGTCTTGGAGTATCGGAGCAGGATTTATCAGCGGTGTCGGATGAAGGTTCGGCAGCGCTCGCTGTGTCAGATGTTTTTATAATGGTAAGATAAAAGCCATCAGTCCTTTTTTCTTCCGAGATTATGCACTTCATCGCTGAGGCCATTCGCTTCAGGTTTTCAACGGCTACCATGTTGTCAACGATGATGATTATGGAATCATGCTGTTCAAGGGCTTTCCTGGCATTAACGACAGGCTGGGGACAGGCAAGGCCCCGGGCATCAACTATCTGACTCATAGTGCATCTCTCCTTGTGCGTGCTTATTTTTAAATCAAATAACCGGCTAAAATTGTCAATAATATATTTATTAATGTATAATATTCAATAATTAAATGTTAGAATATACCGGAGATACTAAAATTATGTTGACTATATATATTTTTATATGTAATGATGCCTATTAAGGGTAATGAGACTACATTAGAGTAATTCATTGATAATCTCTATGGAAGTTAGAAAGATAATTCACGTTGATATGGACGCATTTTTTGCGTCAGTGGAGCAACGTAACAACCCGGAACTGCGCGGGAAACCGGTAATCGTTGGAGGAAGCCCGCGGAGCAGGGGCGTTGTTGCAGCTTGTTCATATGAGGCGAGAAAATACGGCATACATTCAGCCATGGCTTCAAGCATTGCACATCGACTATGTCCTCATGCAATTTTTATACAGGGGAATTTCGACGAGTACAACGATGTTTCAGAACAGATCGGTGAAATATTCCACGAATATACGGATCTGGTGGAGCCACTCTCTCTCGATGAAGCGTATCTTGATGTAACGGATAATCTGCAGGGTACAACATATGCTACTCAAATAGCCCGCGAAATCAGGAGAAGGATACTGGAAAAAACTCGCCTCACGGCATCCGCCGGCGTATCATATAATAAGTTTCTCGCGAAGGTCGCATCAGATTATAATAAGCCGGACGGCATGACCGTGATTACACCCGACATGGCGGGCGATTTTATTGAAGCGCTTCCGATCGGGAAATTCCATGGCATCGGCAAAGTGACAGAAAAGAGGATGCAGGAGCTTGGCATAAAGACCGGATACGACCTTAAGCGGATCTCCCGGGATTCGCTGAAAAGCATGTTCGGGAAAGTCGGTGATTATTATTATGACATATCGCACGGTATTGACGATCGGCCGGTCGAGCCGGATTACATCCGTAAAAGCATCGGGAAGGAAGTCACGCTCCAGGAGGACATCTCTGACAGGATGCTCATGCACGAAGTACTGGATTCCCTTGCCGGCAGGGTATCCCGGGCGCTTGAGAAACACGGCTCGAAAGGACGGACCATCACTCTGAAGGTAAAATACGCTGATTTTCAGTCCATATCAAGGAGCGTTTCCCTTGTCGAATACATGGACAGAAAGGAGTTACTCCTCGACAACGCAAAAATGCTGCTGGAAAAAACAGAAGCGGGGGACAGGAAGGTCCGGCTTCTCGGGATATCCGTGTCTAACCTTGATTCCGAGGAGGACAGGTATGAGGATGTCCAGCTCATACTGCCATTCGCGGTATAGAAACGCGACTGGAATCTAGAATTCGAGTGTTTTCACCGCGCGCGGGAAGGGTATGACATCGCGGATGTTCTGCATGCCGGTTACAAACTGTATGACGCGCTCGAAACCCAGGCCGAACCCTGCATGTGGTACCGAGCCGAAGCGCCTGAGATCGAGATACCACCAGTAATCGTCCGGGTTAAGGCCGCATTCACTGATCCTCGCCGTAAGCTTTGCCAGGTCCGCCTCGCGCTCGCTGCCGCCCACGATTTCCCCGAGACGCGGAACAAGGATGTCCATGGCGCGCACTGTCTTCCCGTCGTCATTGAGCTTCATGTAAAAGGCTTTAATCTCCTTCGGGTAATCGGTAAGGATGACCGGCTGGTTGTAGATCTTTTCTGTCAGGAATTTCTCGTGCTCGCTCTGAAGATCGATGCCCCATTTGACAGGGAATTCAAACTTCTCCCCGGATTCGATAAGCCGTTCAACGGCCTCGGTGTACGATATTCTCATAAACCGGCTCGCAATGATATGCCTGAGATTGTCGATGATCCCTTTGCTGATCCTGCTGTCGAAAAAGTCCATGTCATCGGGGCAGGTATCGAGAACATACTGAAAGATGTACTTTAAAAACGCTTCGGCCACATCCATGTTGCCGTTGATGTCGCAGAAGGCCATCTCGGGCTCGATCATCCAGAACTCGGCAAGGTGCCGTGTCGTGTTCGAGTTCTCGGCGCGGAAGGTCGGCCCAAAGGTGTATATGTTCTTGAGGGCGCATGCGTATGCCTCGCCCTCGAGCTGTCCGCTCACGGTTAGTGCCGCCTTCTTGCCAAAGAAATCCTGAGCGTAATCGATCGAGCTGTCGTTTTTGGGGATGCTCTCAAGCGGCAGCGTGGTAACCTGGAACATCTGGCCGGCGCCCTCGCAGTCGCTCCCTGTAATGATGGGCGTGTGGACGTAGACAAAGCCATTTTCCTGAAAAAAGCGGTGAATTGCAAAGCTCATGGCGCTCCGCACGCGCGCTACCGCGCCAAAAGAATTGGTTCGCGGGCGGAGGTGTGCGATCTCCCTTAAAAACTCGAAGGAATGACGCTTTTTCTGGAGTGCGTATTCCTCCGGCGGGGCGCCGCCGAGCACGGTAATGGAAGCGGCCTTAAGCTCGACCGCCTGGCCCTGGCCGGGCGACTCGATCAGGACCCCCGCGGCGACGATGCTGGTGCCGGTGGTCAGGGATTTCGACAGAGAATCGAAGCCGGGAAGGGTGTCTTCGATCACGACCTGCAGGTTCTTAATCGAAGAGCCGTCGTTCAGCTCGAGAAACGTTACACCCTTGGAATCACGCTTGGTGCGTATCCATCCCTCGACGGTGACGGCATCGTTGCCTGCCTTGAGGGAAAGTAAATCTTTTATCAACGGCCTGCGCATTGTATCCTCAACCATGCCTGATTAACTCATCGTATGAAGAAGCATCCGTTTATTAGAACAGATACAGCGGATGAGAATCGGGATTTTTACCGAAAAATGTAATATCGTCAATCTTGGTGATCTTTTCGCCGCGGAGAATCGAGTACAGGGTCCTCTCGATGCCGATGCCCCCACCCATTGTTTCCGGGAAGAGAGGCTTTCCGTTCGCGTCCTTCATGGAAGCGAAAAAAAGGAACGGGCCATATCCGCCGAGTTCGTTAATATTCTCAATATTACCGTTCTTGATGAGGGGGCGTACGGGAAGCACCTTGTTGTCGATGATCCGCTCAATGATGGGCTCGAACAGCCATTCGCGGATGGCACCGGACAATATCTCCTTGGCCTGCGAATGTTTTCCCGTTTTCGCGTCAATGCTTTTCGCGATAATGTCGTAATTGAATATGACGGGCGAGGCTATGTTCTGCGTGTTGATCTTTTTCCCGTGCGGCAGGAGATAGGGGTAGACCAGATCGTAATTTTCGCGGAGCAGGCCGGTAATCCAGAAAAACTGGGCTCTGGTTTCCTCTCCAATCTTTTCCTCGAACACGCGGGGACCGTATTTTGCGACACAGTCGTCTTTCGGGTAGGAGGGGAACGGCGCCTTCGGAACTTCGAGGACGACTCCCAGATACTTGAGGCTGTCCGCGTTTTTTTTGTTCACTTCCTCGCATGCGGCGATGAGCATGCGCTCGAAGAAGTTCATCACTATTTGCATGTCTTCCCGGAGTATGGATGTGACCCTGTCGGAGTTGTAGTAGTAGTCATCAAGGGTGAGCCCGCGGTTGCGCTTGAGCTCGACATCTAACTGGGAAAAATCGGCCAGATACCGGCCGCGCTGCACCCGCATCGGGCTTTCCATCTCGAGACGTATGTTGGGCGAATCGACATATATGCCCTTGATGTTTTTGTTAGAGCATGCCAGGAACTTGCTGTAAATCATGCTATGGGTGGTAAGATAGGTGTGACCCTTGTACTGGATCGAGGGGGTATGCTCAATATCATGGGCGAGGGGGTCGGTAATGAGGCTCAGCATCACCTTTTCGAGGTTGAAGAGACCTTCGCTAACCATGAATTGCGTAATCGCGTTAACGAAGCTTGTCCGGATTGCGGCAACATGGTACATGTCGTCGGACATCCACTTGCTGATATAGTGTTCCCGGATATAGTCCTCGAGCGTGGAACCGCTTTCATTTATCGTCGACTGGAACCGGTACAGACTCTCGCCTATTATCTTGATGTTATCTTCCATTATTTAATCCGTACAGTATAGTAAAAATGTGCTTATTTTTAGCCACAATTAATGCAAATTGACCTCTTTGCTTCCTCATGTCAAATATTATTTTAATATATCTGGAATCAGTCTTGATATAATAACCAGATCAGATGGGGCATTCAACCGTACTGGATGAATTCGCCAATCAGGTCACATGTTGGGGAATTCCCATGTAAGTGATGATGCAGCAAATATCAGCTACACTGAATTTGTTAGGTGAAAAATAACAAATAACAGGTAGCGAATTTTTCAAAAACTGTTTTACTGATTACGCGATGAGAAATTTACAATCATGTAATATGGTGCGAGAAATATGTATTGCCGGTCAAGAAGGTTGTACATATTATATTAGTATAAAGCATTAGATCTCACAGGGAGATTGTAATGGATACGAAAAGACTCGTCATCAGCAACCTCGATCATCTGACGACTGCCGAGCACCTTGAAAATCTCTTCGCAACGTACGGCGATGTGAACAGGGTCACTGTGAAAAGGAGGAGAGGGCTCGGTTATGTGGAGATGATGTCGGTATCCGAGGCAAAACGCGTCCGTGATAGGTTCGACGGATCGACCCTCTGGGGAAGGTCAATGAAGATTCACGGCATGGAGAACACCCTGCACGACAGGCTATCCTTCCTGCTCGGCAAAATTTTTTAACCCGCCAGGCACTTCACCGGACCGGCATGGGGATACTATCGCCATCAACCGGAACCATCGATGTTAACTTAACTGTAAACGATTTTCAGAAAGAACCGGAATTAATCCCGCGTCAAGAGGCGGGACTGGTAGTTGGATATTACGTTTATTGAGCGTAATGCTTCCTTGACGTCGCTATATACGGGGATGCCTTTTTCAGTATACAGCTTCCGGGCGGTTCGTATCATCTCCGCGATGTCGAGGGCCTCGATTTCCTGCTTGTATTCCGGCAGGACAACTATGACAGGCTTGCCGGTCGATGCAGCGGCTGAAGAAAAGGCCTCGGCAAAATCATGAATAGGGGTGATATCCATGACGGTTCTGCCTGGCATCTGGATAGATAGTGACTTGTAATGATAGAGCAGCTGCACCACGATCTGGATATCCACGTCCCTGCTTCGTGCGGTCGCCACAAGTATCTTCTGCAAATTGGCGGGCGGGACGAACGGATTGGCGACATCGACAGGGTTTTTTGCGCTCGAGCCGGGCTGGGGCAGGAGGGGGTTTATCTCCTGCTGTATTTCCGGATCGAGTTCGGGGATGAGCATGCCGTACTCGGCCGCCATGTCGGCCGCGGCCACTCCGATGGCGCCGCCTCCGCCGATCAGCGAGATGCCCCGGTACCGTGCCCGGGGCAGCATGGAAAAGGCCAGGGAGTAATTGCAGATGTCGTTCAGGTCGGTAGCGAGCACGGCGTTGCACTGCCGTATAACGGCCTTCCACACCTCTGATGCGCCGGCTATGGACGCAGTGTGGCTCATCGCGGCGCGCATGCCGGATTCGGACATGCCCCCCTTGCAGATGATGACCGGTTTGCGGGCAGTGACCTGCTTGAGGATCGAGAAGAACCGCCGGCCGTCATCAAGCCCCTCGATATACATGGCGATCACGCCGGTTTCCGCATCGTGGAGGAAATAGTCGAGAAGCTCGGTCTCGCGGAGATCGGCGCCGTTCCCAAAGCTTACCATCGTGCTGAAGCGTATCCCGCGCCATTTGCCGACATGGGCGAAATCAACTGGCATGCCGCCGCTTTGCGATATGAAAGCGACCGGGCCGGGTTCGCGGGACAGGTCCGGCCCCGGGAGGAGCGTGAGGCCGGTACGCGGATTATAAATGCCGAAGCAATTGGGGCCAACGACGCGTATGCCGCCCTGTGCCAGCCCGCGGACTTTCTTTTCAAGGTCGATCCCGGCCGGCGTGTCTGTCTCCCGGAAACCGGCTGATAGTATCTCGACCCCTGCTGCTCCCTTGTACAGGCATTGCTCGATCGCGGCCGGCACATGCGGCGCAGGGACAGCTATAATACCGAGGTCAATAGTGTGCGGTATGGAGGCAACGCTTTCGTAAATCTGAAGGCCGGCAACGGTGCCGCCTTTCGGGTTGACTGGATAGAGCCCCCCCGCGTATCCCATTTGCTGTATGGCTAGAAGTATGCCCCTGCCAAACCCCATGCCTTCGGCTGAAACGCCGACAATAGCAACGCCGGACGGCTCGAACATTCTTTTGAGGCTACTGTAATCCGATTTTGTTATAGATGCTGTCAATGTTCTTTAAATATCTGTTTAAATTGAAAATCTCTTTAAGAACGGCTTCAGGGATTTTTGATGAAACTACAGGGTCTTTACGGCTGAGCTCCTCGAGCGTACCCTCGCGTGCCCAGACGCGCATCGCCAGGTCCTGGACGATACGGTACGATTCCTCGCGGGAAAGTCCGGAATCGACCAGGGCGAGAAGAACGCTCTGCGAATAAAAAAGGCCGCCTGTCCTGTTGATGTTATCCATCATGTTTTCCGGGTACACGTGCAGGTTGCCGGCCACGAATATCATGCGGTGGATCAGGTAATCGAGTGCGATCGTGGAATCCGGAAGTATGATCCGCTCGGCGGAGGAGTGAGAGATGTCGCGCTCATGCCATAGCGTCATGTCGTCGAGCGCAACGTTCATGTTCGCCT
>Ga0116158_10001894_pt1 | contig 18692 bp, 19 predicted proteins | sample AD_UKC052_MetaG_FD_89883 | JGI IMG/M metagenome (GOLD analysis project Ga0116158, IMG submission 89883) | Active sludge microbial communities of municipal wastewater-treating anaerobic digesters from USA - AD_UKC052_MetaG | ecosystem: Engineered > Bioreactor > Anaerobic > Digestate | place: USA... | reverse complement strand
TGCCGGACAGGGCGCTCATGAAAGCCATACTTGACGATATCGACCGCGCGCTGTCGCTCGGCATGCCGGTCTACATCCACTGCTGGGGCGGCCTGGGCAGGACCGGAACGGTCGCCGGGTGCTGGCTCGCCCGGCACGGCATAACGCGGAAAAAGGCCACCCTTAAAAAGCCCGACGAGCTGAGAAAGCATGCGACCAACGGTGACCTGGATTCACCGCAGACAGCAACGCAGCGCCGCATGGTCATGGAGTGGCGCAGGGGGGAGTAGATTTGGGCGCGGAGAAACCGGGGAGCGGCGAACCGGCTATATGGCGCCGAAAATGAAACCTCCGTTAAGGTATCCTTCGTAGTTGAACCCGGCCTTCCTGAGGACATATATCCCGCAGCGGAAACCGGCTTCAATGGTCAGGGCGGCCGAGTTACCAAGCATGATGTTTATGCCCAGCGAGACCCCGACCGGGATGAAGGCCCCGAGCTTCCGCTTGTAGATACGGTCCATGTAAATATAATAGAGGCCATAGGTGGTGAAAGCCGGGTCTCCCGACGCCGCAAGCGCAGCCACGCTGTATTTCAGGCGGTTTGGCCCCCACTCTTCATTTCGGGTCGTGGGAGCGAGACCGTTTAACACCTGGACCCCCAGAAGCGGCCCGATAAAAAACCGGACCGGACCCTGGTTTACGACCTCGAAGGCGAAGACGTTGTTCAGGCCGATCCTCATCATGCGCCGGTATTCATAGCGGCTGTCAAAGTTCGAGTTCGACTCGGCCCCGATTGAGAGGCGGTTGTGGAACCCGTCCCCGGAGCCGCCGGCATCAAAAAGGAGGCCGCCGCCGTAAAAGGTATTGTTCGCCGAGTAGCTGACTTTGTAATCGCCGTCGGACTTGATGGTGAGCATGTCGACCCTGCCCAGGCCCCCGGTCCCGTAGAATCCGAAGCCCATTGCGAACAGGGGTGACGCGGTAACCAGTGCCCCCAATAATGTGAGAATCGTTATTTTCTTCATGCATGACCTCGTGTAACTTTTAATATCAGCGCCCCGCCAGGGTTATGATGATTCCCGACACAATAGTCAGGAGCACCAGTACGGTTGAAATCCTGCCTGCCAGGCGGTGGATCGGACGGACCTTCCCGGTTATTGCCGGTACCGTTTGCGCGATGATCCCTCCGGCCGCTGTCAGCAGCAGGCACGCCAGCGCAACCAGGCCGAAATAGGCATGGGGAACGTTGAAATGGCTGCCCTTTCCAATTACCGATATCATGACATATATGCCGGCGACTACAAACGCGATCCCGGCAGCCTGGACCGACGCGTGGGCAACGGCCCACCACCGTTTACGCTTCAGGTAACGGGCTATGACGATGCCGCAGACTAACATGACAAAGGCGCAGCTCATCGCCAGCGGGTGTACTATCCATAGACTGAACCGCGCCGAAGAAGAGCCCGTCTGCGCCAGGGAAACGGCATGGGCATCCGCGGCCGCGAAAAAATCCATATGCTTCGTGAACACGAAATCGCTTTTCTCTACCCGGAGATGGCATGTATAACATTCCCGTACGCTGTCCGGTGAGGTGCCGTATGCGGTAAACCTGCCCCCGGCGGCATCATATGGAAAACGGGCGTAACCCCACCCCCCGGTTTCCGGAAAGCGAGCAGGATCCTTAATCATGTATTCGATCCGCTGGAGCCCCGCCGGCTCGATGGAATCCCTGAACGCGGGATTGCTTCTCATCAGATAGCCCATTTTCACGAAAATGGAACCGGCCCCAAAAACTGGCTCGCCTTCCCCTGCCGACCTGATGGCGCGCATGGCTGCGTCGTTTGCCCAGATGTAATGCATTTCGTTTTTATCAACCCGCACGTGGCCGGAGACCAGCCTCCACGATTCGAACCCGTTCACATGCCCGAGCTTGAGGCCGTTCGGCGATGTTACGTCAGGCAACGTATCCCCGGGAACTCTTTCCCGGGACTGCAATGAAACCGAACTCGCAAATAACAGCAGAACGATGAACATCCGTTTCATACCCCCCCCCTTCTTCCATGCTGCATAGCCCGGAAAGTTGTTTTGTTGATATAAAAAATATTTTTACTATCAATATAAGGTCATTTCAAACTGGAGGCAAACGATAAACGCCTTTTTTAAGGAAGCATAAGTAAATATTCTGCATGTAATAATACACGATTATCATGGAGTACCCCGATCCGATAAATCAGAGGTATTTCTTGTATCGATCGGCGCATGCGCCTGGCCGATTATTGCATACTTCGCATGATAACAGGCCGGCGAAGACAATCAAGTTTGAAAAGCTGAAATCCCCGGCGCGCGTCATCGTGCCTGTAAGCGCGCCATCGGCCCGCTGAAGCCCGTTCTGATTCAGGACGAAAAACAGCCTATATATTAATTGACAAAAACAGCTGTTCTCATTCTTTTGTCCGAACGCAGTGGACGTATCCGGTATCCGGCAGACGGAACATCGCAGGCATTCCACTTCATACTGTAATAAACCAATAATGCAAAAAAAGGAGCAACAATGGCGGAACTATCTGATTATACTTTATTTAGCGGCGGACATAAAGGCGCGGAGGCTGAATTCGGGAAACAGGCCGAGAAGCACGGCGTCAATGAAGTCAACTTTTCCTTTGAAGGCCACAAGATGGAGCGCGACAGGGGGATCCGGTTTCTCGGACCGAAGGAGCTTGAGAAGGGTGATGTGAGCATGGAAATAGTGTCCCTCCACATGGGCAGCAATTTCTCGGAGGTCGGCATGATACGGAAGGTTATTCAGTCTATCTTCCACATGGTCAATAACGGGCACCAAGTATTCGCCGTCGGCTGGATACAGGCCGACAACACGGTAAAGGGCGGCACCGGCTGGGGCGTGGAGCTTGCGAAGCTCTTCAACCGCCCGGTAAGCGTGTACGACCAGGACCGCAAGGCATGGTTCTCCTGGGTCAACAACGCCTGGGCGCAGGATGTCCCGGTCATCTCCAACAAGACCTTCTGCGGCACGGGCACGAGGAACCTCACCCCGGACGCGCGCGCGGCCATTGAAGACCTGTTTAACCGTTCCTTCGCGACAAAATAAAGAACTGCGGAGCGAGCCGCCCAAACGATGGAGTGCGGATATACGAGGCCGTGGTGGCCTCGTATATCCGCATTTAATTCTCCGGCCGGCTCTCGGTCACGTCCACGCGCGGTTCAGCGCATAAAAAAACCTCTTGCCATCATACCTGAACACGTATATAATGCGTAACGCGGTCAAAAACAAATACTGCCGCCTTTTGTTTCCGAAATCATCGTGCAAACCTTACAAGGAGGTCACCATGCCCGGAACTTTCGAAATGTACAAGGACGAGCGGGGCGAGTTCCGCTTCAGGCTTAAATCGGGTAACGGCGAGGTCATAGCCGTGAGCGAGGGCTATTCGTCGCGCCAGAGCTGCCTGAACGGCATCGATTCCGTGAAGCTCAATGCTGCAACGGCTCCTGTCATCGAGCTGAACCCGGACAGGGAGCTGTTACTGGCCTGCGACAGGGGCGATCTGGCCATGGCGCGGAAGGCCCTTTCCCAGGGGGCGAACCCGAACGCGGTCGATTCCGAGGGCGAATCCGCGCTTATTGAGGCGGTCGAGTCGGGAAACCTCGAGCTCGTCAAGCTCCTGGTGCAGAAGAAGGCGAACGTCAACCAGCCGGATTTCGGCGGCGAAACGCCGCTGCACGAGGCTGCCGAGGAAGGTCACGAGCCGATTATCCAGTTCCTGCTGCAGCAGGGCGCTCGGAGAGACGCGACCGACAACAAGATGAACACGCCGATCCACAAAGCGCTCCTCAAGGGCCGGAACGGCGCGGCGCTGGCGCTTGCGCGGGCCGGGGCCAGCCTGACGATCCCGAACAGCGCGGGCAAGACCCCGGCGCAGCTGGCTGCCGAGCGGGGCCTTCAGCTTTCGATAAGAATACAGCCGCCGGCGAAAAAGGCGCCTGCCGCGAAAAAGGCCCCTGTCAGGAAGAAGGCCCCCGCCGGGAAGAAGCCGGCCGCAAAAAAGAAAAAGAAGTGATCCCCTGCCGCGCTGTCCCGCGGGCCGCGCGGCAGGTACTATCCCCTGACGTGCGTAACCCGGAATGAACGCAGAAGAACTCATGTCAGCGCTGTATGGCCTGCTGAGAAACACCTACCAGGCGCTGGCGCCATGGCCGGGCAAGGACGCCGGCCTGCGCGCGTATCGCGCGGCCGCCGGCGAATGGTGCATCAACGAAATACTGGAGCACATCATGCTCGCCAACCGCTACCTGCTCCTGCTCATCGGCAAGGGGCGAAGAAGGCCCTGAAAACTGCCGACCCCGGGAGGATCGCCGACGCCCTTAAAGAGTACCGCCTCATGGGGGACCGTCTTGAGCAGATCGGAGTGAACAATTCCTTCGAGTGGAAGTGCCCCGCCCACATGAAGCCTTCCGGCATGATGACCGCGGAAGACGCGTGGCTGGAGCTCGACGCGCAGAGGGGCACCCTGCTGGACTGCCTTGCCGATCTTAAAAACGGCGAAGGCGTTCTCCGGAAAACAGGGATGTCAGTGAACCGGCTGGGAAAGCTCGACGTGTACCAGTACATCTGCTTCCTCCTGATGCACTGCCGCAGGCATATCGGGCAGATGGAGGAGATCGAAAAAGCTTACAGCGCAGAAAAACCGGCCGGAGCTGCGGCCGGTCCGTAAGCGGGCCCGGAATCCCGCCCGCCCGGGTCACCTGCCCGTGCGGCGATTCCCGGCGTATTTCCGTATGGCATGGTAATAGGCGCGCGCCACCTGCAGCACGCGGTCCGGAGTCTTCCCGGTGCCGATCTCCGAAAGCCTGAGCGCTTCCTTCATGTACTTCTGCTGGAGCGGCTCCCCCAGGCAGAGAGGGCCGCGGACCAGCCTGGTCATCCTGAAATTCCGCGCGTACACGCCCCTCCTGCATATGCCGGTACGGTACGCGCCCGGGAACCTGTCGGTGGCGGCCTGGATATCCAGGTATGAAGAGAAGTTATCGACCACGAATTTCGAGTAGCGAATCGACTCGTCCAGGTCGTCGGACAGGACCAGCCTGAGCAGCTCGATGCGCGACTCCAGGGTCTCGAGCTCGCCCCGGAGGAAACAGCCGGGCACGAAGACCGTGGTGAAGTTCCGCTTCGTTTCCGGTATCGATTCTATCACCCAGCGCACGTCATCCAGCAGGCCCTCTCCGTTTCCATTCCCGGCCATGATCTCCTTTATCCTGAGGTACTTGGTCCGGAACGGCTCGTCGCCGCCGCTGGCGTCGTAATGGGCCAGCACGGTGACGTGCGGCCGGAACGCGTTGATGAGGCGCGCCCGGTAGGGCATCTCGTACTCGCTGTTGAAGAACTTGAGCCGCTGGCGGTCCCCTGCCCGGTGAAGGAGGCGGGATGCGGCCGCCGGGGTAATGTATTTATCGCGGAGCTTTTCCTGCACCGACTCCCGGAAGCTCGTCCGTACCCACCGGTCAAACGGGACCGGGTAGACCTGGCTGTTTTTTTCGCGGGTCAGCATCACGGTCGCGCCGTCCCTCTCCAGCATCTCCCTGAGCGCACGCGCGGTGGCGAGATTGAGGCTCGACTCGAAAAACTCGACCTTCCGTCCCTCCGGCGAGACCATGGATATGTATTTCCCCTCGCGCTTCGCCTCCTTCATGGAGCCGGCCGAGTGGCCCGGGTCAATCGCCACGCGGAGTCCGGCCAGCGGCTTCCCCGGCACCCTGCCGGGACGGAATGCCCCGTCATCCATGGACGCAATCTTCTCCGCGAAAGCCGGGTCAAACCGTGCAGCCCCTTTCGCACGGTAGGCTTTCCGGATGGCCTCGTCGTCCAGGACCCTGAGCATCCTTACGAAGGTCGCGTATTCTTCCTTGTAAATTCTGCACTCCACAATGCCCTTCTTCCTGTTAGAAGGGGAAGCGAACATAGTGACAGAGTCTTTTTCCACGGACACGTATTCGTTGAGAGAATCGTCTCCGAGAAGGAGCCTGAGCCGTCCCGTGCGTTTATCACACCCGGAAAGGGTAAAGACCAGGACTATCATCACCAACAGGGCTATCTGCTTCATGTTACTGTCTCGAACGCCAATTTTACATTCAGTACTCATGTGTCCAGATTACAGGTCCAGAACGGGACATCGTCAATTATTATTTCTTTTCGGGAAAACATTATATCGCCCCGCTGGAGCCAGACGAAAATATGCTTGATTTTTTTCAGAAAAAACGTAATGCTTATTATCAATATTCGATACAGAGAGGTGGGCCATGCTGGATAGAGTCAAGGGGATGATTATACCGCATTTTATAGGATTGTGTTTCATGGCAGGAGGCTGGTTTATCAGCATCATGAATGTTGGCCTGACGCGATTCCAACCCGATATATTATTTACAAAGTGGACCCTGTCAGGCCTGGCTCTTATTGTTCTAGGCGCGTATATACCTGATATATGGCAGAAGATCCGCGGCAGCAAGTAAGCCTGTATTCTGTATACAATCCACGAATACAATTCCTTCCATAGAAATGGGTGGTCGGTTTTTCTATTGACAGCTGTTTCCCGTTTTTCCAAAACTTCATCCCGAAATTCCCTGAAACGTGAACAGATCGTTCAACCCCAACAATGATCGGACAGGGAAAAGTATCACTCCATCATTCCTGTAAAAAAAATAGTGGTCATTATCAGGTATACCGGAAATCGACCGGACAGGAATGCAGAAATATGCTAACAGTTGATTAATATAAATATAAAGGGCATCCGGCGGAACAGGATGTTCAGGTATACAACTTTTTTCTCTTAGCAATAGACTTGTTGCAAAATTCAACTGTCATTCCGGCCGAAGCACGGCGAAGCGAAGAGCCGGAATCCATTTTTTTCGCATGGATTCCCGCTGGAGTGTATCCCGCGGGGGTCGAGGGGCGGGAATGACAGGCTCAGTATACCGTAAGCATAAACAGAGATGCAACAAGCATTATTAAAATAAAACAACCGGAATAAATGCACACGAACAGGAGATGCTGATTTTCTCGGACAGATAAAAGTTTTTTTGATTTTTGTTCAACCGTCCGGACGGTAAAATATTTATGAATGGGATGATACGATTTCTCTTTCACCTCGCAGTGGCAGTTATAACCGTTCACTGGAACAGACACCTCTCGCTCAGGCGGCAGCTTCGCAAGGCCGAGAAGCGCCTGGTCAAAGAGATACGCGGCGCATACGAGAACGTCCCCTTCTACAAGAAGCTGTTTGATGCATGGGGCGTCGACGTCAACGACATCAAAACCATCGACGACCTGAGACAGATTCCCTGCATCACCAAGGACGATATCCGTGAACAGTTCCCCGGCGGTATCGTGTCCAGAAAATACACCGTGGACACATGTCACTATTCCGCTACGACCGGCTCGACCGGCAGGTCCCTCCCCTTCGTGTTCAGCAAGGCCACCTTTGCATTTTACATCGCAACCGGCGTGCGGATGTACACCATGATCGGCTACCGGCCCTGGCACAAGGTCGTGTACATCAAGTACACGGCCATCGAGTATCCGCGGCTGGGGCCCTTCTTCCGCACGGAGCACATACTGTCGACCATCCCGGTCGAACAGCAGATCGCATCGCTGCGCGCCATGAAGCCGGACCTGCTGATCGGGTACGCTTCGATCGTGTACGAGATAGCCAGGACGGTTACGCCGGACGACCTGAAACGGATCAGGCCGAAATTCATCGGGATCAATTCCGAGCTCTCCACCGCGGACCAGCGTGCGCTCATATCAAGCGTGTTCAACTGCCCGGTATACGACGAGTATTCCACCGAAGAGACCTGGATGGTGGCCGCCCAGTGCAGGGAGGGCGGCTATCACCTGTTCATAGACAACGTGTGGGTCGAGTTCCTCGACAGGAACGGCAGGCCGGCCGGGCCGGGTGAAGAAGGCGAGATGGTCATCACCACGCTCCGCAGCCCGGCCATGCCGTTCATACGCTACCGCATAGGCGACATCGGCAGTCCCGGTGCTACGGCCTGCTCCTGCGGCATGGGATTCCCGCTGCTCGGCTCGTTCGAAGGAAGGGCCGATGATTCGTTCGTGCTCCCGAGCGGAAGATACGTTTCGTCGCTGAAGATACTGAACACGTTCACCAGGTTCATAAAAGAATACCTGCACCTCGTTGAGGAATTCAGGATCGTCCAGAAGGACAGGGGATACATCGTCATCGAATTCGTAAAGGGAAAGGAGTTCAGCGAAAGCCGGCTCCGCGAGCTGACCGACAGCCTCCACGCGCTCATGGGAGAGCCGGTGAACATAAGCGTCGAGTTTACCGACGCCATCCGGCACGCCGGCATCAAGCGGAAAGCCATCGAATCGTGGGTTACCGGCAACAAGGAACAGGCCCGGACGACGGCTGGGTGAGGCGAACCTGCACGGAGTAATCATGGCACAGGACCGCACATCGGAGAGGGGCGCGGCCGCGGCACCAGCCGGGAACAGCTCCCCGCTTGTCCCGCGCGCGGGCGGAGCGATCTCCGCGGTAAAGAGGGCGGTCCCCTGGGCGGTGGGCGCCGCGATCATCGCGTTCCTCGTGTGGCGCATCGAGCCCGGCCCCCTGGCAGGGGCGCTGTCGCAGGCGAGACTCTCCCTGTATCTACCCGCGCTCGGGCTCTTCTTGTACCTGAACTTCCTCGTCGACACGCAGAACCTCCACGCGCTGTTGAAGTATTTCAACCGGGGCATCCGCTTTTACGACAGCATGGTCATACGCGGTGCCTCGTACTTACTGATGATCGTTGATTACACGCTCGGCATGGGCAGTATCGTATATTACCTGAAACGGTACCGGGGGGTCCCGATCGTGCGGGGCACAGGCCAGATGTTCTACCTCAATTATATAACCCACGTATCACTCCTGGTGCTTGCGATAGCCGGATGCGCGATGGCTTCAGGATCGCCCTCGCCCTGGCCGCTGCGGATCGCCCTGGCCTGCTCCGCGTTGCTCGCGTCCGCCGTCATCCTGGCGGCCGCGCTCAAGCTCCTTCCCGACTACCGGTTCCTGGCAAAAATCAAGCGGAACGGCCTCATGAAGGTCTTCATAGAGACGCCCGCCCGGATATACCTGCTCCACACCGTATACCGCTGCGGGTTCTACGCGATCTTCGTCTTCTTTTTTTACGCTGCCGTGCGGGCCTTCAACATGGAGATACCGATGACCGCCCTGTTCGCGTACGTCCCGATAATCCTTCTGGTCATCAGCATACCCATTTCGGCGTTCGGGCTGGGGACCTCGCAGGCGGCCATGCTTGTCCTGTTCAGGGATTACGGCACACCGGCCCAGATCCTGGCATTCAGCCTTGCCTATTCCGCGTCGATCGTGGTCCTTCGCGGGGCGATCGGCGCCCTGTACTACGGCATCATTACCAGGCGGCTGTCGGGCATGACAGCGGAGCCGGCGGGCGGATACGGCCGTGTCGGTGAAACCATATCGTGAAAATAGTCCGGCCTGAAGGCCAGGGAGCCATGATACGCGTAAACAGATACAACACTACGGGAGCACAACCCGCGGCGCAGGCGCTGGAGCGTAAGCTTGCGGAGCTGGCGCCCCTGAAGCACTTCGTAGCGACAGGGTTCGCGCGGAACGGGCTGTTCCTGCTCGCCCGCGCGCTGGGATGGGACGCATCGGCCGAGATCATCATTCCGGCCTTCACCTGTCCGGTCATCCGGCACACGATCGAGTCGGCAGGCGCCATGCCGGTCCCGGTTGACGCGGAGCCCGACGGGCTCAACATCGACGCGGACCTGATCGAGAAAGCGATCACGGATAAAACGCGTGCCGTGTACGTGGTGCACACCTACGGCACAGCCGCACACATGGAGCGCATCTGCGCGGTTGCGAAGCGTCACAACCTGGCGGTTATAGAGGACGTAGCCCATGCGCCGTTTTACCGGTACCGGGGCCGCCAGCTCGGCACCTGGGGCGATTTCGCGGTGTACAGCTTCACTAAAAAGCTCGTCAACTACGAAGGGGGCGCGATCGGCACCAACGATACCGCCGCGTTCAGGGAGATGATGCGGCTGCGGGATCAGTACCAGGCCGCGCGGCCCGCATTTTTCACCGGGTTGATTGATTCGTATGTCCGCCTGGTCGGCTCCTGGTGGGAATCGGGCTTCTCGACCGCCTCCCTCTGCCTGATGAAGCTGAACGACCTCGTCAACCGGATCGCGTTCCGGGGCGCTTACGGCATCGGCATAGATCCGGGCAGGTTCATGCCGGGCGACACCGCCGGCCGCATCACCGTGCGCCGGCTTGATGCGCTCAAGGAAGCGGCGGTGAACGATGACGCCCGCTTCCGCGCTTTCAGGCAGGGCATGGGAGGCATAATAGGGCTCCATGGCATTCACCAGTACGGAGAGGACACCCTTCCCCGCTATTTCACGGGGTCCGTTCGGAACAGGGGCGGATGGCTCAGGCTCCTTTCCTTCCGGACATGGAGAAACTGCAATACGCCGGGGGACTTCCCGCGGGCGGACTACCTGTTCGCGAGCCACAGGGTATTCTCCAAGGCGATCCTTCTTTTCGGTCGGCGCGCGATGCGGGCACCGGCCGGGCGGCCATTCAGCGGGGGGGCACGGGGCGTACGGTTCGATTAACGCAGAAAGACAACAAGGGGGGGAAGCATGAAATCATCTCAAGATGTCGTTGTACAAATAAACCTGAAGGAACAGCTCCCCTGCGCGTCACCGGTAACCCTTGAGGAGAATTATATCATGAGCTTCAGGGGATTCAACTATTACGCGGTAGACCTGAGGAAGGCTGACTTCGATGAGATCGAAGAGATAATCAGCGGATGCGAGGCCGTTGAAAACGACACATGGAAGGCGCAGGAGAACTTTTTCCAGTACATTCGTAAAAGCGACCTCCTGGTGTACGCCGAAAAGGGAGGCAGGATTGTCGGCTTCAACCTGGTTTCCTTCCTTCTCATCAACGAATATTGCTTTTATACGATCGACGAAGCCATGGTGCTCAGGGCCTGCCAGGGCAACAATATAGCGCGGAACGTGGTCGCAACCGCTTTCTGCTGGTTCGTAAAAAATATCGCGCAGGACACCATGACCAAAAAAGTGGTTATGGTGTCGATATCCGCGAACCCGAAAGTCGTCAACGATTACTACAAGAACCGGTATATAACCCGGTTCCTGGACAATTCCTTCTATCCGTCTGACGACCTGGTGCGGGCACACCACGGCTACCTGCATAAATACAACTTTACCCTTGTGGACAACAGCTACCCCTTCTGCATACGGAAGCTGTTCCCCGGCTCCCAGCAGCTCGACTGGTCGGACAAGCGGTACCAGTTCCTTGATGTTGTCAGGAGGAGGATGCCGTCAGACTTCGACCACGCCGTTCGCGGAGACGCCTGGGCGTTCATGGCTGTCGCGAACCTGCGCCTGGCCCGCGGCATCATCAGGGCGGTGAGCCTTATCTTCTTCGGCAGGGAGGCCCTCTTCAACGAAAAAATCGGGCTGTTGAGAAGGAAGAAGCGGACCGACGCGATACCGCGCCTTGCCAGGGTACGGCTGATCGACGAGCGGTTCTCCGAGCGCAGGGTCTACGAGCGCCGCGCCGCGGACCGCCGGAAGCAGGACCTGGGCTGCGGCGCGAACGGAATAGACAGGCGGATCTCCGACAGGAGAGCAGCAGAACGAAGGGACTCCTGCCGCTGAGAGCCCTCCCCATGCCAAAACTGAATTCAAGGCCACTGTCCATAGCATCGCGGCTCTGGATCGCCGTCGGGCGGATCTCTCCGCCCTGCGCGAACCAGCTTACGTTCGAGGGTCCCGGCACGCTCGACCCGGATGCATGGCGGGCGGCGGTCCTCGCGGCCGCAACCGCCAACCCGGGCACACGACTCGTGCTCAGGGGATCCCTCGGGTCAAGCCGCTGGGTCGATTCGGGCACGGCGCCGCGGGTGCGCGAGGCGGACGCATCCGGCTGGGACGGGATGGGCTCCGACGGCGCTCCCTTTCTCATGGAATCCTTCGACCCGCGAAACGGGCCAAACGCGGAGGTTCTGCTGATGCACGGCAACCCGGCACGCGTCTCGTTCAGGAGCCACCACGCTGTCATGGACGGGCGCGGCGCCGCGACCTGGGCGGAAGACGTGTTCCGGGCTCTCAGGGGCGAGGAGCCGGCCGGCTCCGAATACACCATGACCGAGAATGACCTCCTGAATTTCGTGCCGGGCTCGGCCGCGCGGCCGCTCCCGCACCATAACCTCGCGCCGACCGGCGCGGCCGACGGGAGCGATGTCTCCCCCGTGTGGCGGCGGAAAACGATCCGTGGAAAGGTCGATTCGCTTCTACCGAAGGTCATCCTGTGCGCGGCGCGCGCAGCACGGCGCCATGCCGACGGGCCGGTTCGCATCGGCGTGCCGGTCGATCTGCGCCGGCGCTGCGAGGGCCTCCGCTCCACAGGCAACCTGACGAACGCGATTTACATCGACATACCCGGTGAAGCCGGCTGCGAAGATATCGCCGGAATGATCACGGAGCGGCTTGAGCGCCGGTCCGACGGGGAGATCACCTGGGAGGACTCGATCATCAGGTACGTGCCGGTCCGCCTCCTGGGGCGGGCCATCGCCGCGGAGGGCGCCCGCAACCGGCGTTCGGGCGGGTACCGCTGCTCGGGTTTCGTATCGAACCTGGGCAGGCTGGAGATCGGGCGGTTCGCGTGCAACGATTTCTCGCCGACCACCTATTACGGTGTCCCGGTCTGCGCTCCGATCGTCCCCTTCAGCATGACCCTCTCGGGTACGGCCGCCGGCATCGAGCTGCTCCTGGCCATGCCGCGCTGCATGTCAACGGGCGGAAGGATAGGGGCGGCGCTGGACGCCATTGAGAGAGAACTGATGACACCATGAAACAATTATATACACGGAACATGTCTTTCAACGAGCGCCTCTTCGTCGTGGCGGACAGGCTGCACCCTCCCGTTGCGAACCGGTTTATTTTCGAGGGAACCGGCGTCCCGGACCCGGAGCGCTGGCGCCGGGCGGTCGAGATTGCCTCTGCCGCGAATCCCGGGAGCAGGCTGGTGCTAAAAGGGCGCCTGGGCGGGTGCCGGTGGGTGGATTCGGGCGTTACGCCGCCGGTGATCGAGGCCCCGGAATGCGAACAGGGGGTCCTTCCAAAAGAAGCGCCTTATCTCCAGAAACCGCTCTATCCGGAAACCGGCCCTACCTGCGATGTGGTCCTGGTCCCGGGCCGGCCGATGCGGGTTATATTCCGGACTCACCACGGGGTCATGGACGGACGGGGAACACTTACCTGGGCGGAGGACGTGTTCCGGGCGCTCCGCGGTGAACACTGCACGGGATCCGACTCGGTACTGACCGACACGGAGCTTGCCCGCTCGTTCCAGAAAAAACATCGCAGGCCCTACCCGACTGCGCAGCTCGCCCCCACCGGCATTGCCGCAGGCAGCGAACCCGGCGTCGAATGGCGACGCGTCACGCTCAGGGGGCGGTACCACAACCTGCTCCCGCGCACGGCAGTACTGGTCGCGCAGGAGGCCCGGCGAAATGCGGGGGGGAGAGAGGGAGACGTGCTGATCGGCATCCCGGTCGACATGCGCCCCCGCCTTCCAGGGCTCGTATCGACCGGCAACCTGACCATGGCGATCTACGTGCTCATAAACCCGGACACAACGCCCGGGCAGGTCGCGGAGGACATTTCGCGTCAGCTGAAGGAGAAGGCCGAGGGCATGCTCACGCCCGGCGACGACCTGGTGCGGTACATGCCCATGGTCCTTCTGGGAGCGGCGGCGAAAAGGCTCATCAACCGGCGTCACCGGAACGGCATGTACAGCATGTCCGGCGTGATATCAAACATGGGCAGGATCAACCTCGAGGGCTTCCGCGGCGGCGGGTTCGAGGCAAGCGCCTTCTGGGCCATTCCGCCGCTTGTTGACTACCTCCCCTTTTTCCTGGGAATGTGCGGGTACGACGATACCGTGGAGATGATACTCATCCTGCCGCGAAAGCTCGCTACGGACGGCAGGCTCGACCGTACCATGGACCGGCTGGTCTCCTCCCTGGGCTGATGCCCCCGCGCCCGGAAACCGGGCGCCCCTACCATCCGAACAGCCGTCCTATCCCCCTGCGGACCGCGACCATGAAGGCCGGCCTGCCGGTAACGCAGAAGTTGTAGATCACGTTCGATACCTCCGGGGCGCGCAGGTAACCGTACAGCTTGTGGGGCGAGCGGTCGCCGTCGTTTTCGTAATTATTATAGACGATGATGTCGCGCGACGCTATCCCGGCCCTGTTGGGCTTGTAGTCGTCCGCCAGGTTGTAGTTTATTGCCACCGGATCGTCCAGGTCGGAGAAATTATACCAGGCGGTGACAATGTTCTCCGGCGTGACCGGCTGGCGCTCCTTCCTGATGTCCCGCCCCTGCTCGATCAGTATCTTCTTGAGGATCAGCGGCATGCCGAGCGGCGAACCAATCGTAACGAGCGTGTCAATCTTCACGTCCGGCGTGGTCTGCGTGAGCACGTCGTATGAGATGATAGTCCCCATGGAATGGGATATCAGGAGTATGCTCCGGTCGCTGTATGTGCGCAGCACCTCCGCGAGCCTCATGCGTATTGCGTCCCGTGCCAGCTGGCCCCGGAAACGGGTGACCGGGCAGTCCCTGTGATAGTAGAGGTCGAGGTCCTTAAATAAATTTCGCACCACGATGCTGGCGAACTTCTCGAAATTAATGAAGCTCCCCTCGTCAAAGAACAGCTTGTCGATCTTCTTTTCCAGCTTGTCAAGAAGGGTCCGCTTGAGCGTGCTCGGCGTAAAGGCCGCATACCGGTCGGGGTCCCCCGGCAGGTACGGGTCATCAAGGTAGGTGTCGCTCCTCTTGTTGGTCTCGCGGGGGCTCTGAGGATGCTCGTGCATCAGGTCCGCCCAGTATACCAGCTTCAGGGCGAACGGCAACCCCCGCTTGTCGATGGTGCGCAGACCTTCCCGTATGGACGCCCTGCACCATTTTTCAAGGAGCTGCTTTTCCGGCTTGTTGGAGAGGCCGTGAATCACGATTATGATCTTTTTCCTGCTCTTCTTACCGAATAGACCCATGGGCGCCCTCGTTCACGATTCAGTCCTGTCTGGACTTATTAATTACCATATGATCCACCCGCTGTCCAGCATTTTGCCGGGCGGGAAAGAGTTTTTCAAAACGGCGGCCTATGGCGCAATTCCCGCATCGGCCGTCTCCAGCCCTGAAGAAGACCGGATGGTCGCGCACCTCCGGCGGATAAGCTTCTCGGCCGCATAAAAAGAGATACAGGCAAGGGCTGCGCCGGCGAGCACGTCCACGAACCAGTGATACCTGAGATACACGCAGCTGAATACCAGGGACGCGCAGCTCACGCACCAGAAGACCAGTGACGCGGTCCTCCATTTCATTATTTTCCGGTAGCGTATGACCGCGATCAGGCAGATCAGGTAGAGCGCCGTATGCATGCTGGGCATGCAGTCGGTCTTGACGCGCTCGAGCTTGTTCCATCCGTCATACTGGGCCCGGAACAGGGATTCCCTGCCCGTCGCCCGTTCCAGCGGCCCGATCCTGATGCCCTCCAGCGCCCGGGTATATGCAGGAAGATTCGTGTCAGGCGCTGCGTTCGCCGGATTGAAGAGATGGCGCGGGCCCTGAGCCGGCAGGAAAATGAAAGATATGACCGCGACCGTCGCGGCAATGACCTGCGCCAGGATCGTGGTATCGAACGCCTCTCTCTCCCCCTTTCGGAACAGGTAGAGCAGGAAGATGAAGGGAAGCAGGAACAGGCTGTATGCAAGCATGAAATACTCGACCAGGAAAGGGTGGAGATACTTCTCCAGAAATATCGTCGGCTGTACCCCGAACAACAGGCCGTCCATCCTCATGAGGATCAGGTCAAGGTCGCGGACCTTGACGCGAACGGCGCGCTCGAACAGGGACACATTGTCGTAAAGCGCCGCCACCATCAGGTAGGGGATATACCCGAGCAAATCGCGCATATAGGCGCCGGCCAGGTCGCCGCCGGAGCGGCGCAGCGTCCGGTAGTGTTTCGCATTCAACCCCGTGTGGACGATCAGCAGAGCGGCGAGGGTCCAGAGGAACGTGAAAAAGTTGAGCTCGCCGAAGGGAAACCGCTCACGGTTGAGAACAGCGATCAGGGCAAGCAGCGAGAAGCACCCCGCGACAAAATACCATGCCGGGTTGACGCCGGCCGCGCCGGATGTGAGTGTTTGATCTTCATTCTTCATATGACGAACCACCGCCTTCCCGATCGGAACAGCCACGGCGCCGTTCCCTGTAATTACCTTTACAATAAAATAATAATTGCAATAATTTTTCATGTAGCATGAAATAAATTTAAAAAGGTTAAACATATGACAGGAACCATGACCATGAGGCTCATCGCCGCCGCAGCGGCTTGCATATTCACGGCACCGTTTGCCGCGCCCGCGACCGGTCTTGACCAGATCGTAAAGCTCTACATGTGCCAGACAGAGCATGAGCTTAAATCGATAAACGCGTGGGAGTATTCCGACCCTGCCAGATACCGCGAGGCAACGAAGAACGGAACGGTTATGCCGGTGGATGCCGCCATGGACAGGGCCGCCCTCCTGGTGTCCACCGACAGGATCGCGTGCAGCGCGGACGGCAGGGTCGAGATAGAGAAAAGCTCCGGGGGCTCCGGCCCGGCGGCCATGACGGTACTCGAAGGCGCAGAGCTGGACTCCTATTGCCCGATCACGATCAAAAAACACGGCCACCCCTGCAAGTAAGGCGCCCATGAAACGGGAACCATAAAAAATCCCCGCATGGGCGGGGATGATAGTGTGGGAATGTTTAATGGCGGGCGCTTACAGGCGCCGTTTCATGTCTTCATAGAGCATCTTTGCCAGGCCCAGGTTGGAATTGCGCGAGATGTCAAGCGAGTATTCGTCATACAGCATGTCCTCGAATATCTCTTCCGCGTGGCCGCCGTTGATCCACCCGGTCTTTTCCACGGTTTTTCTCATCTCCTTCATCATTCTTCCGACAAGGAGGGATTCCATCTCGATGCAGGCGTCCCAGAGCCGCTTCTGCTCCTTCTCCGCCTTTCCCGTTTTTTCCCGCGCCGAGAGTGACGCAGGGTTGCTCCTCAGGGCCGACGAGAGCGTCTCCTCGAACGAGGGGCCGCCCTCGCTCCGTTCCGCTCCCCGGTGCACCCGGACCAGCTTTGCCGCGTAATCGATGTTGTCGTACCCGGCCCCGTTTACCGGTAAAATCCCCTGTGCGTTCATGGTCACCTCACTATGAGCTCGGCATGCAGCGCGCCGGAAGCCTCCAGCGCTTTCAGTATAGCTATGATGTCCGCCGTGGTGGCGCCGATTGCGTTCATCGAATCCACCAGATCGCTGACGGACGCGGTGTCTTTCACCTCGGAAGCGGACGCCTTCTTGCCGGTTTCCTTGATCTCGACGGTCATCCCTTCCCTGCTCACCATGGCCGCGGAAATCTTCACGTCGCCGCCGGTCACTATGGTGCCGTCCCGCTCGTTGACCACGACCCGGGCTCGGTACACCGGCGTCACCTCAATATTCTCGATCGATGATATGAACTCGGGAAGGCTCACGCTCTCTATCAGCCGTATCCCTATCTTTCCGCCCATCGTCATCCAGGGCCTTGACTCGGGGTACTTGGCTGTCACAGCCTTGATGATGGCATCGGCGACCGAATAGTCCCAGTCTTTCAGCACGACAAAGATCATTTTATCCTTTTCCGCATCGGTTCCGGCCGTCTCGCCCGCGGCGCGCTTCATCTCGAACACGATCGTGGGGTCTATCTCTCTCTCGACAACCGCCCCGTTGTTCACCATGGCGACAGTCCGCACGTTGCGCCGGTTCGCGCCGTAGCCGCCGGCCGAACCCGATCGCTGCATTGACAGCGTGCCCTGCGCCGCCGCGTATATCTCATTGTCCGCTCCCCGCAGCGGGGTCTGTATCAGGATACCGCCCTCGAGGGACTTCGCGTCACCTATCGAGGAAACCGTCACATCGATCCGGTCGCCGATCCTCACGAACGGAGGAAGCTTGGCTGTCACCAGTACCGCGGCAGTATTGACCGAGGTCACGTCATCTCCCTCCATCCCCAGGTTTTTCAGGAGATTCTGGAGCGAGGTCCTGGTCAGGGGAGACTTTTTCGTATCCCCGGTGCCCTGCAGTCCCACGACCAGGCCGTATCCGTAGACCTGGTTCTCCTTGAGCCCGTCGATGAAGGACAGGTCCTTGACCCTGACCGATACGCCCGCCGCCGCTTCAGCAAGGGGCATGAGTATGAGTGCCGCCGCTATGATGATCCCCGTTTTTTTCATGACGTTACCGCGTAAGCTCCCCAAGCATCCTTTCAAGATAATCTATGATGATCTTCTGCTTTTCCTCTTCGGTCAGGTTCGCGCTTGCCTGTTCGTCCTTTTTCAGCGCCGGCCGCGTGACCGCGACGCCCTGCTTCACGCCCGTGATCGTGAGGCTGAAGTTGGCAACGTTCCGCGAATCAATTATCCGCCCTTTCAGGAGCGCCGGGTCGACCATCCCGGTCACGTTGACGACCGTGGCGACGCCATTCACGCTGTACGTGCGGCTGCCCGCCACGTTCAGCATGAATG
>Ga0116158_10001893_pt1 | contig 18694 bp, 14 predicted proteins | sample AD_UKC052_MetaG_FD_89883 | JGI IMG/M metagenome (GOLD analysis project Ga0116158, IMG submission 89883) | Active sludge microbial communities of municipal wastewater-treating anaerobic digesters from USA - AD_UKC052_MetaG | ecosystem: Engineered > Bioreactor > Anaerobic > Digestate | place: USA... | reverse complement strand
CTCGATACCTACGAGATCATCTTCGAGATGGTGTCGGAGGAAGAGATGGCCATGGTGGCGGCCTTCGGCGGCTTCCCCACGCGCTACCCGCACTGGAAGTGGGGCATGGAGTTCGACTCCTTGTCCAAGGGCCACACCTACGGGCTCCAGAAGATCTACGAGCTCGTGATCAACACGGACCCTTGCTACGCCTACTTGATGCAGGGGAACTCCATCACCGTGCAGAAGCTGGTGATGGCCCACGTGTACGGCCACTGCGACTTCTTCAAGAACAACGTCTTCTTCGGCCACACCAACCGCCGGATGCTGGACGCCATGGCCAACCACGCCTCGCGCGTGCGCCGCTACATGGACCGCCACGGCGTGTCCACCGTCGAGTCGTTCATCGATGTGTGCCTGTCGCTCGACAACCTGATCGACCCCTGGCTGCCGTTTCGCGACAAGAAGGCGCGGCGTCCGCCCTCGGGTTCGACCGACGCGGCCAGCGCCCTGCCCGAGGATCCGACCGAGAGCGGGCGCCTGCACAACGTGCGCGGCTATCTCGAGGGCTACATCAACCCGCCCGAGTTCATCGCCGCCCAGAAGGCCAAGAAGAAGCAGCAGGACGAGATCGCCAAGCGCAAGCTGCCGCCCGCGCCGGACCGCGACGTGCTCGGCTTCTTGATGCAGCACGCGCCGCTCGACGGCTGGGAGGCGGACATCGTCGGCATCCTGCGCGAGGAGTCGTACTACTTCCTGCCGCAGCGCCAGACCAAGATCATGAACGAGGGCTGGGCCACCTACTGGCACTCGAAGATCATGACGACCCGCGCGCTGCGCGACGACGAGATCATCGACTACGCGGACGCCGCCAGCGGCGTGACGGCGATGGGGCCGGGGCAGCTCAATCCGTACAAGCTCGGCGTCGAGCTCTACCGCCACATCGAGGACCGCTGGAACCGCGGTCGCTTCGGCAAGGAGTGGGACAACTGCAACAACCTGCAGGAGCGCACCAGCTGGGACAAGAAGCTCGGCCTCGGCAAGCAGAAGCTGTTCGAGGTCCGGCGCATGCACAACGACGTGACCTTCCTCGATGAATTTTTCACCGAGGATTTCTGCCGCGACCAGAAGTTCTTCACCTTCAAGGAGAACCGGCGCACGGGACGCCTCGAGATCGAGGGTCGCAGCTTCGCGCGCATCAAGGCGCAGATGCTGCAGCAGCTGTCGAACTTCGGGCAGCCGTTCATCTACGTGGTCGACGCCAACTACCTGAACCGCGGCGAGCTGCTGCTCGGGCACCGGCACGAGGGCGTCGACCTCAAGGCGGACTACGCCCGTGACACCCTGCGGAGCCTCGAGCGGGTGTGGCGGCGACCGGTCTCGCTGCTGACGATCCTCGACGACAAGCCGAAGCGCATCCGCTTCGACGGCTCAGAGATCTCCATGGCCGATGAGCCCCACGCCTTTCGCGTTTGAGGCCTCCCCCGTGCGGGGAGGTGTTGGCTTGCTCACGGATGGGATGTGCTGCACGCCCGTTTTCCGGCCTCAGTGGCCCAGGAACGAGGCGTGCGGGTTTTCGTGCGCAACATGCGCTGCGAATATTTCTCGTGATGGTCGTGACGCGTCGAATAAATCTCGTCGGTGAGGGCCGGCGAGGTGCTCGCACGTGGTAGTGTTTTCGAGTGCGTTTGATCGCATGGGCATCCACTGATGTTGGCCGCGTACGCATGGCGAACGAGGACAGCTTCCTCGTGGATGCGTCTCTGGGGCTGTATTTGGTCGCAGACGGAATGGGAGGCCACGCCGGAGGCGCCCATGCCAGTGCGATGTGCGCCGACGTCGTGAACAAGGTCGTGCGCCGAGGCATGGCCCGCCTGGTCGGGATGCCGCAACAGACCTGGAATGATGCGATCTCCGAGATCCTTCAAGCCAGCGCGTCCGAGGCCAGCGCCCGCATCTACGATCAGGCGCAGATGGACCGCTCGCTGCACGGCATGGGTACGACGCTGACGGGCATCCTGTTCCACGGGGACCGCGGCTACATCGTGCACGTCGGCGACTCGCGGGCGTACCTGCTGCGCAGCGGCACGGCGCGCCAGCTGACCGAGGACCACTCGTGGCTGCGCGAGCAGATCCAGGCCGGGCTGCTGACGGAGGAAGAGGCGCAGGACTCCGACCTCAAGCACATCATCACGCGCAGCGTCGGCTTCGAGCGGGTGGTCGAGGCGGACATCGTGCCGGTCAACGTCAGCATGGGCGACGCGTATCTGCTGTGCTCCGACGGCCTCGCCAACTACATCTCGATCGAGGAGCTGGCGACCCTCGCGCGCGACCACCTGTACTCGGAGCTGCCGCAGATCTGCACCGAGCTGGCGCTCGACCGCGGCGGCGACGACAACATCACCGTCGTCGTCGTGCTCGCCTGCAATGACCACGATGAGCGGCAGGCCGTGCGACAGCTCAGCAAGACCGCCGCGGACACCCTGCCCTCGCTGCCCTGACTGTGCTATCAACCGCCGCGGGAGAAGCGGCGGTCGAGGGGGACAAGACGATCGCGGTGGCGGCCTCGCAAGGGGTACGCCATCGAGGAAAGTCCGGGCTCCACAGGGCAGGGTGCTGGCGCAGGCCAGTCGGGGTGACCCGAAGGAAAGTGCCACAGAAAATAAACCGCCCACGTCCGCGTGGGTAAGGGTGAAAAGGTGCGGTAAGAGCGCACCGGGGACCTGGCGACAGGGACCGCAAGGTAAACCCCACCCGGAGCAAGGCCAAACAGAGGTAGGGGACCTGGCCGCAAGGACAGGTCTCCAGGGGCGGCCCGCTCCGCCTCGGGTAGCGCCGCTCAGATGAATGATCGTCACCCGGCAGAGGCAACGATGCCGGGGACAGAACCCGGCTTACGACCCCGCTCGGCCGTCGCTCCTCCCACCTTCTTCAAGCCGGTCTGCGGTGCCAGATCCAGCCCTCGAGCTCGGCGAGCGGGCGCTGGTCCGGCGTCGGCGCGGTGCAGTCGCCGCGCAGGAAGTCGGCGCCGGCGAGCACGCAGATGACCGCGTCGAGCATGTCCTCGCGCGGCGCGTCGAGCACTCGCTTGCGTAGCTTCGGCTCGAGCTCGATCTCCGGCGCGAGGCTGGCGAGGATCTGCTGGCGCGCGGTGAGGGCGGTGGGGCGCTCGGCGGCGGCGTTCTTCTTGTAGCCGGTGGTGACGATCGATCGGACCCGCAGGGTCGCGGCCGGGTAGACCTCGATCGCGCCCGAGTCGCTCGCAGGCGGCCACAGCAGCGGCAAGGCCCGACCGGTCGCGTGCCGCAGCTCGCCGAGCAGGCGCAGGGCCCGGTGCGCGGCGTAGGCGATGCGGTCGGCGCCGACGTCGAGCGGCGCGTGGCCCATCGTGCGCAGCTGCAGGTCGGTCTCGCGCCGGACCAGGCGCCGGGCCTCGGGCTCGAGCAGCGGCTCACCCGCACGGTGCTGCTGCAAGGACTCGGTGAGGCGGCGCGGCCAGCCGAGCGGCGCGTCGATGGCGAGCAGGACGCGCGGGCGGTCTTGCAGCCAGGCGGCGAGGAACTGGATGATGTCGCGGTCCGGGCCGGCGCCGGCGCTGACGTCGAGGATGCGGACGCGGTCGCCGAGGGTGCCGCAGGCGAGGCCGATGTGTTTGTCTTGCGAAGCGCAGTCGACCCCGACGATTGTCCAGGGGACGGTCGTCGGGGTCGTCATTGGGGGCACAGGAGTGTTGGCCGCGTGGAGGCTCAGAAATCGGGGACCCGGGGCATGGGTTCCTCGGAGGGCTTCGGCGAGGCCGCGGTCTCGAACTTCTCGTGGTCCTCGGGGAAGTGCCCGGACCAGTAGAGAAGGCGGCCACAGGACTCGCAGCCGAGGATCTCCTTACCCTTGAGGAGTCGCATGTAGAGGATGTGGGGGATCATCATCTTGCAGGCGGTGCAGCGCTCGCGGTGGGCGGGCACGAAGGCGAGGCCTCCGAGCCGCTTCCGGATGCGCTCGTAGTTGGCGAGGATCTCCTTCTCGATCCCCTGCACGGACTTGACCCGCAGCTTGCGGGACTTGCCGATGCTCTCCTCGAGCTGCTTCTGCTCCTCGGCGAGTCGGCTCTTTTCGGCCTCGGCTGCAGCACGCAGCTCGCCGAGGTGAGACTCCATCTTGGCGATCTGCTGCTCCGTCTTGCTGACGGCCTCTTGAAGCTTCGAGATCTCACCGGTGCGGGTGGTGACCATCCGGCGGGTGGTCTCGAGCTCTCGCTGCTGCGCGTTCAACTCGCGCGCCGTCTTGATCGCGCCCAGCTTCGCCTTGCTGTTGCGGATCTGATCCTCTTCGTCGTGAAGCTGGCTCTCCTGGCGGCTCTGAAAATTCCGCGTCTCGTCGAGCTTCTCGCGCTCCGCGGTGAGCATCTGCTCGAGCTTGGCCAGGTCGCTGTCGAGGCCGCTGATACGCGCCGGGATGGCCCCTAGCTTGCGCTCGAGGCTGGTGAGCCGACGGTCCTGCCGTTGCAACGTACGGAGTGCGGGGATCTGGGGGTGGATATCTGTCATGGCGGTACTGAGGTGGGCCCACCTGGGCTTGAACCAGGGACCAACCGGTTATGAGCCGGCCGCTCTGACCGACTGAGCTATGGGCCCGGTCGACGTTGGGTCGATGAGACCTTCACGATAGGAAGCCTTGCCCGGTCCGTCAAACTGCGTGACACGCGCGCGAGCCTCTGCAGGCCTCGCGCTCGGCCGGCCGCGGCTGTGCCGCCTGCGCTGCGTTCGTCGCATGTGCAAGTCCGCGGCCGCAAAATCCCGGCGCCGCCCGGCTCTGCTCGCTCGGCCGGGATCGGCCAGCATCGCCGTCGTGGGGCCGTCCTGAGCCATTTGCGGCGGGGGAGGGCCGGCGCCGCTGCAGCCTGCACCGAGGGACAGGTGCGGTACATCAGCGAGGCGCGCGCCCGGTTCGTTGTCCGCCGTGCGTTAGGGCCCGGCTGTAGGGCTCCAGGAGGCCGGACGTCGCGCCGTCGGCCGCGGCCGGTCTGCCGGCGCCGCGAACGCTTTTCTGGAGATCGCCCCATGCTGCGGACACGGGTCTCGACGGGCCGGTCTGGTGCCGGTCGCCGCGAGCGAAGCGACTGGATCGATGGGACATGTCGTTATGGACATGTTCTTACAACCAGATTGATGACCTGTTGATCCGGTGGTCGGCGGGCGAATCTGCCCCCGAAGGCTCGTGAGGGGTCCAGGGGGGTATGGGCGGCTTGCCAGGGTTCAGCGGCTGTGATGTGCTCGGCGGATGCGTGGAACTACGGGCGACGTGCAGGTGTTTGGCCGCGTTTTTTTGGCGGCCTCGGTGTGGATCTCCGGGTGCGGGGACTCGGGCGACGGCAGCGGCGGGGAGAGTCAGTCGAGCACGAGCCCGGTGACGGGGACCGGCACGGCCGGCACGGACACGACGGCGGGGACGGCGACGGGCACGGCGACCGTCGATACGACGCCGACGACGAGCGGGGCCACACAGGGACAGACAGAGGCGACGACGGTGAACCCGACGACCTCGACGGACACCGGGACGAGCACGACGAGCACGACGGGCACGACGGCGGAGACCGGGACGAGCACGGGTGGCACGACGGGCCAGGTGAGCGCGTCGAGCACGGGTGAGGGGAGCTCGACGACGGATGGGCCGAAGCTGGACATGGGTCCGGTGCCGTGTGCGCCGGACGATCAGGCCACGACCTTCGAGTACATCTGGATCGCCAACACCTCGCAGGGCACGGTCAGCAAGATCAACACCAAGACCGGGATCGAGGAGGGGCGCTACTACACGCATCCGAGCGGCGGCCAGGGCCAGCCGTCGCGGACCTCGGTCAATCAGTACGGCGACGTCGCGGTGTCGAACCGTGACCTGGGCAGCACGACCAAGATCGCGGCGCTCAAGGTCAAGTGCGTCGACAAGAACGGCAACGGGCAGATCGAGACCTCGACCGGGCCGAACGACATCAAGCCGTGGGGCCTGGACGAGTGCGTGCTGTGGCACACCGCGTTCCCGCTGGCGAACGGCTACTCGGGCGGCGTGCGTCCGACCGCGTGGGAGGGCGTGGCCCAGGACCCGGTCACCTGCGAGACGCCGGTGCCGCGGGTGTGGATCGGCTACAAGGACGCGGGCAACACGGCGCACTTCGTCCGCCTGCACGGCGACACCGGTGCGGTGCTCGACGACGTGCTGCGGCCGGGCTGGTCGGCGAACGGCTTCGGGCCCTACGGTGGGGCGGTCAACAGCGCGGGCGACCTGTTCTCGGTCGGCTACGACAACGAGGTCTCGGTGCGCATCGACGCGACCACGCTACAGATCACCGAGCTCGGACCGTCACCGGGCAACTTCAAGTACGGCATGGGCGTCGACTCGAACGGCAACATGTGGGTCGGCAGCTTCTCGGGGCCGCATCACATGTACTTCTATGACGCGCAGGCGGCCAAGTGGGAGGGCATCGGCAACGGCGGCAACCCGGGTAGCGGCGCGCTCGGGGTGCAGATCGATCAGGAGGGGCGGGTCTGGGGCGCGGCCAACGGGCCCTGTCGCTTGATCGAGGCCGATGTCGCGAGCAAGAAGTTCATCAAGACCGATATCGCGTTGCCGGGCTGCCAATCGCCGTGGGGCGTCAGCATCGACAACGAGGGCTACGTGTGGGTCGTCGACAAGGGCAACAAGGCCTACAAGGTCGACCCCGACAGCTACGAGATCAAGCTGATCGTGACCGGCCTCATCAACCCCTACACCTACTCGGACATGACCGGGCAGGGGCTGCAGCTGGTGCTGCCGCAGTGAGTGGTTCGGGCCCGGATCAGGGCCCGGTGACGTAGCGGGTCGGGTCCGGGACGCCGGCCTGCACGAAGCCTTGGCGGCGCAGCTGGCAGCTGTCGCAGTGACCGCAGGCCAGGACCTTGTCGCCCTGCACGCTCGGGTCGTAGCAGGAGATGGTGTCGGCGTAGTCGACCTCGAGGTCGCGGCCGGCGGCGACGATCTGCGCCTTGGTCCACTGCAGGAGCGGCGTTTTTAATACGATCGAGCGACCCTCGACGCCGGCGCGGGTGGCGAGGTCGGCGAGGTGCTGGAACGCGTTGATGAACTCGGGCCGGCAGTCGGGGTAACCGGAGTAGTCGAGGGCGTTGACGCCGAGCCAGATCTCGCGGGCGCCGAGGGCCTCGGCCCAGGCGAGCGCGTAGGCGAGGAACAGGGTGTTTCGCGCCGGGACGTAGGTGCTGGGGATCTCGCCGGCGCCGGGGGTGGCGTCGCGGGGGACCGAGAGCGGGCTGCCGCGGACCAGCGAGGTCGCGGCGGCCACCAGCGGCGCGATGTGGCCGAGGTCGACGACCTCGTGCGCGCGGGCGCCGAAGCGACGGGCCTGGCGGCTCGCGCAGTCGAGCTCGACCTCGTGGCGCTGGCCGTAGCGGAAGCTCAGCGCGTAGGTGTCGCGCCCGGCCGCGGCGGCGAGGGCGAGCACGGTGGTCGAGTCGAGGCCGCCGCTGAGGAGCACGACGGCGCCGGTGGGTCGCGCGGTCATCAGGCGGCGGGCGCGTAGGTGGCGTTGATGTTGACGCGGAACTCGCCGCCGCCCTCGCTGCCGGCGCTGAAGTTCTGGGTCGACTGGAGGGTGTTGCTGACGGGGAGCTGGTCGTCGAGGTTGAAGACGAGGGTGGACTCGGAGGTCACGTCGAGGGAGAGCATGATGCTCTTGCCGCCCTGGGACATCTCCTTGGCGCCGCTGGACTCCGACTCGATCTTGATCTCCGCGAGGCGCTTGCCGCTGCTGCTGTCGACCTTGACCAGGGTGTAGGTGGTCTCGGTCTCCATGTCGATCTCGAGGCCGAAGACGTTCTCCTTCTCTTCCTTGGAGACCTTGACCGGCTTGCCCTCGACGAGGCCGTCCTTCGGCATCTCCGAGGGCAGGCCGAGGAAGCTGCCGAAGGAGCTCATGTCGAGCTCGTCCTTGGGCTCGCCTTCCTTCTTCGGGGCGTTCTCCGGCAGGGCCTTGGTGGCGTCCTTGTCGGTGTCGCCGAGCAGGTCGATGATGCGGGCGCCCGTGGCCTCCTTGAGCTTGGCCTTGAGGTCGGGCACGGGCTTGCCGTCCTTGGGCTCGGGCTTCATGCCGCCGCTGAGCTCGAACTGACGGACGTCGAGGATGCTGTAGGCGAGCTTGAGCTTGTTGGTGCCGGCGTCGGTGAGGTCGAGGAGGCCGGTGATGTCGGCCTTCATTTCGCCGCCCTGGCCGCCGCCGGAGGCGGAGAAGCTGACCTTGAGGTCCTCCTTGATCTTCGCGGGGCCGGGCTTGTAGCGCAGGACCACGCCGCCGCCGGCGGTCTGGGTGTCGCCGCCGGCGGAGGTCGGGCCGGTGGAGTCAGCGGGCTTCTTGCAGGCGCCGAGGCCGAGGGCGCCGAGCAGGGCCAGGGCGGTCGAGAAGCGGAGGAGGCGTCGGGAGCGGAGCATGGTGGCCGCAACGCTAACTGTGCGGGCCCTGGGGTGCAACGACGGGAAGAGTGCGGAAGGAGTGTGGAAGCTCGTGAAACCGAGGTGGGCATCTGCTAGATAGGGGCGCCATGGTCCTCGAAGCGCTGAAGTCGTTGTTCGGCCGCCGGATTCGGCTGCCCCGGGACCAGACCACGCGGGTGCCCCGCGGGGTGCGTAAGGCCGTGGAGCCGCAGGTCGCGGCGATCCAGGCGGCGATCGATACGATCGCTGCCTTGCCGGATCTGGCCGACGTGGCGAAGACGAAGCGGCTGCCGAAGGGGTTCTTCGCAGCCGTGGATGCGCTGGCGGACGCTTATGAGGATTACATCGTCGCGGTGACGGAGCGGGTGCCGGCGCTGCAGAGCGCGGCGCGAGCGGGCACGCCGGAGGGGCAGCACGCCTGTCGTGAGCAGCCGGTGGGGGTGACGGGCGTCGAGGGCATGGCGATCTACCGGGCGACGCGGCCGTGGAAGGACTTTCCGGTCGTGGCCCAGGAGCTGGCGCGGCTCGGCGAGAAGCAGTTCATGGACATTCAGGCGCTGCACACGGGGAAGGATCCGGAGAAGATCGCCATGAGCAGCATGGCGGTGCAGCAGGGTCGCCTCGACTTCGCCAGGCGCGGCGAGGCGTGCCCCTTCCTCGATCAGACGGCGCATCGCTGCCGGATCTGGGACGAGCGGCCCTTCGTGTGTCGCATGCATCATGTGCTCGGTGATGCCCGCGAGGCCGATCCGCGTAACCCGGCCTATCCGAAGCAGGTCAAGGCCTACAACGTTCGGCTGCCGCTGCGCCAGCAGGTCGCCTTGATGCAGATCGAGAAGCGCATGTTGATGGGCGCGGCGCCGTTCCTGAACGCCAACGTGCTGCAGTGGTTGCAGCTCGCCGAGGGGCAGCTGCTGTCGGAGATCGGTGAGTCGCCGCAGCGCCTCACCCCCGACGGTCAGGCGCCGCCAAAGGCCAATCGCAACCGGCCGGGCGCCAAGAAGTTCAATAAAGAGAAGGAGAAGAAGCGCAAGTAGATGCGCTTCAGGGGGCTTTAGGGGCTCTTCGGGGCCCGCAGCCAGCGATAGCTGAGGTAGGCGCTCATCTTGCCCTTGGCCTCGCCGCAGACCAGGATGGCCGTGTAGTCGTCGTTGCTGCCGGTGAGCGTGACGCGGCCGTCCGCGGCTTCCTTGCGCTCGAGCGCCGGCACGGCGCCGGCGACCGCGGCGGTCACGGTCTCGATGCACTTCTCGCGGGTGGTGCCCTCGGGGAGCGCCAGCAGGAGCTGCGTCGAGAACAGGCCGGCGCTGTCGCGGGCGGTTCGACCGGCGCTGGAGACCGTCGCGCCGGGAAACAGGTCGCTGCGCAGCCAGGCGGGGTCGATGGGGCCGGGCACCGGTCCGGCGCTGTTGACCTCGACTGCACCGCTGGGCTCGCTGGGCTTGCTGGGCGTGACGAGGGTCGTCATGGGCTTCGCGGGTGCCTGCTCGGCGGGGGCGCTGGCTGGCGACGTCGGCGCCTTGTTCGTGGAGGCGTTCGCTGCGGCATTGGCTGCGGCGTTGGGCGAGACGTCCTGGCTGCCGCAGTGGATGCCGCAGAAGACGAGGAGCAGGCACAGGGGGAGCGTCACGGGGCGAGACATGGCGGGTGAGAGTCTATCAGACGAGTGACATCACGCGTGCAGCTCGAGGTTGTATGCGCGCGCGAGTTGGGACAAGGTTGGCGCATGCGCGGGACATCGGCGACTCCCAGCACCCCAATGACACGGGCCGCCCAGGTGCCCGGACCGGGGCCGCACAGCGATCCGGCGGTGACCCGCAGCGGCGTGCTGATCGCGTACAGCCACCGCGACCGCGACCTGCTCGGTGAGCTGCAGGTCCACCTGAAGCCGCTGCAGAAGGCGTGGATGTTGGACCTGTGGGACGACCTGCGGGTCGACGACGGTCCACGCGGCGCGGCCGAGTTGCAGCGCGCGGTGGAGGCGACGCGGGTGGCGGTGTTGCTGGTGTCGCCGAATTTCATGAGCTCGGCGTTCGTGGCCCGACATGCGTTGCCGGCGTTGTTGGCCGGGCAGGAGCATCCGCGGGCCGCGGTGATGTGCGTGTATTTGCGGCCGGCGCTGGACGTCTTCAACGAGACGCGCTTCGTGGACCCGATCACCGGGGCGGATCGCCTGGTGAGGATCACCAGCTTTCGCGGGCTCAACGACCCGGTGCACCCGCTGTCTGCGCTCGAGCGGCCGGACCGGCACGAGGTCTTGCAGTCCGCCGCCGCGGAGATTATCAAGGCCGCGCATCGCGGTGTCCCCGTCGCTGTCACCCAGTGAGCGCGGCGGCGCCAGGCTGAGCTCGGCTTGCGGAGCGCGCCGGCTCCGATCTATCCTCCGGGCTTCGCGGCCTGCCCCGGTGGAGGCCCGCGCGAGCACATGCCAGCCCGATTCGAGCCGCGCGCGTCCATCTGCCCCCGACTGGCCTTGAGCGTCGCTGTGCTCGTCGCCTCGCTGACCTCGCGTCCAGCGGCGGCCGAACCGGCGATCCCCGCCACCGCCGACGAACACTACGAGCGCGGCGCCCTCGAGCGAGACGCGGGCCATTACGCCGCGGCCGCAGCCGAGTTCGACGTCGCCTATTCGCAGATCCCTCCGGCTCAGGACAAGCGGGCCACCGTGCTGCTCGAGCTCGTCGATGCCAGACGCCGGGCGTTCGCGGCCGGCGGAAAGATCCGCGGACGCGAGCACCCGGCCGCTCACCTGTGCGCCGCCGCGGCCACGCTCACCGAATTCATCGACACGGCCGAGAAGAAGCGGGCCCCCAAGGCCAAGCGCTCGCCCGACGCGCGCAAGGCGATGGAGCTGCGGACAGAGGTCCGCAATCAGCTCGATGCGGTGCGCAAGAGCACCGAGGACCTCGACTGCGCGACGGTCGAATATCCGCGGGATGATGTGCCGGAGCCGGCGCTGGAACCGCCGGAGGCCGCGGAGAGCCCCAGGCGCCCGCGAGGGCCCATCCACAAGCCCTTCGTCATCGCCGGTGCGGTGACCACCGGGGTCGGCATGATCTTCGTCGGTTTGATGGCCAGCGGGCTCGTGCGGGGCAAGAAGGCGGAGGCGGACGGTGAGGCGCTGGTCGAGAAGAGCCCGACGCTGCCCGAGCAGGACCCGCTGCTGCAAGCGATCGACACCCGTGGTCGGGGCGCCAACCACCTGGCCATCGCCGGTGGGGTGATCGGCACGGCCGCGCTCGGGGCCGGCATCGCCCTGCTGGTCCTCGGATTGCGCGGCGGTCCGAGCAGCAAGGTCGCGCTGAGCCCGACCTTCGGCCGGCGAGACCTCGGTCTGCTGCTGCGCTGGCAGTTCTAGCCGAGGAGCTGACCTTTGAGGCAGGTCCGGCGGGCGAGTCTGCCCGCGGGTCGCTGCGGATCGTCGGCGGCAATTCCGCTATGCTGCGAGGCGGATGCCAGCGGACCCGTCACGAGCCCCACCGAGCCTGGTGGTCGCGTCCGGGTCGCAGACGAGGCTGTTGTTCGAGCTGCCCGAGGAGCTGATCGGGCACACGCTCAACGACCGCTACCAGATCCAGAGGTTGCTCGGCTCGGGGGGCATGGGCACCGTCTATCTCGCCGAGCACGTGCTGATCCACAAGCAGGTGGCGGTCAAGGTGCTGAGCCCGGCGCATGCGCGCAAGCCCGCGGAGGTCGAGCGCTTCCTGCGAGAGGCGCGAGCGGCCTCCCGCATCCGCCACGAGCACGTCGTCGACATCACCGACTTCGGCTACACGAGCGGCGGCCTCGCGTTTTTGGTGATGGAGTACCTCGAGGGCGAGGACCTGTCGTCGACCAGCCATCGCGAGGGCGCGCTGCCCTGGCGCCGCGCCGTGCACATCATCCGGCAGATCTGCGCGGCCCTCGAGGCTGCCCACGCGCAGGGCGTCATTCACCGCGACATGAAGCCGGAGAACGTATACCGGATGCGTCGCGGTGAGGACCCCGACTTCATCAAGGTCCTCGACTTCGGCATCGCCAAGATCATCGACGAGAATTACGACCCGGACCAGCCGTCGCAGACCAGCAGCGGCCTGATGGGCACCCCGGAGTACGTCGCCCCGGAGCTGATCCGCGGCCTCAAGCCCGACGCGCGGGTCGACATCTATGCGGTCGGGGTGATCCTGTATCGCCTGCTCACCGGCCGCGTGCCGTTCATGGGCGAGAGCTTCATGGCGACGCTGACGGCCCACCTGATGGAGGTCGCAAAGGACCCCCGCGAGGTCGCGCCGGAGGCCGAGATCCCGCCAGCGATCGCGGCCGTGTGCATGCAGAGCCTGGCGAAGGACCGCGACGAGCGGTTCCTGACGATCCGGGAATTTGCGAGCGCGCTGCACCGCGCGGAGACCGGGCCGCCGATGCCGGTCCCGCTCGCCGATGAGCCCGCTCGCCGCGGCTTGCTGCCGGTGCTCATCGGGGTGGTCGCGCTGATCCTGCTCGCGGCGGCGGTGCTCTACGCGTATCGCAGCGGCCGGGAGTCGGTGCCCGAGCTGGCCCGCGTCGAGGTCGTGCCGGTCTCTTCGGACATGTCTGTCGGGGCAGGTCCTGAGGGCCAGGTGGTCCCGGTGACGCCGGTCGTTGCGCCGGTGGTGACGCCGGTGGTTGTGCCGGCGGTGCCGGTGGTCGAGCCGGCGGTGCCGGTGGCCGAGCCGGCGGTGCCGGTGGTCGAGCCGGCCGAGGAGCGCAGCGAGCCGCACAAGAGCGCAGGGAGCCCGCGGGCGCCGCTGGCGGAGCGGCTGTCGTCGATCGAGCTCGCGGACGGAATGCGCAAGCTGATCGAGAAGGTGAACCGCGACTGCTCGCGCTACGCGATGCGCAAGATGGAGGTCGGCCTGCGCATCGAGGTCGCGGCCAGCGGCAAGGTCTCGGGCGCGACGCCGACTGGCCTGCAGTCGGGGGCGCTGGGCGACTGCGTGGCGAAGGTGGCGCGCACGGCCCGGTATGCGCGAGCGAAGCAGGGAGCCGAGTTCGTGTACACGTTTCGCATGTGAGGCGCGTGATAGACTGCGCGCCGACATGAAGCTGACCGGAAGGCGAGCCCTCATCACCGGAGCGAGCAGCGGCATCGGCCGCGCGATCGCCCAACGATTCGCCCAGGAGGGCGCCCACGTTGCGATCACCGGACGTCGCCAGGAGCGCCTGGCGCAGACCGCCGCGGCCTGCCGCGAGCACGGCGTGACGGTCGTGGAGATCGTCGCGGAGCACACGCAGGCGGCCGACAACAGTCGTTGCATCGAGGCGACGGTGGCGGGCCTCGGCGGCCTCGACATCCTCGTCAACGCGGCGGGCGTGATCGGCAACGACGGCGTGCTGGTGCCGAAGCCGGACGAGTGGCGGCGGGTGATGGACACCAACCTCGAGGCGGTCTACGACCTCAGCCACAAGGCGACGCCGCACATCCTCGCGGGCCAGCGCGGCTCCATTCTGAACATCTCGAGCATCGCCGGTCTGCGGCCCTACGCGAACCTGCTGTCGTACTGCGTCAGCAAGTCGGCGATCAACACGCTGACGCAGTGCATGGCGCTGGAGCTCGCGCCGCACGGGGTGCGGGTCAACGCGATCAACCCGGGCGTGGTCGTCAGCGAGCTGCACACGGTCAGCGGCGCGGTGGCCGACTATCCGGCGTTCCTCGAGCGCGCGCGCAGCACTCATCCGCTCGGCCGTCCCGGTCAGCCGGAGGAGATCGCCGCGCTCGCGCTGTTCCTCGTCGGCGACGAGGCCGGATGGATCACCGGCGGCCTGCACATCGCCGACGGCGGCCGCACCCTGACCTCGCTGCGCTAGCCCTCCGGGCCGTCACTCGCCGATGGTGATCAGGCGCTGGATCTCGTCGGTCTGGAAGCCGAGGGCCATCGGGCGGCGCACGCCGGGCAGGGCGACGACGTCGTAGAGCTCCTCGACCACGCCATCGAGGCGCAGCCAGTGGACCGCGTCGCCGCTGCGCAGGTCGACCACCAGCAGGCCGCAGCGCGGCTCGGCGCCGCGTGCGGTGAGCTGCTCGCCGAGCTCGAGATCCGCGAAGGTCCGGCTGCGTCGTAGCTTCGACAGGCCGATCACCGCGTAGTCGCCGACGATGCACAGGCCGCGCGCATAGCCGGGCACGAAGGCCACACGCTCGAAGCTGCCGCGCTCGCGGTCGACGAAGCCGAGCTGGCCGCTGCCGGCCTCGAGCAACCACAACTTGCCGGCGTGCAGGCGCGGCGAGTGAGGCATCGACAGGCCCTCACACACCGGCTCGTTGCTGCGGACGTCGAGCACGCAGCCGCCGCTGCGTCGGTGCTCGCGCCAGCCGTCGGCGACGTCGCTGCGGCCGACGAGGGTGACATAGGCGGGCACGCCGGCCTCGAGGGCGAGGCCGTTGAGGTGGCAGCGGTCCTCGGCGGCGAGGCGCGAGATGAAGGGCGGGCGCCACAGCGGGACGAAGCTGGCGCGCGGCGACAGTGTGGCGAGGCAGCTGAAGAGGGTGTTGACGAACACGAGTCGACCGGCGGACGTGACGGCGAGGTCATGGACGTCGAGGTCGCCGGTGGTGTGGGCGAGGCGGGGCACGTAGAGGCGGTCGTGGCCGTCGTGAGAGGCGCCCGCGGGCAGGGCGTTCTCGAGCCGCCACAGCTGGAACAGGGTGCTCATCCACAGGCCGTCGGCGTCGGCGCACAGGCCCATGCAGCGGTTGAAGGTGCGCTCGAACAGCGACAGGCGGCCGTCGGGTTGGAGGCCGAGCAGGAGCAGCTTGCCGGCCTGATAGGTGGTGAAGGCGAGGCTCAGGGACTGGCTGGCGAGCCAGCCCGGGAGGCCGCGGGAGCTGAGGATCTCGAGGCGGGGCTCGCTCGGCGACATCGCGGCGAGGATAGCAGTCGCCCGGCCCGGCGATCAGAGCGTGACGTTCATCTGCAGGCCGACGGCGACGCGCAGGGTCGTGATCCCGTCGCTGAACAGCTGGTAGCCGTCGACGACGCCCTTGTCGAGGAAGCCGGTGCCGGCGAGGTCGGCCTCGACGCTGCCCGTGCTGCCCTTGACGGTCAGGACATGCGAGATCGGGGTCAGCGCCAGCAGCTCGCGGCGGGTCAGCGCGAGGGTGTTGTCGCCGTCCGTGAGGTCGAAGATCTCCACGCCGACGAGGTCGCCCGGGGTGCGCGTGCTGAGGTCGAGGGTGAGGCCCACGCCCATCAGCAGTACGGTGTCCTCGCCCTGGCCGGCGTCGATGCGGCGCACCGCGAGGTCGGTCAGACGGATCATGTCCTTGCCCGCGCCGCTGTAGATGATATCGGCGCCGCCCTGGCCGGTGACCAGGTCGTCGCCGCGGCCGCCGATGAACAGCTCCGCCTCCGCGGTGCCCGCGAGGTTGTCCGGGCCCGTGCCGCCGACCTGCCACGCGAGGTTGCTGTAGTCGCCGCCGAAGACCACGTAGCTGCGGCCCGCGCTCGCGCCCTTGGCGTCGTTGCCGAACGCGCCGACGAGCACGTCCGCGAGGCCGTCGCCGTTGACATCGCCCGCGCCCGCGACCGTGAAGCCGGAGTAGTCGTCCCCGGCCTCACCATCGAGCGCGAAGCCTCCGTCGCCGCCGTTGGCGAGCGCCGTGAAGTTGACCAGCTCGGTCGTCTGCTTGCCGTAGACGATGTAGCTGCGGCCCGAGGCGTTGCCGACCGGGTTGGCCCCGTAGGCGCCGACGATCACGTCCGAGAGGCCGTCGCCGTTGACGTCGCCGACGCCGTCGACCGTGAAGCCGGCGTAGTCGCGGACCTGCTGGCCATCCATGGCGAAGCCGCCGACCCCGGCGACGACGTCGATGAGCTTGACCGGCGCGGCGTTCTTCTTGCCGAACACGACGTAGGCGCGGCCCGAGTCGTTGCCGCTCGGGTCGGCCAGCGGTGCGCCGACGAGCAGGTCGGCGAGGCCGTCGCCGTTGACGTCGCCCGCGCCCGCGACCGCTGCTCCGGCTTGATCGAACTCGAGCTCGCCATCGATGACGAAGCCGCCGACGCCGACCACGACCTGCTTGAGATCCACCGGGGTCGTGCTCGGCTTGCCGAACACGACGTAGCTGCGTCCCGAGGTGTCGCCGTTGATGTCGGCCCCGTACGCGCCGACGATGACATCGGCGAGGCCGTCACCGTTGACGTCGCCGGCGCCCGCGACCGCGCTGCCGGTGAAGTCGAGCGTGGCGGCGCCGTTCATGACGAAGCCCGCGCCCGTGCCCGCGGCGATGTCGACCAGGTGCGTGGGCTTGCCCTCGCCGCGGCCGAAGACCACGTAGGCGCGCCCGGAGAACGGACCGCTGGGGCTGGCCCCGAACGCGCCGACGATGACATCGGCGAGGCCGTCGCCGTTGACGTCGCCCGCACCGCGCACGCTCTGGCCGGAGAACTGCTGGGCGGCCTCACCCTCGATCGCAAAGCCGCCCTGACCGAGGGCGATCTGCTCGAGGAACACCGGGCTGCTGTCGCTCTTGCCGAACACGACGTAGCTGGTGCCCGAGGACTTGCCGTTGATCGCGGACTTGGGGGCGCCGATGACGATGTCGGGGATGCCGTCGCCGTTGACATCACCAGCGCCGCCGATCGAGCGACCCGCGGTGTCGCCGACGAACTCGCCGGTGATCTCGAAGCCGCGTTCGTTGCCCTCGAGGTCGGCGAGGCTGATCGGTCCGCCGGCGCTCTTGCCGAACACGACGTACACGCGGCCGGCGTTCTTGGCCGCGCTGTGGGCCGCGACCAGCACGTCCTCGTAACCGTCGTCGTTGAGGTCGCCGAGGCGCTGCACGGCCCGGGCCGAGTAGTCGTTGGGCGCCGCGCCGTCGATCGCAAACCCGCCCTTGCCCGCGCCCACGGCCCCCAGCGGGATCGAGGTCGGGTTCAGGTCGATCCGGACCTTGGCGCTGGCAAAGCCGTTCTCACCGTCCCAGATCTTGTACGAGAAGCTGTCGGTGCCCCACAGGTCGGAGGGCGGCTGGTAGTTGAAGGAGCCGTCGGACGGCATCACCAGCGTGGCGCCGCCCGGGGTCAGCGGGTCGGCGGAGATCACCGTCAACGTGCCGTTGTCGGGGTCGTAGTCGTTGCTCAGGACCCCGAGGGCGGCGTCGACCGACAGCGGCTGGCGTGCCTTGCCGATGTAGTGATCGCCGAGGGCCACCGGCACGCCGTTGGGCCCCCCGGTCGTCTCGCCCCCGCTCGCGGTCGTGCCCTCGGTGACCTCGCCGGTGTTCGTGGCGGAGTCGGAGCCCATGGAGCCCGCGGTGGTCGAGCTCGGGTCTGCGGTCGCGGTCGCGGTCGGCTCGCTGCTGCCGGGACCCGTCGTCGGCACCCCGGTGGTGGGCTCGCTGGTGCCGTCCGTGGTCCCGCCGCTGCTGCTGGCGCTCTCGCTGCCCTGCGTGGTGGTCAGCGCGGGGTCATCGGCACAGCCCGAGAGTCCGCCAAAGGTGGCGACCACTGCCCAGACCCGTCCGACTCGACGAAGCGAAGCGCGCTGCATGGCTGCCACAGTAACCCGAGCGGCCCGAGCGCGAAAAGCGCGGTGCCGCTGGACCGCGTGGCGCGGTCGCGTACCGACTGCAATTTGCTGACGCTCGCGCGCGCGCGCATCATGCAGGTTAGTTTCGCCCCCGGAGATCCTCGCATGATCCGCGCCCGCTCGAAATGGCTCCTCGTCCTCTCCCCGTTGCTCCTCGCCTGTGGTGACTCGGGCGCAAAAGGTGACAGCCTGTCGGCGAGCGCGAGCGCGAGCGGCAGCAACCCCACCTCCGCGAGCGAGACGGGCCCCGACACGCCGACGGGCACGGGCGCTAGCGCGACCGAGGGCGGCACCGCGTCGGGCAGCACCAGCAACGACGCCGGCTCCGCGGGCAGCAGCAGCGGCGGCGCGACCGGCAGCACGAGCCTCATGGGGACCAGCGGGGACTCGAGCGACGCGACGACGGCGAGCACCGGTGTGACGACGGCGACGAGCGGCGACGGCAGCACGACCGCGCCGATCGACGAGCCGGTGCCCTGTCAGATCGAGACCACCAAGATCACGCCGATCCCCCCGGACCTGCTGTTCGTGCTCGACAAGTCGGGCAGCATGTCGATGGAGCAGTGGGACCACGACGAGAACCCGCAGACCCCGAACGTGACCCGCTGGTTCAGCCTGCACGAGGTCGTCGATTCGGTGGTCAAGACCTTCAACAAGACCGTCAACTTCGGGGTCAAGCTGTACCCGAAGATCGACG
>Ga0116158_10001888_pt1 | contig 18723 bp, 17 predicted proteins | sample AD_UKC052_MetaG_FD_89883 | JGI IMG/M metagenome (GOLD analysis project Ga0116158, IMG submission 89883) | Active sludge microbial communities of municipal wastewater-treating anaerobic digesters from USA - AD_UKC052_MetaG | ecosystem: Engineered > Bioreactor > Anaerobic > Digestate | place: USA... | reverse complement strand
CGTGACCATGCGCGCAGCGAAGGTACTCTCGCCGACGCGACGCCCATCGACCTTCACCATGTATCGCCCCGACGACATCGCGAAATAGAAACGCTGCAGTTGATAGAGCGCGTCCAACGCCGCCTCGGCCGTGATCGAGACCTTCTGCATCTCGCCCATCACATTCAGCCGCAACACCGTCTTGTTGTTCACCAGGTACGTGGACTCCACCGCCCGCTCATCGGTATCCACCGCCGTGTGGCTATAACCGATCGGCCGGCCTTGGAAGCTGACCTTCATCCACGAATCGAGAATCAGCGGACCGCCCGGAAAAATACCGCGATAGCCCGGCAGCTCGTGCGCGAACCAACCGGGAAAAGCTTCATAACGAACCAGCCAGAACATCGCGCCCAGCCAGAACGCCACGATCGCCAGCCTTAGGAGAATCTTCTTCATCGAAGCAGGTTTGGTGTCAAGATACACGACCCGGCCGCCCGGCGAAAGGGCGCTGCCGACGATTCGGCCCCGAACAAATCACTTGAACGTTCAATGCCCGCGTCTATAGTGCCCCTGTGCAGCAAGAATACCGTTTCGACTGAACGAAAGGGCGATCATGGACAAGCTCTGGTACTACGCTGTAAGCGGCTCCGCAGAAAAGCAGGGCCCCATTCCCGAGGAACAACTTCGCGTACTCATCTCAAGCGGTGAGCTCCATCCCAACGACCTTGTCTGGACTGATGGCATGGCCAACTGGACCGCCCTTGCGCAGGTTCCCGGACTGCAGAATGCCGCCGACACCGGCGCGCCGGCCGCACCCGCGGCACATGCCTTTCCCGCAGCACCCACGGCAGGCTCCGCCGCCGGTATCGGCAGTGCGTCCGGCATTCCTCAGGGAATGGAAGGCTGGATGACCTTCGTCGCCATCATGAGCATCATAGGCGGCGTTTTCAACTGCCTGTCCTGCGTGGGCATCCTCTGGGGCGCGTTCATGATCATGGCCGGCACGGCGCTGCTCGGCGCCAAGACCGCACTCGGCCTTGCCAACAGCATTCCCACCGATCTCGCACCCTTCTTCGAGAAGCTGAAATCCTACCTGCTGATGACCGGCATCTTCTACATCATCAGTATCGTCGGGATGGCCATCTGGTTCATTCTATTCTTCGGCGGCGTGATGTCGGCATTCTCAGCCGCAGGGATGCATCCGCCTCAATGACTGAAGGCTCCAATCCCCGGCCGGGCGTCTATTGCCTGGAAACGACCGTGCGCATGGCCGACACCGATGCGGCCGGCGTCATCTATTTCGCCCGCCAGCTCGAACTGGCCCACCACGCGTTCGAGGCATTCCTCGAGGACGCAAACCTCGGCGTCGGCCACATGCTGGCGGAGAAGGATTACCGCATCCCCATCGTTCACGCAGAGTCAGACTACCGCGCACCCCTCCGCGTCGGCGATAAACTCACCATCTGCCTCACCGCGCAGCGCATCGGCGATACATCGTTCACGCTGAACTTCCGGCTCCGCGATCACGCTTTCCGCGAAGTCGGCGCCGTCAAGACAGTCCACGTCGCCGTCTCCGGCGATACGTGGAAGAAGCGGCCCATCCCGGCGGAACTCCGCGCCGCTTTGGACCGACTCGTCCCCGGCCCCTGATTCATCTATCTCCTTCTCTTCCCCCCCTAGCTCATCTTCTCTCCATCCGATCTCTTGTTTTCACCCTTCATCCGTCTCCCTTTTCATGCCTTTGCATAACTCCCCTACCCATCTGTGTAATCTGCTTAATCTGTGGGCCCTCTCCTCATTCCCCATCTGTATCATCCGCGTCTATCTGTTGGCCCAATCCCCTCCCCTTATCTCCTGCATGCCTCCTATGCCTTTTCGCGGCCCATCATCATGTTCGCTTTCGTGTCTTTAGTGTCTTTCGTGGTTGCCCCCTTCTTCATCCCACACACGACAATTGCCGCCTCTCCCATCGAGTGCTAATCTCTCCCCCATGGCAGAACACGACCCCATCATTCGTGCCGCGGAGTTGACCAAGGTCTTCCGCGATTTCTGGCACCGACCCAAGGTGCGCGCCGTCGACCACATCAGCTTCGAGGTCACACGCGGCGAAGTCTTCGGACTCCTCGGCCCCAACGGCTCCGGCAAGAGCACCACCATCAAGATGATCCTCGGCCTCCTTCACCCCTCGCATGGCGAACTCACCGTCCTCGGCCATCCCCCGCGCGATGTAAAATCGAAGGCCCGAGTCGGCTACCTCCCCGAGGAATCCTATCTCTATCCTTATCTGACCTCCGAGGAGACGCTGGATTTCTACGGGCGCCTGTTCGACATCACCGCCGCCCAACGCCGGGAACGCGTCAGCCAATTGCTCGACATGATCGGTCTCACCCACGCGCGCCACCGCGTCGTCGGCGAATTTTCCAAGGGCATGGCCCGCCGTATCGGTCTCGCCCAGGCGCTCATCAACGATCCCGATCTCATCGTCCTCGATGAGCCGACCTCCGGCCTCGACCCCATCGGCTGCCGCCAGATGAAGGACCTCATCCGCACCCTGGCCAATCGCGGCAAGACCGTCCTGCTTTCCTCGCATCTCCTCGCCGACGTCGAGGACGTGTGCGATCGCATCGCCATCCTTTACAACGGCCGCATCCAAGCCTCCGGCCCGATCCGCGACCTGCTCGAGGAGCGCACACGCCAGCGCATCACCTTCCCGGAACTCCCGGCCGACGCGCTGCAACGCGTCCTCGCCAGCCTGCGCGAAATCGTCGGCCGCGAGTTGGAGGTCGAACACCCACGCCGCGACCTGGAACAATTCTTCCTCGAGGTCGTCGAAAAGGCGCGGCGCTCCACCACCGAACAATCCGGCGTCGGCCCGTCCGACCGCCTCGCCGAGTATCTCTCTTCCAGCTCCGCCGGCCGCCATGAGTAGGATCTTCGCCATCGCTTTCATCGCGCTCCGCAGCTCCATACGGTCGCGTATCGTGCTGCTGCTCCTCGCCATCCTGCTCCTCGTCGTCATCGGTCTGCCCCTCACCGTCCGCAGCGATGGCACCATGGCCGGCCATGTACAGATCGTTCTCGGCTACACCCTCGGCTCCGTCTTTGTCATCCTCGCCCTCGCCATCGTCTGGGCCGGTTGCGCCGCCGTCTCCACGGAAGTCCAGGGCCGCCAGCTCCAACTCGTCGTGACCAAACCCGTCCACGCCGCCCAGATATGGCTCGGCAAGTGGCTCGGCCTCCTAATCCTCAACGGCGTGCTCCTCGCCCTCGCGGGCGCCGTGATCTATGGCCTTCTCCTCTGGACCACCCGCGACTCCGTAACCACGGCGACCGATCGCATCGCGCTCCGCGAGGAACTCCTCGTCGCCCGCCGCCCCATCGACCCAACACTGCCCGACATCGACACCCCCGCCCGCGCGCGACTCGAGGAACTCCAGCGGCAGCAGGCGCTGCCCCCCGATGTCTCGCCGACTCTCGCCTTCGACTCCATCCGCCACACCATGCTCGCGGACTACTTCACCGTCCGCCCCGGTGCAAAACGTGAATGGATCTTCGACGCCCCGCCCGGACTGAACAGAAAATCATCGATCCTCTTCCGCATGCGCTTCAACTCATCGGATGTGGGATTCTCCCCCGTCGATGGTGTCTGGCGCGTCCGCTGCGAGAACGGACCCGAGGTCTTCATGAAGCGCGACGCGCGCGTGCCCGGCGGCACCCAGACGCTCCTCATCCCGGCCGGCTCGTTGCCCGCGGACGGCCGCGTCATCGTCGAATACCAGAACCTCAACGGCTCCATCACCGTGCTGTTCGATCCGGAAAATGGAATCCAACTTCTCGCACACGCGGGCACGTTCGAGGGCAACCTGCTTCGTACCCTCCTCGTCATCTTTGTGCGCCTCGCGTTTCTGGCTGCGCTCGGCGTCACCGCCGGCAGCCTCTTCTCCATGCCGGTCGCCGCCTTCGTTTCCCTCTGCCTGCTCCTCCTGATCCAACTCGGCGGCTACATGCAAACCGCCGCCAACGAAGACCTCGTCTTCCAATCGCACCACGATGCGCCCCACCCGCCCACCGCACGCGACATCTTCTACCGCCGCCTGTTCAAAGCCATGAACGTCGTCGTGGGCCCACTCCAAGGACCCGACACGCTGGAGCCGCTTTCCTCCGGCGTGATGATCAACGTCTCATCCGTTGCCCGCGTCTTCGCCGTGCAGGGCCTGCTCTATACCGGCGTCCTGCTTGTCGTCGGATCATGGATTCTCAGCCGAAGGGAGGTGGCGCTGCCATCTGACTAGATATCGCGTTTTCCTGTTGTCTTCTTTTTTTGGAGTGCGGCGGCTTGACGCCGCTCTGCCATCCGTGAAAACGCGATTTTTCCAACCCTTGGAAAAATGGCTCTCGGTTTTTCCAAGGATTGGAAAAATCGGTCGCGCAACCCCATGAAACGCCTGCCCTCCATCCTCCTGATCGTCATCGCCATCGCCGGGTTCTGGCTCGCGGGCGAATTGCAGCCATCGCTCATCGATATGCGGCGGAGCTACCGCCTCGATCAGGCCGATCCGCTCGAGAACTCGCCGCCCCTTGTCGCGTTCACCACCGTCGCCCTCGGCGGATTCCGCGGCATCATCGCCGACATCCTCTGGATCCGCGCATCCAAGCTCCAGGAGGAAGGCCGCTATTTCGAGATCGTCCAGCTTGCCGATTGGATCACCAAACTCGAGCCGCGCTTTTCACAGGTGTGGGCGTTCCACGCCTGGAACCTCGCCTACAACGTCAGTGTCATGCTCTCCAACCCCGAGGATCGCTGGCGGTGGGTGCGCAGCGGCATCTCGCTGCTCCGCGACGAAGGCCTCAAATACAACGCCGGCGATGCGCAGCTCTACCGCGAACTCGGCTGGCTCTTCCAGCACAAGATCGGCGCCCAGTACGATCAGGCTCACCTCTATTACAAGCAGGCTTGGGCACGCGAAATGACCGACCTGCTCGGCGGGCCACATCCCGATTGGAATGCACTGATCCACGCCCAACCCGGCACGCCTGAGTTCGCCACGCGACAGCGCATGCTCAACGAGTACAAACTCGACCCGACCATCATGGCCCAGGTGGATGCCCAACTCGGGCCGCTGGATTGGCGGCTGCCTCAAACACACGCCATCTACTGGGCATGGCGCGGCCGCGAGTTCGCCCGGGGTTTTGAAGCCGTCGCCGCCGAGCGCATGATTTTCCAATCGATGAACGAATCCTTCTTCGACGGCTTGCTCTATTTCGACCCGGCCTCCGGACTCTACGTCTCCGCCCCCGCGCCGGACCTGCTGCCGCAGACGATGAAGGCCTATCACGAGGCGATAGGGAAGTTCCCGGATCAGCCGACCTTCCACGATGCCTACCGCTATTTCCTGCGCGAGGCCGTCGTGATCCTCTCGCTCTTCAATCGGCAGGATGCGGCGCGCACCGCATATGACGAGCTGTGCACGATTTCGCCAGACGACAAAGTCGCAGAGGGCATTGATGGGTTTGTCCGGAACGACATCGCCTCGCGGGTGGATGACCTGCCCCTTCCGCAAGCGCGCTCGCTGATGGATAATACGGCCTACCAGAGTTACTCATGGAAGGCGCTGGGCAATGAAGAAACTGCGCGCGGCTACGACGCTCTCGCCCACCTGCTGTGGAAGACTTGGGCCACACTGCCCGCCAATCGCGCGAACTCTCTACCGCCGATCTCCACGATTCTTGACGCCGCGTTCCAACACGCCAACAGCGTCTTCACCAACACGACTCAACAAGCCAACCTCGGCACCCGCCCCTGACACTCCGTCCGTCTTCTCCCCCCGCCCCTCGTCATCCTTGATCGACTCTTCCCTCTCCATCCGTCCCATCCGCGTCTATCTGCTGGCGCCCTCTTCTCCTATCCTTTTCCGTGGACTCCCGCTTCATCCGCGTAATCCGTGTGATCTGTGGGCACTCTCATCTCCCTGCCCTTTGCTCCATCCGCCTTTCGTGCCCCTTCGTGTCTTTCGTGGTTCACTTCCCTCCCCGCCTTTCGTGAACCCCCTCTTCTCCTCTCCCTTCATCCGTCCCCTGATTCCTCTCTCCCTTTCCTTTCTTTATCCGTGTCATCCGTGTCTATCTGCTGGTGCCCTCTTCTCCTACTCCTTTCCGTGGACTCCCTCTTCATCCCTGAAATCTGTGTGATCTGTGGGCAATTTCTTCTCCTAACCCCTTATCCATCTCCCCTTTCGTGCCCTTTCGCGTCTTTCGTGGTTCACTTCCCTCCCCGCCTTTCGTGAACCCCCTCTTCTCCTCTCCCTTCATCCGTCCCCGGTCATTCCCTTCCCATCACTCCACCACTCCATCACTCCAAATCCCCATTCCCTACGCCTTCATCCGCGCCGACATCGCCCTGTCCATGAACCAGTCCGGCGCAAAGCGCCGCATGAACGAACCCGCGTACGCCGGGAGCGTCACCGGGTAGCGCGTCCTGGGCCTCGATGATTCCAGTGCATGGAGAATCTTGAACGCCACTGCTTCCGGCGGCTTGGCGAACCGGTCGGTAAATTTCTCCTCCGGATCGTCCCCGCTCACCTGCTTGCGGTAACGGGCATCGAAGACAGATTTGATCAATCCGACCTGCGCCCTCGCCCGCTCCACCGAGTTCTTTCGGAACGCAGTCTGGATCGGCCCCGGCTCAACGACCGACACCATCACACCCGACCCGCGCAACTCCACCCGTTGCGCATCGGAGATCGCCTCCACGGCGTACTTGCTCGCCGCGTAAATGCCCATGAACGGAATCGTGATTCGGCCGAGCACGTAACTCACGTTCACGATCCGGCCGTAGCCCTGTTTGCGGAAGACGGGAACAAAGCAGTTGGTCAGTTCCTGCAACCCGAAGACGTTCACTTCAAACTGATATCGCATCGCATCGCGCGTGAGGTCTTCGATAGCGCCCGGCTGACCAAACCCGGCGTTCCCCACGATCGCGCCAAGCTGCCCGCCGAAGGTGCGCAGCACTTCCTCGGCGACGCGCCGCACCGAAGTGCTGTCGGAGATTTCCAGTTCGATCGGCCCGAATCCGGCAGCGCGCAGTTTATCGAGATCCTCGCTCTTGCGCGCGGTGGGCACGACGTTCCATCCGTGCTCCCGCAACACCCGCGCCGTGGCGAAACCGATACCCGTGGAGCAACCCGTGACCAAGACCGTTTTGACGGCAACCGGTGGAATTTTCATGGCACCAATCTTACCCCCACCGCGCCAGAAATCCAGCATCTGAGGTGCACACGGTAGCGCCACCTCTTCCCTCTTGACCCCAAAGGCACTCGCTCATACCTTCGGCGCATTAGAGGGAGGCTGGCCTGTCCACCGACAGCAGTCTTCGTCGTGATCTGCCGGTCGACATGTGGAGGGCTAGGGAGACATGGAGAACCACCTATGCAGGACTGCTCTTCAGAGGCCTTTCCACCTGCAGGCGCTGCTCCACTCGGTATTTCTCGCCCTGCTGGTCCAAGGCGCACACTCCGCCATGAACGACTACACGTTGGTTAAGGCCACGGCATATACTCAGAGCTTGGAAGGCATCGCGGGCGAATTCCCTGACGATGCGTATCACGCCAGGGTACTGGACGTAGCCCCGTATGATCCAACAGCATATCAGACATGCGAAATCTACATCCCATCTGGAGCGGCATACCCAACTAATCCACTTCCGCACACCGCCGCGCCAGGCTTTCGACCAAGGTTCTTCGCGGCATTCTCGGACCTGGCCACCCTGAACAGCAACTTCCCGGATGACGCGTATGTATTTGAGCTCACCCGAAGCAACGTGCTATCCGGGGCGGTTAACTCGTACACCTCCTCCGTATCATTCCTGACCGGCACCTATCCCATTTCCATACCAACACTACTCAACAGCACTTGGTCCGACGGAGTCCTGGTCGTTCCCACGAATACAACGCTGCTATTCAACTACTGGGACGACTACACAATGAACAACAGTGTGATCACACTGGAATTGTGCTCAACAAACGAGCATATACTGATCTCTCGTGCGCTGGGTTCTCCCGTCACGTCCATGGCCTTTCCCTCAAACTATGTCAGCCTTCACCCGAATACGCTCTACCAAGGCATTCTGTCGTTCACGCGCATTGCAGCAAGCGCCCGAGTGACCGTAACCAATTTCGGTCCGGTCACAACCGACATTGACTTCAAGGTTGGGCTCAGCCACTCCACCTTCTTCGAGATGAGGACACTCCCGGAACCCGCCAGCCTCACCGTGGCAACAACCAATCAAGGCCTGTCATTGCTGATCACCAATCTCAGCGTCGGAGTCTCAAATTCGCTTGAGACGTGTTCAGACCTATTCTCGGATCGGTGGGAAGCTTGTTCGAGCCTCGTGTCGACAAGTCCAGGCGAGGCTTGGTTGATAACGATGACAAACAGTCCCGACAAGGTGTTCTTCAGGATCAGGAGTCGCTAGGACGGCCTGACTGGCAACATCAATCGCTCCCCGCACTGGCCCCGTGAATGGCGATCATAAGGAGAATGGTTCCCGTGCGTTTCATCTTCCATTGCCGGCACATTCCCTTCGCGTCCTTGCGTTAATCCCCTCTTTATCCGTGTCATCCGCGTCTATCTGCTGGCTCTCTCGTTCTTGGCGTCTCCGCGTTACTCCCCCTCCGTGGTTTCCAGTTCTTGCCCCTGCCACGATCCTCCACTACTCTGAGCCCGACATCAGGGAGGAATGTTCATGAAGCCCAGTCCGACTGTTGCGCGTCTTCTCTTCATTGCCCTTCTCGCCGGCCTATTTGCGGGAGCCGGTTGCACGTGGCGAACTTCCTACAACCCCTCCTATCTCCCCCCGCTTTCCCACATCGGCACCAAGGCACCCGGCCGAGGACTCCTTTTCATGAATCCCTCCGATGCGAACTACGTGTTCTGCGGCCGCCCGCACAGTTTCACCGCCAAGGGGTCCAAGTTCCAGGTGCCGCTCGGCAACATCGCGCACGAAATTGCCGCGCGCCAGTTCGGCCAGATGTTCAGCGAGGGCCTTCAGCAGTCGTCCAGCATGGACAGTTCCGGCGCCTTCACAGCCATACTCCAGCCCCGCGTCGTGAGCTTCGAGTTCAAGCTTAACCGCATGCGCAACCTGGACTTTGCCACAACGCCCCAGGTCAATCTCACCATCCAGGTCAGCACCTTCGACTCCGCCGGCAAACTCGTCCTGTCACCGACCTATGACTCCGGCTGGTACAGCGGCAAGACCGTGGTGGACACCTTGAACCCCGGCGAGCTGATCGGCAAGGCGACGCACGAAGCGATGTCCATGCTTATGGCCAAGGCCGCTGCGGATATCGAACGCACACTCCCGACGCTGCGCCCGATTCCCCCTCCGGCCGCACCGGCCTTCCAGCCCGCTGCAGCCCCCGCGCCCGTGCCCGCAGCCCCGTCAAGCTCAGCCCCAGCCGACGAGCGCTTGCGCAGACTTAAGAAGCTCTACGACGACGGCCTCATCTCCAAGGACGCGTACGAGGCGAAGCAGCAGGAAATCCTGAACGAGTACTGAAATACACGGTCAAACCCTCCGTTGTCTTCAGTTGCTTAAGGAGCCCCTATGTCCCGTGCATATGTGCATGGCTACGATCCGAGGGAGAACATCCGGCTACAGGATCAGGCCTCCACGCTGGTCGAGTTACTGCATTCCGACACATCGTATCCGGCAGGCAGCACCGTGCTCGAAGCCGGCTGCGGAGTCGGCGCACAGACACTCACGCTGGCCGCCCATAGTCCGAAGGCGCTGATCACATCCGTGGATATATCTCCCACTTCCGTGGCCGAGGCTGAACGAAAGACCAAGGCGGCCGGATTCCAGAATGTTCGATTCGCCCAGGCCGACATCTTTCATCTGCCATTCCCGCCGGCGTCCTTCGACCACGTCTTCGTGTGCTTCGTCCTCGAACACCTCGCGCAACCCGTGGACGCGCTGAAGGCTCTGAAGCATGTCTTGAAACCCGGCGGAACCATCACCGTGATCGAAGGCGATCATGGCTCCGCCTACTTTCATCCAGACAGCGATTTCGCGCACCGGGCAATTCAGTGCCAGGTGGAGCTGCAGGCGAGGGCCGGGGGAAATGCGTTGATCGGACGCGCACTTTATCCCCTGTTGATGGAAGCCGGATTCGGCGAAGCCCAGGTCTCCCCTCGCATGGTCTATGTCGATGCCAGCAAACCCGGCCTCGTCGACGGATTTATCAGGAAGACGTTCACCGCCATGATCGAGGGCGTTCGGCCTTCCGCCACGAAAGAGGGCCTCATGAGCGCGACCGATTTCGACAAGGGCATCGCCGATTTGTACCGGACAGCAGAGGCGGATGGCGTCTTCTGCTACACATTCTTCAAGGCAACCGCCATCCACAAACAGACTCGATGAATATCCTGATCATACTCGGCCATCCCGACCCCAAGAGTTTCAACCATGCCCTGGCTGCCGGCGTCTGTGATGCCCTGCAGAGCGACGGCCATCGCGTCATCCTGCACGACCTCTGCGCGGAATCCTTTGATCCGCTGCTCCCGGCCAAGGAAATTCCCGAAAGAGCCATCCTTCCTCCGGACATCCAGAAACACTGCGAGGAACTCCGCGCAGCCGATGGCATCGTCATCGTCCACCCCAATTGGTGGGGACAGCCTCCCGCCATGCTGAAGGGTTGGATCGATAGAGTCATCCGGCCCGGTGTGGCCTACCGATTCAAGGAAGGCGACGGCGGCGAGGGTATCCCTGTCGGCCTGCTCAAGGCAAAGGCCGCCATCGTGCTGAACACATCCAATACGCCGGATGATCGCGAACAGACCGCCTTTGGAGATCCGCTGGAGGCGATGTGGAAGCGCTGCGTCTTCGATTTGTGCGGCGTGCATAACGTCCGGCGCAAGATCTTCAACGTTGTGGTCACGAGCACACCACAGCAGCGACAGGAATGGATCGCAGAAGCCAGAGACCTCTGCCGAACCGTCTTCCCGCGAGACCATGTAGCCCGTGCCTGATCAGTTCTTCCTCACATCTCACGACCTCTCTCTCCCTTCATCCGTCCCCTGATTCCTCTTTCCCTTTTCTTTCCCCTCCGCGTCTTTGCGTTAATCCCCTCTTCATCCGTGTTATCTGCGTGATCCGTGGGCAATCCTGTTCCATCTTTCCCTTTTCGTGCTTTTCGTGGGCTCTCTTCTCCCTCCGCGCCTTTGCGTTACCCTCCTCTTCATCCGTCCCCTCCGCGCTATCTGCGGTTCAAATCTTCCCTTCCCCCTCAATTCCTCCGCTCTTCATCCGCCCCCTGATGCCTCTTTCCTTCTCCCTCCGCGCCTTTGCGTTAATTCCCTCTTCATCCGTGTTATCTGCGTGATCCGTGGGCAATCCTGTTCCATCTTTCCCTCTTCGTGCTCTTCGTGGGCTCTCATCCCCCTCCGCGCCTTTGCGTTAATTCCCTCTTCATCCGTGTTATCTGTGTGATCCGTGGGCAATCCTGTTCCATCTTTCCCTCTTCGTGGGCTCTCTTCTTCCCTCCGCGCCTTCGCGTTAATTCCCTCTTCATCCGCGTCATCCACGCCTATCTGCAGACACTTTCTCCACGTGCTTCCATGTGTCACTGCTCTCCAATTAGTGTGCATCAGTGTCCATTAGTGGTTGAGATTCTCTTCTCATATTCCTCTCCACCAACCCCCTCTTGCTTGACAGATTGCCGTGCCGGAGGCAGCATCTCCCCTGCTCGCTGGGGGCGCCCTGAAAAGTTAGGGCTGAGATTTCCCGATTACGGGATAACCCCTTGAACCTGTTTGGGTCATGCCAACGGAGGGAAAGCGGCGGTTCCGTACTTTCTCCCGCAGCATCTCTCCCGGCGACACATGGAAAGGCGTTGCTATGTCTCTGGGCCCAATTGAACGTCATGAACGGAATCTCTCCGGATGGGACTTCTTCCTCCTCTGGACCGGCGCAGCCATCGCCCTCCCGGAAATCTGGGCCGGCGGTCTCCTCGCCTCGCTCGGTCTCGTCGGCGGTCTTCTTGCCATCCTTCTTGGACACTTGATCGGCAATACACCCATGGCGCTCGGCGGCATCATCGGCAGCCGCCACGGCGTCCCCTCCATCGTCAGCACACGCGGCGCGCTGGGGCCGCGCGGCGCGTTCCTGCCCGCCGCGCTGAACGTAATCCAACTCGCCGGCTGGACCGCCGTCATGGTCTGGATCGGTGGACACGCCGCCGCGCGACTCAGCCCCGCCTCACTTCAGTACCCCCGTCTCTGGATCGTGGTGTGCGGCGGCCTCACCACGCTGTGGGCACTCGGCGGACACCGCCTGTGGAAAACACTGCAACGATTCACTGTCATCCTTCTGTTCCTTGTGTCTGTGGTGATGACATGGATTGTCGTTCGTGAGTACGGCTGGCGAAATCTCGCCGCCGTGCGTCCCGCCGAGCCCGGCTCCTTCATGCTCGGCCTCGACCTCGTCATCGCCATGCCCCTCTCGTGGGCGTTGATGACGTCCGACTACTCGCGTTACGCGCGCAGCACGAAAGGCAGCTTCTGGGGCTCGTGGCTCGGATACTTTGCGGGCAGTTGCTGGATGTATGCCGTCGGACTTTGCGCGGCACTCGCCACGCAAACGGCCACGCCGGATTCCATGGTGCTCGATCTCCTCCATCAACACGGTCTGGCCATTGCGGCACTGATCGTAATCCTGCTCTCGACGCTGACCACCACGTTCCTCGATGTCTACTCCAACGCGGTCTCGCTGCTTAGCGTTGTCCCTCGTCTCGGCCAGCGCGCGGCCGTACTCCTCTGCGGCGTCGCCGGCACCCTCTGCGCCGTGTTCTTCCCCGTCACGGAGTACGAGTCTTTCCTCCTCCTCATCGGCTCAGCCTTTTCGCCCCTGCTCGGCATTGTGCTGGCCGACTACTTCCTCGTGAAGAAGGGCTCTTACGACGCAAACGGATTGTTCCGGCGTGATCCCTATTGGTATAATGCCGGGGTGAATCTCCGGGCCATAGTGGCGTGGGGTCTGGGATTCGTCCTCTGCCAGGTGAGTTCGCGGCAGGGATGGTCCATCGGCGCATCGCTGCCCGGCATGCTGGCGAGCGCGGGGCTCTACCTTGTCGCCATGGCATGGCGACGCGGCAACGCGTCGGGGGAAGCAGGGGGAACAGCATGAGCAAGCCCATCGTCTGGACAATCGCAGGGTCCGATTCCGGTGGCGGCGCCGGCATCCAGGCCGACCTCAAAACACTTCATGCGCTCGGCGCGTACGGCTGCTCCGTCATTACCGCGCTCACGGCCCAGAACACCACAGGCATCTCGCGAATCGAGTACCAGTCCGACGATATGATGGAGGCGCAACTCCAGGCCCTGGCCAGCGATCTTCATCCCGCCGCCGTCAAGATCGGCATGCTCGGAACAAACTCCGTCATCCGCAAGGTTGCCGCCCATCTCGCGGCCATTCAGCCCTTCACCGTGCTCGATCCCGTGCTCGTCTCCAGTTCCGGCACCAGCCTGGTCGAGAAGGATACGCTGGAAGCCATGATCCAGCACCTGTTGCCCCACGTGGACCTGCTGACACCCAACATCGCCGAAGCGTCCGCCCTTCTGGGCCGCCCGATCGAGCACCACTCTGAAATGCCCGAAGCCGCCGTGGAATTGCTGAAGTACGGGGTGGGCTCCGTGCTGCTCAAGGGGGGACATGCGCCCGGAGCTTTCTGCCAGGATTTCTGGACCGATGGAAACACCCGCCTGTGGCTCACCAGCCCGCGTCTGGACATTTCGGATTCGCACGGTACCGGCTGTACGCTGTCCTCCGCCATCGCCGCGTGCAAGGCGTTGAACTTCTCGGAACTGGACGCGCTCGTCATCGCCAAGGCCTTCGTCAATCAAGGCCTCCGCGGCACCCTGCGCGTAGGCCGCGGCCGCGCCCCCCTCTCCCACACCGGATGGCCCGACGACCACCGCGATCTTCCGTGGATCACCCATCGCGCGGAGGAGGCACACGACCGAATCGTCTTCCCCGATGTCGACCCACAGCAGATCGGCCTCTACCCCATCGTCGATCGTGCCGCCTTGCTGGACAAGCTCCTGCCCCTCGGTGTCCGTACCGTCCAATTGCGGGTCAAGCACCTCGACGAGTCACTTCTGGAAGACGAGGTCCGCACGGCTGTGCAACTCGCACGACGGTTCAACGCGAACCTCTACATCAACGACTACTGGCAGCTCGCGCTGAAGCATAACGCCTACGGCGTTCATCTCGGGCAGGAGGATCTCCCCGGCGCCGATCTCCGGGCACTGGCTAAAGCAGGTATACGGCTCGGCGTCAGCACGCGATCCTACTTCGAACTCGCGCAGGCCATGGCCGTGCGCCCGTCCTACGTCGCCATCGGCTCCGTCTTCCCCACCGCTTCCAAGACAATCGACTACGACCCGCTCGGCCTTGGTCATTTCAGACGCCTGAGCCGGCTCATCGACATGCCCGTCGTGGCCATCGGCGGTATTACTCTGGAACAAGCGGAGAACGTGTGGCTCGCGGGAGCGGACGGCATGGCCCTGATCTCGGACATCGTCCACGCGCCGGACATGAACGCGCGCGTCGCCGACTGGCTCAAGTTCTTCAGCGCGCCGCCGCGAAGGGATCTGTAGCCGCGACCGCTGGTCGCGGGCCTCTCTCCTACTGCTGCAACATCCGGGCCAGCAGAATGCCGAGGATGAACCAGATCGGCAACGTTCCAATCAACGCCCATGCCAGGATGCGCGTCTTGCGCAGGCGCCCCTGCAACACGCGGTTCTCCAAGGCACGCTCAAGGCGAATACGAATCTCTTCAATGCGGCAGGGCTTCGACAAGAAATCGGTCGCACCGGCGCGGATCGACTCCACGGCATCGGGAATCGAAGGGAATCCGGTCAGAATCATCACGATGATGCTCGGGTCGATTTCCTGCATCGCCCGCGTCAAATCCATGCCGCTCATACCCGGCATGCGGACATCCGTGATCACCACATCGGGTGAGTGCTGACGACAGGATTCCAGAGCGTCCTCAGCCTTGGAGAAAGCATGAACCGTGTAGCCAAGCTCCTTGATCATGGCCTCAAGAACGCTTCGGACCGCATCGTCATCATCCACGACCCAAACTGTTGTCGCCATGGCGGGAACCTCCGTACTGAACCGGGGCAAAGATTAACACCAAGCCCCGCCCCATGTCCATAAGCTCCCTCCCCCCCTTTGTAGGCCGGGGCTCTGCCCCCGGCGTCTGCCCCGCCGCCACTCTGCGGCTCTGCCACTTCTTTTCCTTCTTCCTCACTCAGGTTTCAGCCTTCAGCTTTCAGGTTTCTCTTCCCCCATCGAACCATTCCTCGATCTTTCCACCTCTTCCTCCTAGGATGTTCGCCATGAAAATACTGATCGTCCTGATTCTGCTGGGCGCACTTGTGGCCGTACTCAACGCTGAGGGACCCGCAACACGTCGGGTCACCTTCCGGATCGTGCCCGCAGAACAACCCGCAGCCAACGAACGCATCTTCATCGCCGGCAACGTTCTTGCGCTCGGCCAGTGGAAGGCCGACGGCTTCGCTCTCTCCGCCGATTCCAACGGAACGTGGACGGGTACCGTCGATCTTCCCGCCAATGAAACCGTCGAGTTCAAGGTAACCAAGGGCTCGTGGGAAACGGAGCGATCACTCGCAGACGGCTCCATTCCGCCCAACGAGATGTTGCCGCCCGGCGGCGACACCGAGGTTGAGGTCCGAGCAGCCGGGTGGAAGCAGCCCGGCCCGCCTCCGGCACCGCGCATCACCGGCGACTACCGCATCCATGACGCCGTGCATTCCGAATTCCTCGCACTGGATCGAAAGGTGATCGTGTGGCTTCCGCCGTCCTATGCGACGGATACCGAACGGCGCTACCCCGTTCTCTACATGCACGACGGACAGCAGATCTTCGACCCGCAGACCTCGACCCACGGCCGCGACTGGGAGGTCGACGAATGGTGCACCAAGCTGATCTCCGACGGGAAGCTGCAGGAGATCATCGTGGTCGGCGCCTACTGCACCGCCAACCGCTTCGAGGAATACAACCCGGCGGTGAAGGGCAAGGACTACGCCCGGTTCCTGATCGAGGAACTGAAACCCATGATCGATCGCGAATATCGGACCCTGCCGGGCCGGGAAACCACTGCCGTCGCGGGTTCCTCGATGGGCGGAAAGATTTCCTTCTATCTGGCGTGGGCACATCCCGACGTCTATTTCGGCGCCGCCTGCCTATCACCGGCCTTCGCCTACAAAGACGATCGGCACGAGTTGGATGTGGTCGAAGCCTCGACGAATACCCCCGACCTTCGCCTCTACTTCTACTGCGGCGAAGGCGACGACCTGGAACGCAAACTCATCCCCGGCATGCGCACGATGGCGGACCTGCTGAAACAGCGCGGCTACGAAGAAGGCCGCAATCTCCTCGTTGCGGAAGATGCCCCCGCCGTACACAACGAAGCCGCATGGCAGAAAGTCACCGGCCAGTGGCTCGAATTCCTGTTCGGGAAGAAGTAGGCCGGGGCTCTGTCCCCGGCGCTCTCCTCCATCACCCATGTAGGCCGGGCCTCTGCGCCCGGTGCCTCTCCAACCCCTCTCCGCCTCTTCTTACTACTCACTGGTCACTTCTTGCCCACTCTTCTCGCCCGGTACGTTGTCCTCATCTCCCTCACCGCTCGCCCGCCTGACGCCTGCGCGATGAACTCCCTCAGCGAGATGGCGACTTTGGGACAGGCTTTCTGAACCGGCACATCCTCGGTGACACAGCGAATGTCATATTGCCGTGCAAGCGAGACGTACTGTGCGTCATAGACCGTGATGTTCCAATTCAGGGCATCTCTCAGCACCGTATCCGGGGATGGAGTGACCTCGTTGATCGAGAACAGCCCCAGGGCCTGATCGAGCAACTCCAGCGCCTTTTCTGTCTTCATGCCGCCATGGCGAACGTACTTCCACAGGATGCTCTGAAGCTCGATGCGCCAGAAACCGGGAACGATCCACTCCGGATCGATGTCCCTCAGCATGTGAACGGCAGGCGTGTGCTTTCCCTCGATCAGGTAGAAAGCGAGGATATTGGAGTCGACAACGATCATGCGCGTCCCTCGCGCCGGGCAGAATCAACAAGCTCCCGCGTCAGCGGGAACGCACCGCGAAACGCCTTGAACGCAGGGATGGGCCGCGCTCGCTGAAGCCCCTGCTCCAGGATGACAATGGCCTCCTGCGTCATCGACCGATGATGCAATTCCGCCTCGTCCTTCAGCCTCTGATGAATCTCCGCAGGCAAGTCCTTGATCACCAACGCCGGCATACCCACCTCCGCTTCCTTTTTGCTAGTATAATACTAGCATCCCCACAGGAGATCAACACCCGGCATCTGCACGAGACGGTTCACTCCTCGCCCTGTAGCTGTAGGAGAGGGTTACCCCGCGACATTTCTCCAATGATGGGGAACCCCGCAGGGGTTCTTTCCAACCATCGGACAATCCTACCCCGCCCCACCCACCACCCTTGCGCACAGGATGGCCCCTCGCATACCCAGCGCGCTGGCAACAGGCACAGCGCCAGTCTCGATGCGAAGCGAACGGGATCACGTTGCCTGAAAACGGGATGCAGGAGAAACATGCCCGCAAGTGCCAGAAGGAAGGCGGGGCACTTGCAAACATGTTTCGTTTCAGGAATCGGATTGAAGTCAGTCAAGAAATCGTCTACTCTGACCGCGTGTCTTCTTGTGTAAATGGCGATGGCATGGCGATATGCAAAAGGAAGCCAAAGCAAGGATACTGATAAACGACCTTCTCCGAAGGTCGGGCTGGCGGTTCTTTGATGAAGAGACAGGCCCCGCCAACATCGCGCTAGAAGCAAACGTTAAGCTCAAGAAAAAGGCCCTCGACGACCTCGGCAACGACTTCGAGAAGACGGCCAACGGTTTTGTTGACTACCTACTTTTGGACGAGCGCGGATTCCCTCTTGCAGTCTTGGAAGCGAAGTCCGAGAAATACGACCCCCTCGTCGGCAAGGAACAGGCCCGGAAGTATGCCCTCTCGCAAAATGTGCGGTTCGTCATTCTTTCCAACGGCAACCTGCATTACTTCTGGGACTTGGAGCAGGGCAACCCGGTCCTGATCACCGAGTTTCCGAACCCTGAATCATTCGCCCACTTTCACGCCTTCAAGCCAAATCCTGACTCGCTTGTCAGCGAAAAGGTCGAAACCGACTATGTGGCGGTCACACAAAACCCCAACTACGCCAACGATCCCCGCTGGACCGATGCCGCCGAACGCGACGCATTCATCAAAGACGCCGAACTGAAGTTTCTCCGCCCGTACCAGATGCGGGCCGTTGGTGCGCTACAGGATGCCGTGCGCAAGGGGCTGACCCGGTTTCTCTTTGAAATGGCAACCGGCACCGGCAAGACCCTCACCGCCGCCGCCGTGATCAAGATGTTTCTGCGGACGGGCAACGCGAAGCGCGTCCTGTTCCTCGTGGACCGTCTCGAACTGGAAACCCAGGCGTGGAAAGCCTTCGTGCGGCTCTTGAAGAATGATTTCCGAACGGTCATCTACAAGGAGAACCGGGACGACTGGCGCAAAGCGGAGATCGTCGTTTCCACGGTCCAAAGCCTTCAGTTCAACAACAAGTATCGGCGCCTCTTTTCGCCCACGGACTTCGATTTGCTGATTTCTGACGAAGCGCACCGCTCCATCGGCG
>Ga0116158_10001878_pt1 | contig 18763 bp, 13 predicted proteins | sample AD_UKC052_MetaG_FD_89883 | JGI IMG/M metagenome (GOLD analysis project Ga0116158, IMG submission 89883) | Active sludge microbial communities of municipal wastewater-treating anaerobic digesters from USA - AD_UKC052_MetaG | ecosystem: Engineered > Bioreactor > Anaerobic > Digestate | place: USA... | reverse complement strand
ATTGAGGTTAAAAATAATTGACTGACCAATCGCACTAAAATTTGGAAAAGCCCGTTTCAGGAAACCATTTTTGTTCCGGCAAATCAGACACATTCTTTCCATACCACTTCAAACACAACACCCGGATCCGTGAGCGACAGTATCGTAATCATTCCCACATACAATGAAAAGGAAAATGCCGAAGCCATCGTTCGTGCAGTGATGGCTTTGGAACCGGAGTTTCATGTTCTGATTGTTGACGACGGTTCTCCGGATGGTACCGCGAAAATCATTCAGGGACTTCAGCAGGAATTTCCGGAAAAGCTGTTTATGGAACAACGCAAAGGCAAACTCGGGCTGGGAACCGCCTACATCCATGGTTTTAAATGGGCCCTTGATAAAGGATATGAGTTTATCTTTGAAATGGATGCTGATTTCTCGCACAATCCGAATGATCTGGTCCGTTTACGGGATGCCTGTAAAAATGGGGGAGCCGACCTGGCCATTGGCAGTCGGTATGTCGTAGGGGTAAATGTGGTGAACTGGCCGATGGGACGTGTTTTGATGAGTTACTTTGCCAGCTATTATGTTCGGCTTGTCACCGGAATGCAGATCAACGATACGACAGCGGGATTCAAATGCTATCGCGATACCGTCCTTAAAACCATCGACCTGAACAAAATCGATTTTGTAGGTTATGCGTTTCAGATTGAGATGAAATTTCTTGCCTGGAAATTCGGATTTCAGATCACGGAAGTTCCCATCATTTTTACTGACCGGACGAAAGGTGAATCCAAAATGAGTTCAGGGATTTTTAAAGAAGCCGTTCTGGGTGTTTTGCAAATGAAAATCCAGTCTTACTTCCGTAATTTCAGGAGGTAATCGATTCTCAGGATTCGGTCTGACCCGGCAGAAGATTCCGCATCTTTTTAATTTTCTTCAACGTTTCTTCTTTTGGAAGCACTATAGAAAAGACGGAACCTTTATTTTCCTCAGATTTTACTTTCAGATCGCCATCCTGTTTACTGATAAACTCTTTGCAGATAGATAAGCCTAAACCCGTCCCCACTTCGTTTTCTGTGCCTGCCATGGAGATGGTGCTGTTCGTAAAAAGCGTCTTCAGAATACCCGCTGGCATCCCGACTCCATTGTCCTGCACCTCTACATAATGGTACTCCTTATCTTCTTTGTATGTAAGCCGTATCTCACCACCGGAGTTGGTGAATTTTATGGCATTTGAAATCAGATTCCGAAGTACCGTCTGGATCATCGCTTTGTCCACATTGAGAACCAGATCAGAATTCACCAGATTATGAATGGCAATGTTTTTGGTGTTCAGTTGTTCCTGGTATAAATCAATTACTTCCTGACCCAATAATTTGATTTCAAAAGGAAGCGGATTGATTTGAATTTTGTTGAGCTGTAACCGGCTCCAGGTCAGAACATCTTCCAGTAGTTTCCCATAGTTATTGGACGTTTGTTCCAGCTGGTCGATGTAGTCCTTAATTTCATTTTCATTCAATGAAGATCTATGATTTTTCAGGATGTAAATGATGGCATTCAGGCCTGAAAGTGGGGATCTCAGATCGTGACCCAGAATGGAAAAGAGTTTTGTTTTATCGTCGTTAAGGTGCCTGAGAATCCGTTCAATTTCCTTTTGCCGGAGGAAATCCTGTGTGATGGAAACCGTCGAGAAAAACGCCACTACCAGAGCAATGCAAATGGCCAGATAGTTTGTATAGCTACCGAATGAAATACTGCGGTTAATGTATTTGCGGTTGACTTCCAGTGACACCTTCAGTTCTCCATCATACCGATGCAGCAATTCGCGGATTTCGAGCGTCTTATCAGCCCCCTGTGCGATCAATTCATTCGACAGATTGGACTTCCCACTGAATTTACCTTTAAGCAGGAGTCTGGTCTGATAAAACAGATCCGTTCGATCTTTGACAAGCCTCGATATTTTATCAAGCAATGGACTGGGCACCACTCCTTTACTCCCATTTTCGCCAAGGTCTTTCACCGCCTGCTGAAGACGGATTACTGACCGGTCGTGACTACGGAGATAGATTACCTGGTTGGAAATAAAGTAGTTCTTAAGCGTGTTTTCAGCAAAACTGATGTCACTTTCGATCTGTGCGAGCAAGGTAAGCTGGCTGTAAATCATTTCTACCTTTCCCACATTTCCCCTCAGGTTCCGGGTGATGTTAATGGTTAGAAGGATATTCCCAATGAAGGTCGCAATGGTCATAATAAACCCAATCACAACGACGGCGAGTGGTTTATTGCTGAGTATGGTGCGAATAATCTGCTTCATTCAGGACTGGTTCCAAATCGAAAAGGAAACCTTCAAACTGTTGGGGACTTACACAACAGGCACCGCAATCTGGCTATTTCCCGCGAAAAACCTCGGATAACTTTTGCTCTAAAGCAGGTCCACGTAGGTTTTTTGCTGCAATTCTACCTTCCGGATCAACCAGAAATGATGAAGGAATGGACCGTACAAAATAGGGCCTGGCTGCGGCATTGTCTTCCGTGAGATCTGACGCATGAGACCAGAACATTTTATCCGTAACAATGGCTTTCAACCAGGCATCCTTGTCGGTATCAATGCTCACAGAAAGAATGGTAAATCCTTTGTCTTTGAAGGCCTGAAATGCCTTCTTCAAAGTTGGATTCTCTGCCCGGCAGGGTTTACACCAGGAAGCCCAGAAATCAAGCAAAACCCACTGACCCTTGAACTGGGAAAGTGTGACCGGCTTTCCTGTTGGATCAGGCTGTGAAAAATCAGGCGCCATTTTCCCGATTGCCAGCTTCCTGGGTACTTCGAGATATGATTTCATCTTTTCAGTATACACTGCTTTTGGTCTCTCCTTTTCGAAACGGTTGGCAAGTGAGTCGAGATAACCGAAATCGTCTTCAACAGAAAGCATAGAAGTAGCCAGATGAGAAACCGGGTTTGGCCCAATGCTGTCGATTAAATGTTTGACATACTGTTTTGTGGTGTTTTGCAAAGCAAAGAAACCATTCATTGCAGAATCCGCTCCTTTCTGGCTGCCTGAATTCATGGCTGATTTATAATTCATCTCCAGGCCCTGCGCTTTTTGTTCAAATCCAACCCGGGTCGATTCCACCCGTTTGAGTAAATCGGTCAGGCTGGAATTAGTGTAAGAGAATGATTGATAAAGCTGGTTAAAATCACCTTTAAGCGTATGTTGACCAGCCTCCAGAAACAATGGCAAACGCTGGCCACCTACTTCCAGAACATAAAGCCGCTCAGAATCGGATGGAAGAGCCATCGAGAATTTACCTCCTGTTTCAAATACTGCTGAATCAACAACTACGGGACCTTTCGTATCTATCCTGGATAAGCGAAGACTTCTCACCGGTGCCGGCAGATTGGAAATTTCACCTTCGATCGAAGCCTGATCTTTATTGTCTTCTTTCTGATCGGAACAGGAAATCAAAAAAAGAGTACCTAATGCGATCAGTAAACAGGATTTTACAGACATGGTTGTTTTGTAGTTGGTTGTTTATTCGGGAAATGCTTCTTCAGCTTCCCAGTTCAATGGACCGTTTCAAGGCTTGCTGCAAACCAGTCCGGATATGATCTCCGATATGGCCGGACTCAAACGACTGGATGGCGGCTTCTGTTGTACCACCACGGCTGGACACCTTACCGATCCACTCCCGGCAGGTAAAGTTGTTGTTACTCAGTAAATGAATGGCGCCCAGAAAGGTTTGCTCCACGAGTGTTTCCGCTTCCGTTGGGGAAAATCCCATCTGGCTGGCGGAGTCTATCATGGATTGCATAAAATAATACACGTAGGCTGGTCCGGAACCAGAAATAGCAGTGACACCATCCAGAAGGCTCTCGTCATCAAAATAGAGTGACTTTCCGGTTGTGTTGAGGAGGTTTTGGACTGAGAAAAGTTCCGACCGGCTTACTGAAGCATCGGCGGTAAAACCAGTCATACCCATGCCAACCTGAGCCGGGAGGTTTGGCATTGCCCGAATAATCTTAGTTGTTGGCAGTGCATTTTGCAGTGTTTCAATCCGGACGCCAGCCATAATACTGAGTACCAGCTGATCAGCTTTCATAAAGGGGCTGATTTTCTGAAAGAGATCCTGCGTATCCTGCGGTTTAACAGCAAAAATGACAAGATTCATATCACTGATAAACGGACCGGGACTGCTTTCGACGCACTCAAAACCCAGACTCAAAAAGTAGGGTCTTTTGTCTTCCGCCTTTTCAAGGATAAACAAATCTCTTCGGGCAACCGAGTGGTTGGAAATAAAGCTTTCGGCATAGGTTCTGCCCATATTTCCGCCACCAACAATCAGGATTTTCATATTTCAGGTTAAGCCAGATGTTGGGCGATCAGTTTTTGAATAGTCTCCAATTCCTCCTTTGAGGGTGTGAGCTTAGTCCGTGAGAAATTCATATCGCTCATGTTCTGCATAGGAACAAGATGAATATGGGCGTGTGGAACTTCCAGTCCTATAACCGTGACCCCAACTTTCAAACACGGCACAGCTTTCTTTAAACCAACTGCCACCTTCCGGGCAAATACCCATAGTTCCTGATATGCAGGATCTGTGATATCAAAAATATAGTCAGTTTCGCTTTTTGGAACCACAAGAACATGGCCCAACGCTACGGGATTAATATCCAGAAACGCCAGATGCTGGTCATCTTCTGACACCTTATAACAAGGGATTTCTCCCTGAATGATCCGTCTGAAAATACTGGCCATCAGAACCCGGAAACTATATCCAGAATCTCAAAATCCATGGTACCTGCAGGCACCTGAATGCTCGCAAGTTCTCCAACCTTCTTGCCCAGCAAGCCTTTTCCGATCGGACTTTTTACGGAGATCTTCCCTGATTTCAGGTCAGCTTCTTCCTCGGATACGATGGAATATGTCAATGTTGCGCCATTCTTTGGATTCTTTATTTTGACCTTTGTCATAATGGAAACCTGGCTGGTATCAATCGAATTGGAATCCAGAATCCGGGCATTGGCCACCACATCTTCAAGCTTGGAGATTTTCAATTCCAGGTGACCCTGAGCATCTTTTGCGGCATCATACTCCGCATTTTCACTCAAATCACCTTTATCACGGGCTTCCGCAATCTGGCGAGCCATATCTGCTCTGCCTCGAACTTTCAAATCGTTTAACTCATCTTTGAGCCGCTTCAAGCCCTCTTCGGTATAATAAGATATTGCCATAATGGTATAAAAGGTCGGAAAAAAAAGAAAAACGGCTCTGGGGGAACCGTTTTTCGGAATGCAAATGTAACAGGTATTTTTTTACAGAGACAGCAGGAGTGAAAATCTGTGTGTTCCACCAAAATAACGCGTCATAGAGTATGAATAGTCAAATCCAAAAAGCTTTGACTTATTCGAACCTTCATGCAGGTCGTCACTACTTTCCTGCGTCATTTCACCTGATCTGGATCTGGTAAAAGGCATTTGGAATGTGGCACCAAAAGAAGGACCCAGATTTACGGTAGTTGCCTCTGCCTTGGTAATGATACCGTCCTGGTAATCGTAACCACCACGAACCATGAACATGTCTTTCCATGATGCCTGCACACCAACCTGGTATTGATCGGAGGTGAAGGAATTGGATCGGAAGTTAAAACAAGGAGTAAGCTTCATAGTCTCATTCTCCATGTAGAAGTCATATCCGATACCAATATTCAACATAGAAGGCTGCTCAAATGCAGCGGTTGGCAGGCTGATGGTCTGTGAATAATTGGTCCCTTTTTTCGTTCCACGGGTCGCAAAAGCATCCCCTCCAAAAGTCATCTTTGGACCAAGATTCATGATTGAAACACCAAACTTGAACTGCTTTTTGGCACCTGTCTGGTATTGAATACCGGCATCGAATGCAACACCGAATGCCGATGCTGAATTGTATGACTGAGAAACTCCTCTCACCAGGATTCCGGCAGAGATTCGTTTTGAAAACGTTTTGGCATAAGAAGCACCAAAGTTGAAAATCTGAGGTGAGAATTTATTGCCTGTTCCATCCGGAAGTTCAACAGTGGTTTCATAAAAATCACCGAGGCTGTATGAGCTCAGCGTAATTCCCATGGCACCTTCTCCCACTTTGGTTCCAAAGCCAAGAGAGTTTATTCGGATGTCGCTTCCAGTCAGATATAGTGCAGAACAGAAATTAATCTCTGTTTTGCGGACAGCTGAGAGGCCGGCGACATTCAGACCCATGGACTCTATTCCACGGACAATACCCGAATTGGATCCTGCCATTCCACTGGTACGTGCCCAGGGATTGATGAGAAGTTCAACAGCACCACCCTGTCCTCTTTTTGTATCGTTTCCAGCCCAGGCCTGGGTAGCGAGAACGCTACCTACCAGGCTAAGACGAATTATGCTTTTTAAATTCACTGTTTCTTTGAATGAAATATGAAACATTAATTAAAGGTATCCAAATCGATTGGTCTCAGAACACCAAACCACTTGATTGTTTTCTCTCCCAGTTTATCCGATTTCACATGAATTATGTAGACACCGGAAGCAATCGGAATACCAAGCTGGTTTTTCAGATCCCAGTCAAGGAAAGTCTGGTAGTTGGTTCCCCGTTCATTTGTAACGGTTACTCCATCTGCAACTGCCGCATACGCTTTGGTTGACGTCTGGTCGAAATTGTACTGGCGGATCAATGTACCGGACAGGTTAAAAATGCTGACCACACACTGTGTCGGAATGTTCACAATTTTCACCCGGTTATCAACCTGAGAGTTTTCGTACAGTGACTGAGCTATATATGGATTTGGCACTACCCGGATAAGATCCAAAGCACTGCTGGCCACTTTTGTTGAATTCCTTTCCGTACTATTTTCAAGTGTAAATGAATAGAGTGGATTACAATCTTCAGCCTGCCCATTGTGAGCAAACGTCCGGAATTGTTTTTCAACCCTGAGGCGTACCCGAACATCTGACATATCCAATGGTTTTTCATTCAGCTTAATGAAATCAATTCCTCTACCCATCAAGCCTGCATACATTACATTTTGAAGTTGCCAGTCCCTGTACTTAGTTAAAAACGTATTGACTGGATTTGTAATCTGCTCAGTATAAAGTTTATCAAAAAACAATTCAGCAGTCCGACTTTCATCATACTTGGTATTCATTACATAAATGAAGTTTCTTGTACCTTCAGTCCCACCTAAACTAGCTCGTGGCTCCCATTTAAGGTCATTGCCTCTCTGATCATCCAGAATAGAACTTTCAGAAAACATGATGTTCAAACGTTGTCCCTTGTCCAGATCAATCGCATAACCAGGGAACCAGCTCATCCCTCTCGATGCTCTTCCATCATATGGCGAAACTGAATTATCCTGAGAATAATCTTTACCAACTGAAAGTCTGCGGCTTTTAGCCATTTGGAATTTTGGCTTTGCAGAAGATGATGCAGGAAAGCTATCGCATTGAAGAACAAGACATCTCGTCCATTTTGATTTATCTGATGTAAAAACGATATCCACGTTTCCAATTTTAGACATTGCAGAAAGCGATTCATTTGATTTTACATCGAAAACGATATCAGGATTAGGAACACTACTTGCCGGAATTTGCGGACCTCCAAAACTTGTTTTACCAATTGGGTTAACAACAACTTTATCCGTCAGAGGAAAAGGCAACCAACCAGCACCGGCAAAATTTGAATAACTACGCTTGGGATCAATTGCATAATATTGTTCTCCTGCAACAAAAACATCCTGTCGCATCCATGAATAATTACTGGTTGACACACCATATATCCAGAATTTCAAAGGGTCTGGATCAACAACAATACTAGACGGCAATGCTCCATTCTGGCTCAAAGGATTCGTGATATCATTTCCCGGATCAGGAGAGTCCTTAGGCCTCAATGAGATACCAAATTGAGGCACGATTTGTTCAGAAACCGAAGAAACCGGCAATTCTGATAAAACACGAACATTTGAAACTTTCTCAGTCAGCTCCCAATAATCATATTTTACAAAATCTAAAGCATATGCAAACAAACCAGTATCACCATCAAGGTGGAATCTCATTCCAATTTTCTTTGAAGCCTTAAGAATAAACTGTTGCCTCTCCAATTCAACCTGATCCAGATAATAAATAAAATCACCCCCTGTGCAATCCAAATCCACATCGAGATCATAGTAACCTGGTGCATCTGTGGCTGGTAATACACGACGGATCGTGGCTACTCCAGGCGAAAAACTCTCTCTGTGTCGTATTGTATTGAACCCTGGTTGTAGACTTTGCCCCGAATCAGCAATAATTCTATCCCCAACTTCAAACGCATGATTACCAACTCTATACCGCAGTCTGGATGAAAACCTAATTTGGAACTGGCCTTTCTTCACTGCTTTCGGATTGTAAATTTTGATTGAAACAGGTCCGTTTCCAGCTTTATAAGTCAGGTCCTGTACCTGATTCTCCTGCAAAATCTTATTTTCTTCTCCATCTGCCAGCTCAAGAATATTGCCTGAATTACCTACACCAAAATTCCTGGTCAATTGGATTTCACCATATCCGTAATTATAGTTCAAAGATGTCCCAAACGATTCAGGAGTTGCATTGTGTGGAATCGCGGTAAAAACCTTATAGTTGTTAACGCCTTGAATATAAGGTGATGTTACTTTGTTATTCCTGATATACCCATAAGCCACCACAGCATAGTAATACTTCTTGAAGTTACTCAAGTTTCCTCCGGAAGGATTAAACATATCCTTTGTAACCTTGAAACTATGAAAAATACCATCATCCGGAGTGTTCCTAACCATAGGTGTAGAAACTTCAGCATCCAGTTCCGGATCATATACAAGATTGTTGATTGAACTGACGCCATCCTTGACATCCATCAAACCAGTAAAATCCGCATTTTCATCCCCATCAACATCTCCATCCAGCAATCTGGCTTTGTCAGGATTACTCAAATCCTGAACTGAAACTTTATCATCAAAAAGCTGATAGATTTTATATCCCTGAAATTTATACTCCAGCTCCTGAGGATTGGCAGGGTCACCAATCTTAGCATCGCGATCCAATTCGCGGTAACTCTCAGTTGTCATCAATGGTGATTTTACAATCGTATCAGGAATTATTGTGAAAATCAGATTTCTGTTACTTTCAACAATTTCAAGATTCGGGCTGTTCGGACCTACTTTACGCTTGAAACAGTCATTAAATCTTTTCTGTGCCAAGTCGTCTGCTGCCAATAATTTACCAAATGAACCGGTTGGCCCTCCTGAAGAAGCTCGTGCCCACACGATACCAATTGTACACTCATTAAAATCTCCTGGCTCCAATGTAAATGGACCATTATTCGCTAGAAATCGTCTGTCTCCAGGGGCATTCCCTGCAATAACTTCATTCCAAAGATCTCCACAGTCAACAGGTGATGAACAACTTGTTGCGCCACAAGCAAATCCGTAAGGATCACTAATTTTTGACCCTAAAGGATGTGGAAACATATAGTTTGCATCTTTATCACCTGTCCTTCCATTTCCTCCATACTTCACATGGTTTCCATCTTTCCATCTGTTACGTAGATAATTGTAAAAGTCTGAAAATTTTGAAGGATCACCTGTGATGGGATCGCCACCAATATTATAGTACACAAATCCAGACATTGTTATTCTTTCTGCAGTATCACGACTCCCGACATCAAAAGGGCCGGAACAATCCAGATCCCAGTCTACAATGTCAAGAGAATCATCTGGAAATGGACCACGAAAAAAATCTACCCCTACTGCTGGTGGATTTTCTCCATAACCTGTTGCTCCTTCATCATTTTCATCTCCATTGTAACAAATCCCCAAACCACGCATAACGTCACAACCAACATAGTCATCTCCTGCATTTCCAAGATCAGGATCAACCCATTGAGCCAAATAGGTATTATCCAAAATCACACTTCCTTTATTATACAACTTCTGGCGAAGGAATGTCATATCATTCGTCGCATCAGTTGAAGCATAAGCAAAAGCTTCATAATGAACTTCCATTCCGATTTCCGGAACTGCTGTGGTGTTTTCCAGGAAATTCTTCTTATTTCCGGCATCGTTACAAACCCACCAAATCACCTGATCTGCACCTTGGTTTATGTTTATCTCAGGCTTTTCACAATTGAAATCAGCCTCAGTTCCAGCCCATAACGGATAATCTCCGTTACAAGGATTATAAACACCATTATTATCCCGGTCGTAGAAATTAGCAAGGTTATTATCGACAGACGCTACTGCAGAAGGATCTGCTGCAAACTCGGCCTTCTGCTTTAAAAAAGGATTCCCTTTTCCTGGCCAGTACTTTATTTCCAAAGGTATTTGTTCACAAGACACGGTGCCCGCTTCATAGTCATCAACAAATTGCTTAACAGTTCTTCTGTTACATTTAAAATGTTGATCCCAGGCCGAACACACCTTTTTACTTGTAGGTAATGCCAAACTTGTATCGGTATACTGGATAGGACCAGGCCAATAGTTCCTGAGGTTGCCCCGATAAGTTTGCACCATAACAAGTACATTTCCAGTCTGTCTCTCTGTTCCTCCCAACCAAATAGCAGCGGCAAAAATGGAGTTTTTGCTGGAAGTCAGGTTATCTGTTCGCTTTGGAACTTCGTATTTAGCAAGACTCAAACCTGGATCCCAGAACATATCACCAGCATTGAGGTAACGGGCCCGGACGTTGTTAATATCAAGTTCAGCCCTTGAAAGGCCAATGGCGCAATCTGCTGCATTGGTTCCTGTGGTACCGGTTGTTCCGGTTGTCCCATTATTAGACTGACCGGGTTTAAGAGGTGGAGCAGCCGAGAAAGCAATGCTGACCAGCGCAACACTCATCAAAGTGCTAACGCTTAAACGTATCAATACATTTTTCATAGTAGTCATGCTGTAGATTTTAGAAGTTATAAGAAGCCCCGATTCTGAACCGGCGTGGCAGGGAAATGTTATCTGGATTCATTATTGCCATATTATAAAACATTGCGTAGGATTCTGGGTCAATGGCATTTCTAGTGTTGTTCTTACCATATGCAGAAACAAGGTATCCATCATCTTTGGCAGAACCTGTTCTTGTGTAGACACCCAAAATATTCTGAGCGTTAAAGAGGTTCTGAACATAGAAATAAATATTGATGGAATGTTTCCGTCCTGCACCTGCATCAATAGCAAACGATTTATCAATACGGATAGATGTACGGTTATTCCATGGTAAACGGGCACCGTTGATAGACCCCCTTACCTGAGTTTTACCACCCCACTGAGAACCATCCTGCGTGTAAGGAGTTCCTGAACCAGTGTAGAAGGTTGCATTCAAACCAACATTTTCAAGTGGATAAACCCCGAAAAGCAAAGGTCCTTGTTTTGAATTCAAACGATAGTCAAAATTCAATTTGACTGCATGACGCTGATCAAAGTTCAAAGGAGTGGTGTTCTTCAGATTCGGAGTGCTGGTATTGAGCAGAGCACCTGCGAAACTTGAAGCAGAACCTTCAGCAAATGAAAGTGTATAGGAAGCAGATGCTGTGAAGTTCTCTGATTTGCGAAGATCATATTCCAATGAAAGACCTTTGACCACACTGAAATCCTGGTTTCCACTTGTCTGATACCGAACCGGATAAGCATAGTTTACATTGATGACCTGAATCAGATCTTTGATTTCTGAATAGAAGGCGGAAAACTTAATTGCTGAACTGCTGCTGATCGCCTGCTGGAATCCAAGAGCATAGTCAATTTTCTTCTGCGGTTTCAGATTCGGGTTGTTGATAAACCCACCATTCAGAATGGCAAGGCTGTAATAATCAACCGGAGAAGCATAATTCTGTTGGATTCCTCCACCACCATCGACACCCAATGGTCTTTGTGTCAGCACATCATAGTGGGCAAAGAAGAGAGCAGTTTCATTCAATGGGAAGGAGAAGGAAATTCGCGGCATAAAGTTAATCTGTGGCTTGAAATCCCGGTACGCATCCAACGTAATTCCAGTTGAACGCTGAAGAGATTTCAGATAAGGCTCCTCAGAACGGTTCACCATATCAAAGAACGGATTCACTGTTCCGTTTCTTTCAAGAGAAGCCGGGTTGCTGGTTTCAAAACCATTGGCATCATACCATGTATCTCCATTTCTATATCCTACCACTCTGTACTCAGAATAGTTAGATCCATTGAAATTGGTTGCAGGTTGATCTACGTACACAGCCCAATCATTTCCAACTGAACTAGGCTGAGCGAGACCGGCACCTTTATAAAATTCCTGCGCTGTAGTCAAACGTGTGAGGGTGTACTTGTCTTTCAGAACCGGCATGTTGGCATCAAATGCATCGATACGAAGTCCCAAACTTAGAATCAGATCATTGATCACAAATTTGTCCTCAATAAAACCCGCATAGTAAATTGGTCTGAAAGCATCAACCGGACGATTCACTGTATCCTTGAAGAAATCATAGAAGGAAGTTTTGCTGGCCAACTTTCCATAAGGAGTGTATCCTTGCCAGGAAGCCAATGGTGAATTCCCGTTGTCCAGAATATCACTTACTCCAAAGTCATTGATGCTGAATGTATTGGGAGCATAACTATCCAAAAGAATGTTTTCATTATCTGGAATACCATTCTTTGCCCTGAAGTTTTTGTCAAAAATTGTTTGGCCAGGATATAGTCCATCTCGTTTTGAATAAGGATTCACAAAAGCAGTTGTGTATAATTTCACAAGTGTGTCCATGTCAGGATTGCTCGGATCATCATTCGCTATGAGGGATTTTTCCATTGTAGTTGTTGTCGAACCAGGGACAAACTGGGTATTCAACTGCTGTCGCGATCTGGAATAAAGTGAGCCAATGGTGCCATACCCGGAAACAATCCGTTGCTCAAATTCAAATCCAACTTTAATGTTGTGATTCTTGATTTCTGCACCTGCCTGCAAAGATACCCGATGTTGCTGGTCCATGGATTTACCGTATCCGGTTTGAGCTTTTCCAAGTGTAGGGTAAAAATATCCAAAGTCATTACCACTTCCCCCGTTAAGGAATCCTGTCAAACTCAACAACTGAACATCACTAACAATACTATTCTCTTCAAAAATCTGTTTGTTGATTGCAGCTAGGTCAGGGTTGAAGGATGAAGGAGCAAATGACAGGCCCTGAGGCTGATCCATCAATTGATATTTAGTTTCATCAGTTGATTTCACCCGAATTGGTGTAACAGTCACTACTCCATTTGGATCAACTGTTGTAGAGTTTAACGTAAACTCCGGTGCCTGCTCAGGATACATAAGGTCATCAGTTAATATATCAAATTTCCCTACATAGTTGATTTCATTCAAACGGTTATAAAAGCGGGGATCATATGATTCTGACTTCCGTCTGGAATAATCATATTGAACCTGGTAGAATACATTTTTCAGCAAAGATGCAGTATCATTAATTCCGGAATTATTAAATGTCTGACGGAACCTCAGGAATCCATTATAGTTCTGTTCAACCCTTTTTCCATTGTTTCCATAGTTGAATAAATTCTGATAGGAATTTGGATTGGGACTTCCATCCCCTCCATTGCTTTCGGATGGTCCAAGGCGAGTCGTCAAGTGGTTAAAGTTTCCACCCAGGGTAATCATAATGTTTTCCTGAGGCTGGAAATCAATACTGAGGTTACTCTGTATGGTCTGATCACCCATATTGGGTCTGGCTTTGACTTGCTCAAAGGCATCCTGCTTCAAAAAATTAGCCGAATTCGTATACGAATCTCCATTCCGTGTCAAAGGCTTTGCCCGAAGTGCTTCTAGCGTTGATGCTTTTGCTTTATAAATTGGAATAGCAGAAGGGGCGCCATCTGAATTGGATGTATACTGAACTGCTCCAAAGAAACCGAGAATGGTCCGGGTTGTCGTATCAGGTCCTTCAATGGTTGTCTGCGTTACCAGTGGGCCTGAGCCGTTCAAACCAACAAAATTATAGTTGTACTTATCAAAAAGTGAGGATGTCTCACCCTGAACTCCAACATTAAATTTCCTCGCTGCTGATTTGGTGGTAACCGAAATGATCCCGCCCAATGCATCACCGTATTGTGCAGGGATACCGCCGGTAATAAGAGAAAGTTCCTGGATGGATTCTGCGGGAGGAAGAGATGTTCCGAACTGACGGACACCGTTCACAAACACCGCATTATCACCGGTACGATTCCCTCTTACATTCAGCCCTTTGCCATAATCAGCAGAGGTTACGTTGCTGAAGGTGGCCACCATATCCTGTGGATTCCGGGTAGGGATTTTCGCGATCTGGTCGCTGTTCAGACGTTGCTTTTCTCCCCCGCTAATCCCAATGATGGGTTCTTTATATGCCTTTACTTCAACTTCTTTTGTTGTTGAAACAACAGACACTATGGCCGAATTAATCCGCTTAATATCTTCTGCACCAACATTGATTCCTGGCACAACGTGTTTCTTGTAACCGGCACTGGATACCTCCATTGTGTACACACCAGGACTCAAAGGGGAGCCGGAGAAAGCACCATTAATGTCGCAAATGGCCCCACCTTTCAATGCACCTCCGGAATAGAACTTCACGTTAGCAAAGGGAACGGGTTCTTTTGTGTCTACATCGGTAACAGTACCAATGATCTTACCAGTCTGCTGGGCAAAGGCAGAAAAACAGCCCGGTCCTGTGAGCGCAACCATCAGCAAAAGCGCTCTTAAAATGTTCTTGATCACCAACGAGTAACAGTTTTATCGTAAACTAAACTTTTTTTCCAAAAAACAAAACTAATCCCACGAATACCTTTCACCAAAAAATATTGTTCCGTCAACAGCTAAACCGACCGTATTTACTTTGTCAATTGGCTCAGCCGGTCTATTATTTTAATTGCCAGCACCCGTGAAATCTTTTCGTAAGATTCTAAAGACCAACCTGCTATATGAGGGGTCAGTAACACATCATCCCGGCCGAACAGTTGTTCGTATTTGGCCGGATTGTTGTTAATATTTTTTAATGGAGGTTCGTCTTCAAGCACATCAAGTGCCGCACCTGAAAGGGTCCCATCCAGTAAACATCCGAGAATCGAATCAACCTGCACGATCCCGCCACGTGAGGTATTGATAAGAAAGACACCTTTTCGAAAGGATTTCAGATATTCTGAATCAACCATACCTGCAGTCTCATCCGTGAGCGGGATGTGTAGGCTCAGAATATGGCTTTCCGATTTCAATGTGTCCAGATCGACCCGCACTGCAAAGTGATCAGGCCAGTTGTCCAGATACTTATCATATGCAATCACCTCACACCCGAAAGAGCTTAGTCGTCTGGATACGGCACGGCCCATGTTTCCATAGCCAACCAACCCGACGGTCTTTCCTTTCAACTCCACTCCCCGATACAATTCTCTGTTCCATTCGCCAGCCCGGACGGATCTGTCTGAACTGGCAATTTTGGAAAGCAGACCGAGAATGAGACCAATGGTGTGTTCACCAACTGCATCGGCATTGCCTTCTGCTGCATGGACCACATCAATTTCTCTAGCCCGGGCTTCATCCAGATCTATGTTGTCGAGGCCGGCTCCTGCCCTTCCGATGAGATACAAACCCGGCGCCTGGTCCAGAATCTCACGGGTCACCTGAAACTTGCTCCGGATAATCAGAATGTCAGCAGACGCCAACATCTGAAAATCCAGAGAAAGGGTAAAGTCAGGTTTGTAGATGACCTCAAGGCCAACCGATTCCAGCTTATGGATCAGGACAGGGTGAATATCATCTACTATAAGGCACTGCATATTCTACCAGACAAAGCAGGTTACAAAAAGGTTGTACAAAGGGCAAAAAAAGATGATAAAATTCAGATTATAATATCTGAGAGGCGTGTTCTGCGGTTTTTACTTTATCAATGATATTGGAGATCACCCCCTTTTCATCAATTACAAAGGTGGTTCGGACAATTCCCATGTACTTCCTGCCATACATTGATTTCTCTTTCCAAACATCATATGCATCAACCAACTGATGATCTGTGTCGGCAATGAGAGGAAAGTTCAAACTGTATTTGGTAATAAATTTCCTGTGGGACTTTTCGTCATCTACGCTGACTCCAACTACTTGATAACCTGCTGCATGCAATGCTGGCAGAGAATCCCTGAGATTGCAGGCCTGGGCTGTGCAGGCAGATGTATCATCTTTTGGGTAGAAGTATAATGCCAGTTTCTTCCCCTGAAAATCTGATAAAGAAATAGAGTTTCCGTTTTCGTCTTTTGCTGTAAATGAAGGGGCTTTATCGCCAATTTTCAATTCCATGGTATATTATTTTCGGTAGTAAATAAAGTTAGACCGGATTTTGTTTTGAGAGATTCGGCCTGGAAAATTCCCTCTTCCGTTTCAATCAGGATTCAAGCCAGTTCCGGATCATTTCTGTTCCATATTCGGTCATAATGGACTCGGGGTGGAACTGAACGCCCGTCAAATCAAAATTCCGGTGCCTTAAAGCCATAATCTGACCTAATCCGTCGGTTGCTGAGATTTCGAGTTCCTGTGGAAAATCATCATTTGAAACCACCCATGAATGATAGCGGCCAACCTGAATTCCAGACGGAACATCACGGAAGATTCCATCCTGGTTATCAATCTTCAATTGTGTAGAAACTCCATGGAATACATTTTTGAGATTCACCAACCTGCCTCCAAACGCTTCCCCTATGGCCTGATGCCCCAGACAAACGCCAAGAATGGAATGACTGGCTGCATACTCCTTTATTAATGACGGCATCTTTCCTGCTTCGGATGGTATACCAGGACCGGGCGAAAGGATGATTTTATCAAAAGGCAAAACATCACCGAGTTCAAACTGGTCGTTGCGCCACACAACCGGATCGTAACCCAATTGCCGCACGATGTACACCAGATTGTACGTGAACGAATCGTAGTTGTCTATAACCAGTACCTTTTTCATTTTGTATTAAAAGGAAGAAATCTCCGATGCTTTCTGAATAGCCGACCGAAGAGCCGACAATTTGTTGGCCACTTCTTTTAGTTCCAGTTCCGGATCGGATTTGGCCACCACACCAGCACCCGCCTGGAAAAACAACCGGTTGTCTTTCGAAAGAAAGGACCGGATCATAATGGCGTGATTGAAATCAAGATTGAAATCTACAAAACCAATGCAACCTGCATAAAAACCTCGTTCTGAAGGCTCAATCTCTTCAATCAATTGCATCGCTCTGAACTTCGGAGCACCAGACAACGTCCCGGCCGGAAACGTATCCGCTACCAACTGAAGTTTATCGGCACCGTCTGCCAGAACGCCGGTGACTTTTGACACCAGGTGAATCACATGGCTGTAAAACTGGACTTCCTTCAGACTTTCAACCTCCACTTTGGAAGAACTCCGGCTGAGGTCGTTCCTGGCCAGATCCACCAGCATTATGTGCTCTGCGTTTTCCTTTTCGTCCTTGAGCAAATCTTCTGCCAGTTGGGCATCGGCTTCATCATTACCTGTCCGGCGAAAGGTTCCGGCAATCGGGTAAATAGTGGCTTTGTCTTTCCGGATCACAATCTGGGCTTCCGGTGAAGAACCAAAAATGCGGAAGGAACCAAAATCAAAATAAAACAGATATGGCGAAGGATTGATGGAACGCAACATCCGGTAGACATTTAAATCATCTCCATGAAATCCCTGCGAAAATTTGCGTGACAACACAATCTGAAACACATCACCCCGAAAACAATGCTGTTGACCTTTTTTGACGGCCTCCAGGAACTGTTCGTCTGTTTGGTCGCCCCACTCCTCCCCTGTCGTCCGGAACGGATACTCCGGCATGTTCCGGTTACCAATCAGTGCTTCCAGTTCGGGTAGTCTCGACTTCTCTCCGTCCGTATCCGGAAACTGCTCAATGAAATACAGGTTTTCGTTGAAGTGATCAAACACCAGAACAAAGCGGAACACTTTATATAAAGCCGTCGGAATACCGGAAACCTGATTGGGCTTTCGGTTCAACTCAATATCCTCAAAATAAGAAAGGGCATCATAGCCCATAAATCCGAATGCACCCAGACTCATCACCGGAGGTGCCGGATTCGCAGGTTTCTGAAAGCGACCCAGAAATTTCTCCAGCGACTGAATCAGATCTTTCCGGTTTCGGGAAACAGTGAATGACTCCAGGCTTTCTCCAATACGGACGGACCCTATTTCATTCTCCACTTTGAACTCCGCCCATGGTTCCAGACACAAAAAGGAAAGTGCATTTTCCTTTCCATGGTAATCGGCACTTTCCAGCAGGAGAGTTTGTGGATAGCGGTCACGAAGTTTGAGGTACAAACCGACCGGCGTGTGCAGGTCGGCCAGTTTTTTCTCCCATATAAGGCGGAGTGGAATGGTTTGGGGTGAATCGTTCAATCTCGTATTTGCTTTCTGAAGGCAAATAAAAGCAAGAAAACGGGACACCGTCCGGAAATTACTCTACCGATCGGATCAGGTTATTGCTGTCGATGTTGGCAGCCGGAATTTTCTCCATGGCAGAGACAAATTTGGCGCAATCATCCGGCGACAGGTAACGGTATCCTTCAGGGCTCACTGTTATTTTCAATGGCAGTTTCTTTTTGGAAGCGATCAGTTTGATGAATGCCTGATTGGCGGCAGGTTCAGAAGGCGAAAACACATTCTCATCGTCCGGCAACATGAAGCTACCTTTTGACATCTGGTTTTTCTGTCCGTTTTCAAAGGGGAAGACCATGTACATTTTGTTGCCGGTAAGGTCGTTGCTTTCATAATAAAACGCATAAACATAGGCATCT
>Ga0116158_10001864_pt1 | contig 18833 bp, 15 predicted proteins | sample AD_UKC052_MetaG_FD_89883 | JGI IMG/M metagenome (GOLD analysis project Ga0116158, IMG submission 89883) | Active sludge microbial communities of municipal wastewater-treating anaerobic digesters from USA - AD_UKC052_MetaG | ecosystem: Engineered > Bioreactor > Anaerobic > Digestate | place: USA... | reverse complement strand
TACAGATCGACATCCCTCCGTACGCCATCGCCTTCTCGAAGGACATACAGGTTGAGCCCGAATATATCGACGACTGGAAACGTCTGGACATTTTCGACTTCACGTCGAAGAACGCATCGACCGACACGCGCGCCTATTCCATGGCGAACCACCCGGCCGAGGGGAACCTCATAAAGCTCAACGTCCGCATCGCCACGCCGCCATGGGACTTCAAACGCCGGCACTTCAGCGACCTCCCCCCCGGCATCGGCTCGTCGTATATCTTCAGCCGCACGCCTGGCGACCGGGTATCGATCTCGGGCCCGTTCGGCGAGTTCTTCATACAGGAGACGGACCGCGAGATGATGTACATCGGCGGAGGCGCGGGCATGGCGCCGCTGCGCTCGCACATCTTTCATCTCTTCCATACACTGAAGACGAAACGAAAGGTGAACTACTGGTACGGCGCGCGCTCCAAAAGGGAGATCTTCTACGAGGACGAATTCAGGCAGATAGAGAAGAGGCACAAGAACTTCTCGTTCAACATAGCGCTCTCGGAGCCGCTGCCCGAGGACAAATGGAAGGGCAACACCGGATTCATCCACCAGGCGGTATATGAAAACTATTTAAAGAAGCACCCCGCGCCCGAGGAGATCGAATACTATCTCTGCGGCCCGCCGATGATGCTCGACGCCGTACAGAAAATGCTGGACGACCTCGGTGTCGAACCGGAGATGATCCGCTTCGACAAGTTCGGCTGAGGCGGCCGCGCCCTTCGCTTTTCCGTCCAGGACGCTCCCCGCGTACTATTTCCCCGGCGCACCGCCGAGCCCTTCGAGGAGAGCGCGGTATTTCGTCGCGGATTCCCCGTTCCCGGTTCTCTCGTACGCGTCGGCGATCTCGTCGTACGCATAACGAAGACGGGTCTCCGCGACCTTTCTGATCATTTTCCCCGAGCGAATTCCCTGCTCGAGATCGCGGATCTCGGCGGCATACAGCTCGATGGCCCTCTTCAGCGCACGTTGTTCCTCGGCGCGCCTGGAAAGCGAGGCGTAGAAGTTGGCCATCCGATAATAGGCGGTGCCGTTCTCCGTTCCGCCGGCGATGCGTTTCTTTTTCTCCTCGATCGCCATGGATATCAGGGATTGCGCGCGCTCCTCCTCACCCCTTTTTCGGAGAAAGGACGCGTAGTTGTACAGCGTGTCGGGATTGCGGAGCTGTGGCGTGGCGACCAGGTACTCGAAGACCTTTTCGGCCTGAACGTCGAGCCCGTGCCGCGGGTACTCCTTTACGGCGAAGAGATTCATGCGCGAGGCCAGCACGTCGGGCCACGGCCAGCGTATTGAGAGGGCAACCGCGCTCACCACCACGGCGGCGACCATCACGAGGGACGGGATGAGCTGAGAGCGGCCCGGCGAGGATTTCGGGCCGGTCGTATACAGGATGTCCAGCGACACCAGGCCGAACCCGAACGCGAAAAGGAGCTCGTTCAGTTCTTCCGATTTGGGAATGACGCCGAGATACGCGAAAAGGAGCGCCAGGATACAATACGGCGCCGCGTGAGGAGGTATCTTCGGCACCTTGAGCCACCCCAGCAGACGTCCAAACGCGCCGAGCCTCGACCAGGGTATCCAGGAAAGCAACAACCATGCGAGCATCCCGTTATGAAAGATCATTTTGGTATACCGCACGAAGCTCAGGTTGTGGAGGTTGAACTCGCGCTGATGGTTGTGCTCCATGAAGAAATCCGAGGTCTCGATACCGATGATCCGCTGGCCCCAGCTTATCTCCTCCATGCCGACGAAAAACATAAAAAGCAGAAGGAGGGCGCACATCATCGTTCGCGCGTCCCTGTTCCGTATCATCGCCCACAGAAGCAGGAGACATCCCGCGAGATACGCGGTGGTGGTGGCGTATTCGGCGGGAGTGTCCTCCGCGATAAGATGCACGTACTGCACAGGGAACAGGTAATACGCCGCGAGAATCACGCCGAAGAGAACGGCGCAGATTCCGGAATTAAAAATGAAAGAGCGCAGGCCCGTGGAGAATCTGGCTGTCATCATCAAACCTCAACTTGTCGAAGTGCGGCGGAATCCGCCGGCTCGGTAAACCATGAAGCCGCCGCCGCCGTTTGCAACGTTTTTTTATAATACCATGAGGCATTTACTTTCGGGACAGCCGAGCGGCCTCAAACCCCCAGCCTGCGTGCGTGGGAAACGAAAACGTCTTCCAGTGTGGCGTCCACTTCCTCGATTCTGAAACCGGAGACCCCCCTTTCACGCAGGGCGCGTGAGAGCTCGCGCTTCAGCGGTAAATCCTTTTTACACATGATGTGGATGTCACTTCCGAAAATCGCCGCTTCGTCGATAAACGGAAACGCCGCGACCTCCTCGAACACCTCGATGAAGCGTTCCGCGCGGAGAGACCACACACTGTAGGGCAGGGCCGCCTTGAGCGCGGCGGGAGAGTCCAGCGCGATGATCTTCCCGGCGATGATGAGCGCCATGCGGTCGCAGTGCTCCGCCTCGTCCATATAGTGAGTGGTTACGAAGATGGTCTTGCCGTTTCTCGAGAAATCGTAGATGATCTCCCAGAAGGTGCGCCGCATGATGGGGTCCACTCCCGATGTCGGTTCGTCGAGAAAGAGCACCGGCGGATCGTGCAGAATCGCTCCGCCCAGGGCCAGGCGCTGCTTCACGCCGCCGGGGAGCCCCCTGACCATCGCGTCACCCCGCCTCCCGATATCCGCCATTTTCATGACGTACGCGATGCGTTCCCGCAGGCGCGCGCCTTCGAGACCGTACACACTGCCGAAAAATTCCAGGTTCTCGCGCACCGTCAGGTCATCATAGAGCGAAAACCTCTGAGACATATAGCCGATCGCGCTCTTTATGCCCTCCTGCTCGGTCATGATGTTGAAACCGGCCACACTCCCCTCGCCCGCCGTCGGTGCCAGGATGCCGCAGAGCATGCGGATTGTCGTGCTCTTGCCGGCCCCGTTCGGCCCCAGGAAACCGAATATTTCCCCCGCGCGGACCGCGAAACCGATGTCGTTTACCGCGTAAAAGTCGCCGAAACGCTTAGTGAGGCCCCGGACTTCGACCGTATTACCGTTCATGGCGCCCCTCCTATTCCATCCTGCCGCTGAAGCGACGCACACTGAAGAAGAGCAGCGCGCCGCCGAGCGCGAAAAGCGCGAGCATCTCGGGCCAGAGCACCCCCGCACCGACCCCTTTAAGGAAAATCCCCCGGATGATTGTGATGAAATAGCGGAGCGGATTAAGAAAGGTCACCGCCTGGACAGGAATCGGCATCGCGTAGATCGGGAAGACAAAACCTGAAAAGAGGATCGCCGGGACGAAGAACAGAAACGTGGAGAGCATCGCCTGCTGCTGCGTGCGCGACACGGTTGAAATGTAAAGGCCCACCGCAAGCGTCGAGAGGATGAAAAGCACGCCCGACATCAGGAGAAGCGCGAAGCTCCCGTTGAACGGAACCCGGAACCAGGCGATGGCGATGAGCGTTACGACACAGATATCGGCGAAACCGATAATCGCGAAGGGGAGCGTTTTGCCCGCGACGAACTCCATCGGCCGGAGCGGCGAGACGATGATCTGCTCCATGGTGCCCGATTCCCTCTCTTTCACCACGGACATGGAGGTGAGCATTATCGTGATGAGCGCGATGAGGAGGCCGAGGACGCCCGGAAGCAGGAAATTCCGCGAGGCCAGGTCGGGATTGAAGAGAGCGCGTTCTGCCAGCCGTACGCTCTGTTTCGAGCGCACGCCGCCGGTGCCTCGCGCGAGGGCGAGAATCCGTATCCGGTCCTGGAGATAGCCGAATGAATAGTCCCCCGTTATACGGTTAACGTACGCCATGATCACCGAAGCGCGGCTCGAGTCGGAACCGTCCAGGATGAGCTGGACCGCCGTCCCGCGGCCCGATTTAACGTCGCTCGCGAACCCCGTGCAGATATGGAGCATCATGTCCGCCCTGCCCGCGTCGAGCAGACGAGTTCCCTCCGCCGGCGAATCCGGCGCCGCCTCCAGCCTGAAGTAGCCGCTGGCGGTAAAACGGCGTGTAAAATCGCGGCTGGCAGCGGACCGGTCCTCGTCCACCAGGACCATGTCGATACCTGTCACGTCCGTGTTGGCCGCGTAACCGAAGATGAGGAGCATCGCCACGGGCGAGCCGAAGAGCACGCCTATCATCCGCCGATCCCGGAGTACCTGCTTGAATTCCTTGATCACCATGCTTTTAAGGATGTTTCCGCGTATCCATTTCATGACCGCGCCTCCGGAAGCCGCATCGAGAGTTTGCGCACGCTCCCGGCGAGCACGAGGAGCGCGAAGATGGCGAGAAACACGATCTGCATCCATAAAAGGCCGACGCTCACACCCTTGAGCGCGATTCCCTTTATGAGCACGATCAGGTACTTAGCCGGGACGAGGTAGGTAATTGCCTGCACGACGATCGGCATGCTCTTGATCGGGAAGATGAAGCCCGAGAGTATAAACGACGGCAGGTAGGTAACCACCATGGCGGCCTGCACCGAGAGCACCTGCACGCGTGTCGCGGCCGAGAGGAGAACGCCGAGAGAGGAGGTGCCGGCGAGGAACAGGAGCGCCACAAGCACGAGCTCCACGAAGCTTCCTTTCAATGGGACATCGAAGACAAAATACCCCAGGGTGATGGTCGCCGCCACGTCGAAGAGCCCGATGAACAGATAGGGTATGAGTTTCCCCAGCACGAGCTCGTGCCCGCGGACCGGCGTGGTGATGAGCGTCTCCATGGTGCCGCGCTCCCATTCGCGCGATATGGTAAGTGAGGCGATAAGCGCGGATATGATGGCCAGAATGAGGACGATCAGTCCGGGGATGATGAAGTTCTTGCTCTCGAGCTCCGGGTTATACCATATCCGGCTGCGCACGTCCACGGGCATCCTCGGGCCGCGGATACCGGAGCGCGCGAGCTCCCGGATTTTAAGGTCAAGGTTGAAATTAGTTACGATGGCGCTCGCGTAACCGATCGCCACGGTGGCCGTCGTCGCGTCCGAACCGTCGGTGACGAGCTGTACCTCGACGCTTTTTCCGGATTTGTAGCGGCGCTCGAATCCCGCCGGGATGACGAGCGCCATCGCGATGTGTTCACGATCCATGAGTCCGTCGATCTCGTCATATCCCGAGACATGGCCGCGGACCGTGAGGTATTCCGTGTGGGAGAATTCCTCCACGAGGCGGCGGGAAAGCGTGCTCCGGTCCATATCGTACACGGCCATGGACACGTTCTTCACGTCCACCGTCAGCGCGTAGCCGAAGAGCATGATGAGCAGCGCGGGCGCCACGAGCGACAGCGCGAGGCTCCGCGCGTCGCGCCGGATCTGCAGCCATTCCTTGCCGGCCACGGCGAGGATACGGCCGAGCGATCTTCCGGATTTCATCGACCCCCACCTCCCGATATGATTTCCATGAAACAGTTTTCAAGAGACGGGGTCTTTACCATCGCCGTGCCCGCGCGGATGCCTTTGCGCGAGAGGACCGCCCGGATGCGCGCGTCGGCGCGCCGTGCGTCGGGAACGAAGAACCGGAGAGCGGTACCCTCGCGGATGACGGTGCCGAACTCTCCGCTTTCCGCAAGCGCGGCCTCGGCCTTCCACACGTCCGATGGCCGGATTTCCACCAGCGATCCGCCCATCGATGCCTTTATTTCCCCGGGAGTCCCGGTCAGAACGAAACGCCCCTCGTACATGAGGGCCACCCGGTTGCATCGCTCGGCCTCGTCCAGGTAGGCGGTGCTCACGACGATCGTAACGCCCTCGGACAGCAGTCCGTAGAGGATCTTCCAGAATTCCCGCCGCGAGACCGGGTCCACTCCGTTTGTCGGCTCGTCGAGGAGTATAAGCCCCGGGCGGTGCACCAGACAGCAGGCCAGGCCCAGCTTCTGTTTCATGCCGCCCGAGAGCTTCCCGGCAAGCCGTTCCCTGAAGGGAGCGAGCCTGCTGAACTCGTACAGCCCCTTTTCGCGCTTCCTGATCTCGGCGCGAGAAACCCCGAACACCCTTCCGAAGAAATGAATGTTCTCCTCGACCGTGAGGTCCTCGTACAACCCGAAACGCTGCGGCATATACGCCAGGTTCTCTTTGATAGCGAACGGGTCCGAGGCCACGTCGACACCGTCCACCTCGATGCTTCCGGAGTCGGGAGGGAGGATGCCCGCGATCATCCGAAGCAAAGTGCTCTTGCCGGCCCCGTCGGGACCGACGATGCCGAAGATCTCGCCCCGCTCCACTCCAAAGGAGAGGTCATCGACCGCCGTCGTATCCCCGAAGCGCTTCGATATGCCGCGCGCGCGTATCATTTTCCTTCACCGTCGGTAATGATAACCGCATCGGCGGGCATTCCGGGCTTGAGCGCCTGATCGGGATTGTCGATCGCGATCTTCACCGCGAAGACGAGCTTCACGCGCTCCTCCTTCGTCTGGATGGTCTTCGGGGTGAATTCCGCTTTGTTCGATATCGCCACCACCTTCCCGGCGAACGCCCTTCCGGGAAACGAGTCCACATACACCTCGGCCCTCTGCCCGAGCTTTACCAGCCCGAGCTTCACCTGGTTCACGTAAACGTACATCCAGGGGCGGGTGATGTCAGCGACGGTCACAACCGGCGTACCGGGAAACGCGGTCTCTCCGACCTCCAGGTTGGTATCGAGCACCACTCCGGCGATCGGCGAATGCAATACGGCGTTGGTGATGGACGCCGATACCTGGTCGTGCGCGGCGCGCGCCACGCGGTATGCGGTCTCGGCGTTGTCGAGATCGCGCCGCGAAACGGAGCCCGAGGCGTAGAGCGCCTTGATTCTGGCCAGGTTCCGTTCGGTGTTTGTGAGGTTTGCGAGCGCGGAGTTCCGCTGGGCGGACAGCTCGTCGTATTCAAGGCGCACCAGGAGCTCTCCGCGCGCGACGGCCTCGCCCTCGGCCCTGGAGAGGCTCGCCACGCGGCCGGCGATTTTTGGGCTCAATTCAATCTCGGTGACTTCGATGGTACCCGCCCCCTCGATGCGGGACCCGTTCTCCCCGATATGACGGAATATCTCGAAATAGAGCGTCGCCGCGATGAGCAGCGCGACAACGATCGCGAGCGGGAGTGCCTTCTTCCTGTTCATTTCACCTGTCCTCCAGTATGATTCCCGTATCTTCCACACCGAGTTCCCTCTTGAGCTCCGCGAGGGAACCGTAATAAGCGTTGATCGCGTTGATGTATCCCGTGCGCGCGTTCGTGCGCGCGAGCTCCGCCGAGAGAAGCTCCGAGTTCTTGATGACACCCGCGCGGTAGCTCTCGCGCGCTATCCTGAGCCCCTCCTCCGCGGTGGCGACGTTGTCCTTCTGCGACCTGATTGTAAGACAGGCCGTCACCAGGCGCGAGTACTCGGCGTTGACCGAAATTTCTATGCTTCTTTTAAGCTGATCGAGCCTTACCACGGCCTCCTTTTCCCGCTCCATCGCCTCGCGTTCGGCCGCGCGCGTGGAATCCGCCGGAAGAAGCGCGCCCCATCTGTAGGTCGCCGCCGCGCGCACCTGCCAGGTCGTCTGCCATGAATCGCCCCCCGAAATCCTCGAAAGGTCCGGCGTCATCGGCCCCGGCGGCAGGCCCAGGTCCACCTCGTTGGGCAGGTACATGGTGCGCCCGTAGGAACCGCTCACCGTAAAGGTGGGCCACAGGTACAGCGCGCTGTACGCCTTACGCGCGTGCGACTCGGCTTTCGCCGCCAGCTCGATCTGGAGTATCTCGGGGCGATTGCGCAGCGCCGCGGCCACCAGGACCTCCTTCCTTGCTCCATGATCGCCGGAGGGCATGCGAAAGGACTCAATTTCAAGCACCGAGTCGTCCGGCGCGTAACGTACCGCCCCGCCGCCCAGATGGAAGTTGAAGGTGTCGAGCATGACGGCCCGATTGTTTTCGGCCTCAAGGAGAAGCGGCTCCTGGCTCTTCATCTGGACCTGCGCCTGCAACAGCTCGAAGCGCGGGACGCTTCCCGTGCGGAAGAGGTTCTCGACGTCCCTGAGGTTCGCCTTCAGGAGCTCCAGCGACTCATTTCGAAGCCTGATCATCTCGCCCGCCACGAGCGCGCCGAAATAACTCCTGATGACCGCGGACTCGATTCCCCCCTTCACGCGACGAACTTCCTCTCTGGCCGCCGCGTAGGCCGCCCGCGAGGCGGCGAGGGAGTTGTAAAAAACCCCGGGATTAAGGCCGAGACGAACCTGGGCCAGGCGAATGTCGTACTGCCCGTCGGAGAGGCTCATCATCCCGCTTTCGGCGTGCTGTCTGCTCGCTGAAGCCTCCGATTCCAGAACCGGGAAGAGTTTTCCCCATTCGCCGTTCACGCGCTCCTTTGCCTGAGCGAGCCTTGAGAGGGCGATCCGGTACTCCCGGTTGTTCGCCAGCGCGGTACGAACGGCATCTTCCACGCTTATCTTCCGAAACGCGCCGTCCTCCGCGAAAGCACGCGCCGGCGCATTCAGCGCGAGTACGGAAATGGCCAGTGTGACAGCGGCCCGAATTCCAATTCTCGATTTTTTCATCGCGTCTTCTCCCCGGACTCGATTCCGTTTTTCAGGATGCCCATGAGGTTTTCCTCGAACCGTTCCGTGTAATCGCCCCGGAACGCGCGTTCCTCCAGAACCGTCCCCTGCATGGGAATCTGGATGATGTTGAAGAAAATGATCCCACCGATGATCTGTAGAAATGTGTACAGCGGATCGAGTTCGCGCCTGAGCTCTCCGCGCTCCTGCGCGGCGCGGAGTATCGGCTCGATCTTCGCGATGATCGGAAGGATCAGCTTCGGGACGGCGACCTTCTTGAAGAACTTCCCGCCGCTGGCGATCTCGCGGAGCATCGTGCGCAGTATGTTACGGTCCACCATCGTGATCGTCTCGATATAGCGGTGAATGACGGTGTACAACTGCTCGCGCGGGCCGCTTTCGGCCGCTATGGCCCCCGCCACACGCTCGTATATCATCCCGGCAAGATCCGAGAGGATGCGTTCGTAGAGCGACTCCTTGCTTTTAAAGTGATAATAGATCATCGCCTTGTTCACCTTCGCGGATTTCGCGATGCGGTCGACGCGCGCGCCGTCGAACCCGTGTTCCGCGAACTCTTTACGCGCCGCCTCAAGTACCTTGTCCTCGCTCGACTGTTTTATCGATTTTCCCATCTCTCTCCTCTTGTATCCGTGTGAACGTCCATCAGCGGACATTTCGAACTATTCCCCCTCGTACGGCGATGCCACCAGGGATTCCCCCCCCCTCGCACGGAAAGCACGCGCCCCCGCATTACCGGCACGGTTCGATACATACCCGGCCACGTTCAGACATCCTCATAGGCAACCAAACAGTTAGATAAACTAACCATTTAGTTAACAATGTAGCGCAGACGACACATCCCGTCAAGTATTTTTCTAAATATACGCATGTGATGCCGCCGGGCACACGGCACGACCGGGGATAGCCGCGCGATGGTAAAGCACTCCCTCCCGGTACCAGGCCGCACGATACACTCCACTATAAGGCGCACGCGACGCTGAAAACCATATTACTCTTGACAAGCCGCGCATCATGGCGGCGAAATCGGTGACACGCCGGACCGGTGGTAAAAACTGTAACAACGCGCACGGCGAGCGCACCGATAGTTGTGACGGCGCGCGAACACGCGGCGGTAAAACTTCCTGACAGGCACGAGGCATCCATGTACCCGATACTCTTCCAGTACAAGTTCATCTCGATCGGCGGCTACGGCGTCATGCTGGGCATCGGTTTCTATCTGGCATTTCTTCTCTTCGAGCGCGAACTTAAACTCAGGGACATGGACCCGGAGCTCGCGTATCGCATCCTGCTCGCGGCGATCCCCGGCGGGATCGTCGGTTCCAAGCTTTTTCACATCCTCGAGCACATGGACGAGTTCGCCGCGGACCCGGCGGGGATGATTTTCTCCGGGGCGGGGCTTTCCGCGTATGGCGGTTTCATCCTCTCGTTCCTTCTGGCATGGTGGATCATCAGGCGCAGCGGCGAGCCCTTTTTCAAGGTTGCCGACGCGGCCTCGCCTTCCATGGCACTGGGCTACTGCTTCGGACGCTTCGGATGCCACGTCGCCGGCGACGGCTGCTACGGCATAGAGACCTCCTCGATCTGGGGAACGGCCTATCCCAACGGCATCGTGCCAACAACGGCGACGGTCTATCCCACTCCGCTTTTCGAGGTCTTCTTCTCTTTCATCGTGCTCGCTCTTCTCATGCGCCTCAGGAAAAACGGGCTGGCGGACGGAAAGCTCTTCTTCCTGTATCTCATCCTGAACGGACTCCCCCGCTTCCTCGTGGAATTCATCAGGCTCAACCCGAGGGGATTCCTGGGACTTTCCCAGGCGCAGTTCATAGGAATCGCGTTTATAATCGCGGGGATAGCGGGCTGGTACTACAGCGGGAGGCGCGCGGTGGCGGCCTGAGGCCGCTCTAGCCGGAGAGGGCCGTCGACATCTTCTCGATAACCTTGCGGATAAAGGCGCTACCCTCCAGAAATCCCATGTAGAGGAAACGCGAGCGCATCGCCACGCGCTCGTCGTCCGCGGCCGCGTCCTCACCATCGCCGATCTCATAGCCCTCGGTGATGGTGTGTATGACGCGCTGGGCCGTGAAGCTTATCATGTCCTTCAGCGCGTCAAGCGACTCGATGGTCCTGTCGGCCTCCGCCAGCTTTTTCAGCAGATATTCCATCTTGGAGCGGTCGCGCTTTTCGCCCGATACCACCGAGCGCAGCTCCTCGGAATTACGAACGGCCCGTTCCAGGAGCGGTACGAGCGTGTCGAGCTCCCCGATCATGGCCTCACAACGCCGCCTGATCGCGCGGCGAACCTCAACCGGGTCCGCGAACGCGTCCGCGGCCAGCGCGAGCGCCTCGTCGATCTTTCCGAAAATATCGAGATTCCCCCCGGCGAAGGACAGCTCGTCCGCCGGGGAGTGCCGGACCCCCTTGATGCAGGCGCCGTCGAAGGTGGCGTTGACGAGATCGGGATCGTTGCGCTTCTCGAACCACGAGAGGAAAATCATCATCTTCTGGTTTGTGTGCACGGCCGCCGACCGTATCCCCCGGACCCGGATGGCCGGCAGCGCCGTAAGCTGGAAACGGTTGAACATGAGCGGCGTATAGAAGCGCCGCGTCCGCAGGAAGACCTGCTCGTCCAGGTACGAGCCGCGCGCGTGGGCGAGTCCCCCCGTAAAGGCCAGGTCCTGACCCACGAGCACGACGGGCGAGGCGCCGAGCCTCCTGGCGAAATCGTAGGCGTTGGTGGAAACCGATCCTCCGTACGCAAGCTCACCTTTCGCTCCGGCCGCCTCCTCGATCCATTTGAGCATGGGGAAGGCCATGCCCGCCAGAGCGCGCCGTCCGCGGAACAGCCGGAAGACCGACGGGTGCACCGTCGGGTCGGCGATCAGCACGGTCCTTCCGCCTCTGTCGCCTTCGAAATAGCGCGCGTTGACAAGCTGGGGATCGACCGACACGCAGAAGTGAGGCTCGATCCCGTGCCGTCTGAGTATACGGTACGATGTGTCGACCGCCACGATCACGGCGCACTCCGCGTGCTTCCGGATGAATTCGATGCTTTCCGAAAGCGACGGACCCGCCGCGGCGACGATTGCCGGAACGCCTTCGAACCTGCCGTAAAAGGCCCCCGCACCCGGGCTGTCGACGAACACACCCGCGTTCCGCGCGATATTGGCCCCCCAGGTCCGCTCGAACTTGGCCAGCGTGGCGATGTTCACCTCTTTCGCCGAAAGGTAGGATTTCGCTATTCTGTGAAGGTTCGAATAATATGCGGGCGATATCTGGAAAGAGCCCCGGTGGGTAAGGAAGGAAACCCTGTAGGTCGACTTCCCGCGCAGAATGTCGGCAAGGCCATCCTCCGTGGGGTCGACGAGTAGGTGCAAGCGTTCGTCCCCGAGCGCCTTCGCAAGATCCATGTGGATCAGCGCGGAGCGGACCATCGCGGTGCTGCGCTCGAGCACAAGCACAACGGCGTCACGCGCGACGCGCGCGAGGAGCTCGTTGATGTGATAGCCGAAACCGAAGCCGAAAACTATGAATAGATTAAAGCCGGCCGGATCAACGCCGTCGATGAACCGCGCGGCCTCCCTGACCGGATCGTATTTACTGTGTACGGAGACGGCGCCGCCCTCCAGCAGGACCTCGGGCACCGGGCCTCCGGAGCGCGCGCCGATCACGCGGATGCACGGGTCGTCCCCGGCTTCGAGCACCGCGTCATGCACCCGACCGTGACGCCGCGCCAGGGCCTCCATGTTCGTTGTGAACGGTTCCGTCATCACTCTTCAAAATACAGTATGATTTTGCGCCGATGCCCCAGCGGGCTCCCCGGCTCTGGCGACTGGCGGCGGACAACCCCCCGGCCGACCAGCGAATACTCGATCGGGAAATCCCTCCGCAGCCCCGCCAGCGCGCGCACGGCCTCTCCGAGCCGTAGTCCGCGGAAATCTGGCGTCTGCCCGCGCCGCGCAACGACCTCTCTCGGCGCGCCTTTAAGCGGGGCGGGCGCGTTTACATGCCGCTTCGAAACGCCCCGGCAGGGCAGTATGCGTTCGGCAATGCGGGCGAACACCGGCGCGGCCACAGCTCCTCCCGATGCGCTCTCCGGCGGTTCGTCCAGCAGGACGAGAATGCATACATCCGGGTCGTCGAGCGGCGCTATCCCCACAAAGGACGCCATATATTTTCCGGGGTGATAGCCCCCCCTCGGCATCGATTTCTGGGCGGTGCCGGTCTTCCCGACAGCCTCGTAATAGGCCAGGCGAGCCCTGGTGGCGGTGCCCCCCTCGACCACCCCTTTCATCATATCGAGCAGGCGGGCGGCGATGTCCTTCCGTATTACACGGCCCCTGCTTTTTGGGGAAAACCTCCGCGCCGCGGAACCGTCATCGGCTTCGATCGATTCTATTATCGAAGGGGCCATGTACACGCCCCCGTTCGCAATGGCGCCGAAGGCCGCCGCCATCTGGATGGATGTCACAGAGATCTCCTGGCCAATGGAAAGCGAATAGCGCGAAAGCCCCGACCATTCCCCCACCCCGCGTAAAAGCCCCGCCGATTCGCCCGGCATCTCCACCCCGGTTTCCCGTCCAAAACCGAATCGCCGAAGCATCGAGTAAAGCTCCTCGCGCTTGAGCCGCCGCACGGCCTGAATCATTCCCGCGTTACAGGAATGCTTGATGATCTCATCGAGCGTGAGGTCCCCGTGCACCGCGGTGCATTTTATGGTGGCGTCGGCCACCTCTATTTTACCCTCGCAGCGGAACTTCTGCCTTAGCACATCGGGATGCGCCTCCAAAAGCGCCGCCGCCGCTATGACCTTCAGCGTGGAGCCCGGCTCGAACGAATCCACCACGGCGAAATTCTTCATGTCCTCGGGTGAGTGCTCCCAGTAGGAGTTTGGGTCCACCAGCGGATATTTGGCCACGGCGAGAAGCCTGCCGGTCTTTACCTCCATCACTACGGCGGCGCCCTGCCTGGCGCCCGTCTCCCTTACGGCCCTCTCTATCTCGCGCTCCGCCGTATACTGCGCCACCCGGTCTATGGTAAGCCGCACGCTCGCGCCCTCGATGTAGTCCGCGTCCGGCGGCGTCCGGGCCGGCCCCCTGGCTCCGGATAGCACGTCGTCATACTTGTATTCTATGCCCTCCAGGCCCTTGTTGTCCAGTCCGGCGAAACCGATGATGTTCGACGCGAGGGTCCCATGCGGGTAGACCCTGTGCCGCTCCGCCCGGAGGTACAGCCCCTTTACTCGCATGGCGCTCACGCGGTCGGCTGTATCGTCGTCCAGCTTGCGGCGCAGCCAGACGAAGCGCTTCTCACGCTTCATACGTTCCGCCAGCGTGGAACGAGGAACGCCGATAAGCGGAGCGAGAGCGCCGGCCACAGCGTCGGGGTCGGGTATTTCGGAGGGATTGGCGAAAAGAGAGCGGCGCTCCACGCTTACGGCGAGAAGGCCGCCCTCCCTGTCAAGTATGGCGCCGCGATGCACCTCGCGGTCCGCGTCCGAAGGGACATATATGGAATCGGAAAAGTGAAGCGTAAGGAGGCGATAGGCGAGAAAGAGCGCCGCGCCGAAGACCAGTACGCCGGTGAACACGACGCGCCGCGTGAAGATGGAGAGATTCATTTGGCTCCACCGAGCATTCCTGAGTTTTCAAGCCCCGCCATGCCGACGGCGCTCCAGGCCGTCGCGGCATGGCCTTGCGGTCCGCGTCAGCGTATCAGGCCCAGGCGGGAAAAATCAAGGTTCTTTATATGCGCCGTGTTCCAGTAAAGCATGAGGGCCCGCCCCTTGATCCTCTCCACGGGCAGGTAGCCGAAGCCCCTGCTGTCGAAGGAGTTCTCCCGATTGTCGCCCATCGCAATGACCATGCCCGCGGGGACCTTCCCCTCGATCTTTCTATCCACGAAGTCGCGATAGCTGGTAAGGCCCTTTACATAGGGTTCATCGAGCCGCTTTCCGTTGATCCACACGGACCCGTCCTCGATGTGGTATTCGTCCCCCTCGACGGCGATGCATCGCTTGATAAAGTCCTTCTCCTCCTCTCCGGGCGGCCTGAAGATGATGATGTCTCCGCGCTTTACCTCCCTGAGGCCGAGGAAGTTTAGATGCAGCGGCTTCTCCATTCCTATCATGCGGGGGATGGCCGGGCCATAGGTTATCTTCTCCACCAGCAGGTGGTCGCCCACGAGCAAGGTGTCCTCCATGGAGCCGGTGGGTATATAATAGGCCTGAATGATGAACTGCCGGATATGCATGGCGAGAATGAAGGCCACCAGCACCGCATCGAAAAAATCGTAGGCCTTTTTGAAAAGTTCCGTCCTCTTCGGCGACATGTCGCGCATCTGCGCCAGCAAAGCCTGCCGGTCCTCTTTTTTCAGAAGGGCCAGCGGAAACGAGGTGGTCATGTATTTCTCGCGAACAACCAGGTTTCCGAAGACGTTTATCTCGCAATAGGTGATATCCTCGGCCTTCACGCGCACGCCGCCGGCCGAGTGGAAAATCCCGAAGCCGTCGCGGTCTATCGCGATCTTTCCGCCCCTGAAGCTCCGGTACTTTAGCACGTTTACGGCGAGCCGTATGAGCGCCATCCCGGTGATGAGCCCGCCGAAAAAGTATGCGCCGTCGAAGGGAATGGCCGCCGCCAGGAATATTGTGGAATACGCAAGCAGGAACGCGTAGAGCGCTCGTCTCGACAGAAAGCGCCACGCCTCGGCGCCGGACACGACAGCGTATTCGCCCTGTGAAACGAGCGAACCTTCAAACCTCAGAAATTGTAGCATCTGGTTCTCCGCCAACCCGTATTGATCGATCTACTGGACTTCGCCCCGCTGGAGATCGGTGGGTAATTATCAGCAGTTCGTCGTTGTGTATTGGAATCTTTCGCCACTGTTTGTTGCAAAAAACCGCCGGGAGGGCGCGCAACGAAATTTTATTGCATAATTACACGCACCTGTATAGAATAGCCCAACAATGATGTCCACAACTTTTTTATCATGAAAAAAATCAGCGATGCCGCCAGAAACCTCACCGGAGAAGACGCGAACAGGCTCACGCAGCTTCTTAAAATAGAACCGCCGCCCAAAGACGCCGGCCGGGCTGCGGCCGATTCCATCCTCACCCACGTCGGATTCCATCATCTCCTGGGGAACCTGCCCAGAGAGGAGCTGCAGGTGCTCACCGTCGCCTTCTCGGACGAGAACGGCGTCACCTTCGGCGATATAGACAAGGCGCTGAAAATGGACGGCGCCGCGATCGAGGCGGTCGCCAACTCGCTCTCGCGGAAGCTTCTGGTGTATGTTTTGAAGAACCGCCAGCGGCTGCACAACAAACTGGACAAGATCTACATCTATCCAGAGATCCGTGCGATGCTCCTGCCATACGACCCGGAGTTTTTCGGTCAATACGCCGAATCGGTGCGTATCGCGCTCGGCGGCGCGAACAAGGAGGACGCCCGGGCGCAGCCGCCCCGCAGGCACCGGAGCGCGATGCGCCTGCTCGGCACGCTTTTCGAAAACGGCGGATTCATGGAGCTCGACGAGCTGCTCGCTTCCGAGGGGCGCGGCCCGACCGAGGAGGGCCTGGCCTTCCTCTCCGATGCCGGGATGGTCGCCATCAGGCACCGCCTCGAGGAACCCTTTGCCACTTTCGTGTTCATCGCTGCCGAGCTTTATCCCGCTCTGGCGGCCGAACGGTCCGACCCGGCCACCGGCGCCCGTTTCGTTTCTAACGGCTATTACCTCCTTCTCAACATGCTCTCGGTCTTCGATATAGTCTCCTCCAGCGGCCTTTTCATCACGCGCCAGAGGGAGTTTCGAAAGATCGACTGGAAGCGCCTGACTGACGCCCTGCTTTCGGTATACGACCATTCCGGCGACCCGGTCCCATCCGACCGGCTGCTCCGGCTGTGCCTGTATACCTTCTATCGACTTAAGTGCGTGCGGATAAAACGCGACGCCGTTGTGATATCGCTCTCCGTGCTGGAAAAGGAGCTCGACTTTCCCCTTCGCTGGCTGGTGCGGATCATGAAAAGCCCGCTTGACGAGGATGCCGAAGACGGACTGTTCGCTCCGCCCTTTTCAATGCCGCGGACGGATACGATCTCCCGGCTGTGCGAAATCATCATGCATCACGGCGGCGAAAACGAAAGCTCCCTGTTCACCAGGTTTATAATGAAGTCCCTTTCCGGCGAGGACTCCCGCGCCGTCGAGGGGCTTGGCCGCGCGCGCACCGAGGCTGTGCGCCAGTACCACGCGGGAATGATGATACTGTGCCTGTTCGGCATTACCGAAACCCGGGGCAACTCGCATTATCTGTCAGAAATCGGGGTTGAGGTATCCTCCAAGCTTTCCAAAACCCGGCGAGCGGCCGCCGAGCGTCCGGAGGCCCAGGAGAAAAGCGTATATATCAACCCGGACTTCACGCTCATCATCCCGCGCCGGGAGGTGCCCGCCGAGGCGGTCTACCTGCTATCCGCTCATTCGGACATCGTAAAGGACGACCTGATGCTTCACACCCGCATAAGCAAGAACTCGGTGGTGCGGGCCGACAAACGCGGGATGTCGCACCAGGAATTCATCGCCGCTCTGGAAAAATACGCCCGAAACGGAATTCCACAGAACCTCGGCTTCCTTTTAAACGAATGGTCCGCGCAGACCGTCCGAGTCCGCATAAGCGATGTTACACTCCTTCACTGCAGCCATCCCGGCGTTCTGGACGAGCTGCTCATGGGGCTCTCGCAGGGGGCGGCGGAACGCCTGGCGCCGCACTACGCCGTTATCGACAGGAAGAGCCTGGACCAGACGGTGCGCGCGGCGCAGAAAAAGGACGCTGTGCTCACGCTGTTCGAGGAGGGCGACGTCGGAGACTAATCCTTGTATACGCTGATCGTGACGGGGAATTTCCAGTTGATGTATTCGGAAAGCGCGTTGATCGTCTTCTCGGGGACGAAGTAGATGTTACCCTTTAGCTTTACGAGCCCGCCCTTGTAATGGGTGAATTTCATCTGGTGGTCCACCCAGCCTATGGGCTCCACCTCCCGCCAGTTGTTGCAGGTTTTAAGGACGGGAATCTTCTTGAGATATAACTCCTTAAGCCTGCCGTCCGTGACCGAATCGGCCAGTATCCTTTCCCATTCCATGCCTTATCTCTACCGATCTCCATTTCCCTTGAGGGATTCCATCTCCCGCCTGAGCCGGGCGTTTTCTTCCGCGAGCTCGTTGTTGCGCCTCGTCGCGACCGCAAGCTCCTCGCGAAGCGTGATCGCCTCCTGCCTGCCGAGCTCCACCACGGTCTCCGCGGCGTTGATGATCCTGTTCGCCTCGTGGAGCTCCTTGCTCGAGAAATCGATAAGCGACTCCTGCGCCTTGATGACGCTGTTGGCGTCCATCAGCTCCTTGCGCCTTAATTCTGTCAGCATCTCCTCGGCCTTGATGCGGTCCTTCATGTTGAAAATTTCCATCTGGCGCAGCGAGGTGAACTCCCGTATGGCCCGGTTGAGCCTGGACTGCTCGGTCACCAGGTGTTTCTCGTGCTCGATGATTCGCTGGAAGGCGTCGCGTTCCTTGTCGGTTACGAACAGGTCCTTCCGGTTGATGCTCATAAGGCTTTCGAAGGTCTCGATACGCTCCTCCACATCGCGGGAAACGCTGTGCATCATCTCCCGATAGCGTTCGACCAGGATCGACTTTTCGAGCAGCAGGATGAACTCCCGCCTGTCGACCGGCCGTGAAATAAACTCGACCTGGAGCATGCTGGCCGCAAGCGTCAGCGCCCGCCTGACAAGGCTTTTTTTGAGTATGATGAATTTAAGGAAGCCCTTAAGTCGCTGGTCGTCGCGGACCACCGACATGATGTCAGGCAGGTCGCGCTTGGAAAGGTCGATGATGAATACGTTTAAATTACCGCCCAGTATTTCAGTTTTCGAGAAATCGGCGTCCGTAACCAGGTTGAGGGAAAGCCCGAGATACCGGATGGATTGAGACAGATCCTCGCCCGCCTTGGAGTCCGTGAGATACCAGATTTCGACCCTTTCCATGGTATACCGCCGTTTTCGCCATATCTACCGCCACACAATACACGGGCCGGATACAAAAGACAACCGTTTTTTGGGTTTCCGCCCTTGCAATTCTCCGCGTCTCGGGACGGGCGTTCGACATTTTAATTATTGATTTTTGCGGCCTGAAGGGTATATGATTTTTGCCATAATATCGTACTTTTCATACCCATACATCATGAACGGCGGGGAATCCATTCATAAGGC
>Ga0116158_10001860_pt1 | contig 18845 bp, 19 predicted proteins | sample AD_UKC052_MetaG_FD_89883 | JGI IMG/M metagenome (GOLD analysis project Ga0116158, IMG submission 89883) | Active sludge microbial communities of municipal wastewater-treating anaerobic digesters from USA - AD_UKC052_MetaG | ecosystem: Engineered > Bioreactor > Anaerobic > Digestate | place: USA... | reverse complement strand
CAAAGTGCTTGAAAATTGTGGTATCGACAGCAATAAATATACAGGCTTCGCATTCGGAATGGGCATCGAACGCATTACCATGCTAAGTTACCAGGTAAAGGACTTACGCCTGTTCAGCGAAAATGATCTTCGTTTTTTAAAACAATTCACCCAGGCGGTTTAACTTCAGTTGATATATACTGGCTACAACAAATATCAAACATCTTTTAACGGGATAGCTGCCTTTGGCATTATAATTGAATCCTGTTTCATACATTAAACTACTTATGATGAAGAGAATTCACATTTTATCAGGGCTTGTGTTGGCCATCTGCCTGTTTACTTCCTGCGCCACATCAAAAGAAGCCCGCAATTATAAAAAGAATCTTAATGGTAACTGGCAATTGCAAACAGTTGTATCGGAAGGTATAACAGGTAAAATAAAGGCCCAGTTGTTCAACGAAGCCGATTTTAATTGTTTTGTTGGCAGCACCTGGAATTTTAACCAGTTAAATAACCTGGGCAGTTATACGATCAATAAGAATGCAAATGAATGTGTATCCATTAAAAGAGAATTCCGTTGGTCAATATATGAAGCCACCGGCGAACCCAAGTTATTTCAATTCAAGCGCCTTGATGAAAAGCTGAAAGAAATGGATGAAAACGGAAGTGGGTTTCGTTTTACGATCATCAGGCTGGAAGGCGCAAATATGCAGCTGCGTTCCGAGATCAATTTTGAAGGAAAGCCTGCAGCGTTTGTTTACAATTTTGTACGGATATAATTTTACATTAACCTTTAACTCAAGTTCATGAAACATATTTTTAAACAATCAAGCCTGCTTACAGCAGCAGTGATTATCTTATTCAGTAGCTGCGAATCTACCAAAAGAATGAGTAACCAAAGCAAGGGCGTGGCCGTTGGTGCTGCGGGTGGTGCAGTAATAGGCGGCATCATTGGTAATAATGTTGGAAAAAAAGGCAATACGGCCCTGGGTGCGTTAATTGGCGCAGCAGTTGGTGGGGTAGCAGGTGGATTGATCGGGAATAAAATGGATCGCCAGGCACAAAAAATAAAAACAGAGATCCCGGGTGCAAAAGTGGAACGTGTAGGCGAGGGAATTAATGTAACGTTTGATGAGAACAATCCCGATGGATCAAAGGCAGGTGTTTATTTTGCCACCAATAAATTTGATATCACAGCAAACTCCAAATTGGCCCTGGATAAACTGGTAAAAATCTTTGGAGAATATCCCGATACCGATATCCTGATCGAAGGACATACTGATGATGTGGGAGCTGATGCATACAACATGACCTTATCAGAGAAAAGAGCACGGGCTGTTGGTGATTATTTAAAGAATGCAGGAATACCTGCTTCCAGGCTTAACATTAAATGGTACGGCGAAGGGCAACCAAAGGTAGATAATGATACAGATGCCAACAGGGCTTTGAACCGCAGGGTTGAATTTGTGATCACTGCCAATGAGAAAATGAAAACTGAAGCTAAAAAAGAAGCAGAACAGAATTAAGAAACACGGGGGTTACATATACTGCTGTGCGTGATTGCATTTTATTACAAAAAATAAAACGCAGAATCGCACAGCAGTTTTTTATTTTTGCAACTATGATAAAAACCATTTGTGTGGCCGGTGCCGGAACCATGGGAAGTGGCATTGCGCTGGCAGCGGCCCTGGCGGATTACGACGTGATATTGTTCGACAGCAACGAAAAAGTACTGGAAAATGCCGGCAGGATGATCGGTACAAACCTGGCTACCCTGGTGGCCAAACAAAAACTCAGTGAAGCTGGGAAGGAACAGGCGACCAGGCGTATCCGATACACTGCTGATATTGCCGAATGTGTAGCCGACCTGGTGATAGAAGCCATCATCGAAAAAATGGAGGCCAAGGTAGGATTGTTTACATCTCTAGCAGATATCAATAGTCCGCAAACGATCCTGGCCAGCAACACCTCATCGCTTTCCATTAACATATTACAGGAACAGGTCTCACATCCCGGGAGAGTTGCGGGACTACATTTTTTTAACCCGGCGCAGATCATGAAACTGGTAGAAGTGGTGAAAGGAAAAGATACCTCGAAGGAGGTGATCTTGATACTAACGGAGCTGTGTACCCGAATGAAGAAAACGCCGGTGCTATGTATTGACGCTCCCGGTTTCATTGTAAACAGGGTTGCCCGGCATTATTACCTGGAAGCAATGCGGCTGGTAGAGCAGGGTATCGCAGATATTGAATCTGTAGATGCAATGATGGAAGCTTCAGGGTTTAAAATGGGACCATTCAAACTGATGGACCTGATCGGTATGGACATCAACCTGGCCGTATCGCAATCCTTGTACGATGCCTTTGATCAACCTGCACGCTTCAAACCATCGGAACTCCAGATTCAAAAAGTGAAATCCGGGGAGCTGGGTAAGAAAACAGGAAAAGGTTTTTACGTTTATGCGGCAGGGTAAGCATCACCTCTTATTATTTTAACGACCAATCAACCTACCTTTAACACTGCATCTATTCATTAAATAACCACCATGATCTTAGTAACCGGGGCTTCGGGATTACTTGGCGCTGAACTCACCACTCAGTTGCTGGAACAGGGGAAAAAAGTGAAGGCCATTTATCATAAACGGCCTGTTTCCATTGCCGGGCATCCAAACCTGCAGGTCGTTCAATGTGATATCCTGGATGTGATCGCACTGCAGGAGCTGATGACGGATGTAGATGAAGTGTATCATTGTGCCGGGCTGGTTTCATTTACTCGCGGTAACGCACAGATGCTCTTTAAAGTGAACGTGGAAGGAACGGCCAATATTGTGAATGCATCGCTTGAAGCAGGCGTAAAAAAAATACTGCATGTGAGTTCTGTTGCTGCCCTTGGGCGAATACGGAATAATGAGTGGATCAATGAATCGATGCAATGGACTGAAGAAACCAGCAACAGCAAGTATGGGCAAACCAAGTACCTGGGAGAACTGGAAGTGTGGCGTGGCATAGCAGAAGGGCTTCCTGCTGTTATTGTGAATCCTGCAATCATCATTGGGCCCGGAGATTGGAACGATGGATCAACCGGGATATTTAAATCAGTGTATGATGAATTTCCATGGTATAGTGAAGGCATCACCGGGTTTATTGATGTACGGGATGCATGTACTGCCATGATCCAATTGATGGATAGCAATATTCATTCGGAAAGATTTATTCTCAGCGCCGAAAACGCTTCATACAAAGACGTGTTTCACATGATCGCAGCTGCATTCAAAAAAAGACCGGCCTATAAAAAAGTAACGCCCTTCCTCGCAGGATTTGTGTGGAGGTTGGCGGCTCTTAAAAGCAGGTTCACCGGGTCTGCCGCATTGGTAACAAAAGAAACAGCGAAGACGGCGCTCACCAAAGTTTTTTACGATAATACCAAACTAAAAAAATTCCTTCCTTCTTTTACTTACAGGAGCCTGCAGGTAACCATCTCCGAAACCTGCACTGCATTGCAACAAAAACTTAACAACCATTAATGTATTTTCGTCTTTGAAGGGCTCTTTTGCTTATCAAATACAAATCATTATGAAAATAAGGTTGCTCCTGGCAATGCTTTTATCTACGCTGTTTGCCACAGCACAGTCTACCAGTTTTTCTGTAAGCGGAAAGATCATTAACGCAGAAACAAAATTGCCCTTACAGGCGGCATCCGTATTTGCACAGAATACAACGTTTGGCACCGCTACAGATGCTACCGGTCATTTTACCTTATGGTTACCCAATGGTGGATACGACCTGGTGGTTACGTTTACCGGTTTTCAAACAGAAACCAGGAGGATCAGCACCGCAGATGAAAACAATAAGGACATCGTGATAGAATTGAAACTGAAAGAAAAAGAAATGGAAGCAGTGTCGGTAGTATCTACCTCGGAAGTAAAAGACGGTTGGGAAAAATATGGTAACTTTTTTCTAGAACAGTTCATTGGTAAAACAGAGAACAGTAAATATTGCTCCATATTAAATAAGGAGGCCATTCATTTTTATTTTTCGAAAAAGCGCAATCGCCTGAAAGTGCTTGCTACGGAACCCATCCGGATCGAAAATGCTGCATTGGGTTATCAAATCAAATACACGCTCGATTCCTTTACGCATGAATATGCAACACAGATAAGCCTCTATACGGGCTATCCACTGTTTGAAGAAAAGCAGGCTACTGATGAAACCCAGAAGTTAACATGGCAGGGTGCCAGGCAGAAGGCTTACCAGGGTTCTATCCTGCATTTTATGAGGAGTGTGTTTCAACGGCGGTTAAAGGAAGAAGGATTTGAAGTACAATATGTGGTCAATATAAACAACCGTGATTCAGCATTAAGGCTAAAGGATTTTTACACAGCACTTAATTATCAGAAAGACGATAGTACCCAAACAGTTGAAATTAAACCGAACCAACTGCAACTGGGCGTCATTTATACCGGGGAAAAACCGGCACCGGATTACCTCCATGAAAATCCCAATGAACCTTCCAATTTCCAGTTTTCCTTTTTATCCTTCCTCCCCAACCGGTCGATCATCATAGAGCAAAACGGGTATTTTTTCGAACAGAATGATATTACCATCAATGCATACTGGACCTGGGACAAGGTGGCCAACCTGTTACCTTATGATTTTACAGCTCCATAATGCACAGTTATTGCCTAAAATGCACAGTTATGAATTAGCGGCCCTGAATTAATGGTGCAATTAACCATATTTAATACCTTACTGTACAATCCGTACACTATCTTACTCCCCTGCTGCAATGCAGGGGATTTTTTCATATATTCAATTAACTTAATTACGTACTGATTGGTTCGTTTTTTAATATATATTTTTTTCCTGCTTTTTTCCCCGGTGCTGGCATTCACGCAGTCTTTTAGTTATGTTCATTACGATACCCGTGATGGATTGGCTGGATCAACAATTTATGACATGAGCCAGGATAAAGACGGCTTTATATGGTTTGCAACCGAAAATGGATTGAGTCGTTTTGATGGTACAAACTTTAAGAATTTTTCTGTCAAAGATGGTTTACCCGATAATGAAGTATTAAGGGTTTATGCCGATAGAAAAGGAAGGGTATGGTTGGGAACTTTTAGTAAGGAGCCTTCATATTTATATAATAATATAGTCCACAATAGTTCAAATGACAGTACACTCAAAAGAATTAAATTTATTTCCAACATTCTGTTTATAGATGAAGACTTGCAAGGGAATATCATATTGGGAGATAACAGGCTTATATATAAAATTTCTATACATAACGAAGTAACCGAAATGACCGCTTTCCCGGCATTTAAAAAAATAAAAACATTTTATTGGAATGTATACCCTGATTATTTTGATGGTGGATTTTGTTATAATGCCGATCATGCAGTGTATAAGCTGGCAGGAGATAGCCTGGCTTTATTTTATAAGAAGGGCGATACAACTTACCCCAGAATTTTACAAAGCGATCTGAGCAGAAATGGAAAGCAGCAGCTGATCTATTTACCCAATACAGTTTTAAGTTCTGCAAAACTAAAAAACTCTTATAAAGTATTAATCGCAAATACGACCAATGGATCATGGTCAATAGATACAATACACAATAGAATAGACGAACATTTTTTGCCAGGAAAAATTGTAAGCGCCTGTTTAATTGACCAGGAAGGCAATACATGGTTCGCAACTTTTGGAGAAGGAATATTCAAAATGCCATCCAGGGAAATTCAAATCATCAATAAGGAAAATGAAGTAGCTGATATTGAAAAGGAAGTGTATACCGTTATCTCCAATGGAGATGATATCATCGCAGGAATGGGAGACAGTAAAGCCATGGTTATACATAACAAAGAATTAAAAAGAATTCTTGATTTTAAAGATTATTTAAAGTTTGCAATCAATTCCCGCACAAACAACAGGCTGTATGCAACAGAACGGTTATCATCTGGGGCCCTCATATTTGGTTTTGATAATTTCCTTGTGAAAAGTGAAGCGGGGAAGTATACATTTAATTATATGCAGCCTGTGAAATCTGTTGCAGCATTCGATTCCGGGCATATATTAGTTGCTACCAGGGATTATTCCTATAAGCTCAGGATCAGCGACCTTGCAATCATTGATACCATCTGGCGAGAGAGATGTACAGATTTATTTTCTTTAAATAATCGTATATATATTGGAACTTTACAGGGTTTATATGAATTACAACCAGGTGGGAGCCAACGGTATCTTGGTGAAATTCATCATGCTTTACAACGAAGGATCAACGATATCAAAGCAACTGCTGATGGAACGATCCTGGTTGCTACCAATGATGAAGGACTGGTAGCTTATAAAGAGGGAAAGCTGAAGTTTGTTTTGAACGATGCCAATGGTCTCAGCAGCAATATTTGTAAAACCATTTTTGTAAAAGGTACTGATCTGTGGGTAGGAACAAACAAGGGCATCAATAAAATAGACCTGTCGAACCCGGCACACCCGGTTACCCGTTTCACTGTTTCTGATGGTTTGCCAAGCGATAACATTCACTCTTTATACATAGATGACAGCACTATTTGGGCGGCAACACCTGCTGGACTGGTATTCTTCAATGAAAAGAAAATCACGGCAAAATCAATTTGTAACCTGGAATTGTTATCCGTAACGGTTACTGATAAAAAACAACCGATCCAGGAAACCTACAAACTTTCATACCGTGATAACAATATCGATTTTGAATTTGCAGGTATCTCATTTAAATCGGGAAGTGAAATAAAATACTATTACATATTAAAAGGGCTGGATAAAGATTGGAATCAAACTACTGATCATTCTATACATTATCAATCCCTGCCTCCGGGTGATTATGAATTTCAACTCTACGCAAAAAACAAGTATTCCGTAATGAGTCGTACCATCGTAATCCGGTTTTCCATCTCCACACCATTCTGGAAAACCTGGTGGTTTTATTTAATAATAATATCAACCGTTATTTTAATAACCGTTTTCTTTGTGACCCGGCGAAATAAAAAGAACAGGGCCAGGATTGCTGAGAAGCGTATGTTTCAAAACCAGTTTGCCATTTTAGAACAGCAGGCGCTACAGGCACAAATGAATCCTCACTTCATTTTTAATTGTCTATCATCTATTCAACAATATATTCTTACAAATGACCGGCAAAAAGCCAACCAGTATCTTACCGATTTTTCTTCACTAATCCGGCAAACACTTGATAATTCCGGGAAAAGAACCATAAGTCTTGCCGACGAAATAAAGTATCTCGAACGTTATCTTCAAATGGAAAAAATGCGGTTTGGTGATAGTTTCAGTTATGAAATAGTTGTTCATCCTGATGTGCAGATTCATGCAATACAAATTCCTGCGATGCTTTTACAGCCCTTTGTTGAAAATGCGCTCAGGCATGGCATTCGTTATAAACATGAGGGATTCGGGAAAGTGAATCTTCATTTTTCTATGGATCACGGAACACTCATTTGCAGTGTGAAAGACAATGGCGTAGGACGGCAAATAGCTGCAGAGCAGAAAAGCCGTCAACATATCGAGTATCAGTCAAAAGGGGTTGAACTAACAACAAAAAGAATTGAACTATTAAATAAAATAAACGAACATTCCATTTCTGTACAGATCATCGATCTTCATGACCATGATGGCCTGCCAACAGGTACAGAAGTCATTATTAAAATACTCATATAAAATGCCAAATAGGATTAAGGTTGTAATAATTGATGATGAACCTGGAAATATTGTTACACTTTCCGAATTACTAAAAGAGTATTGCCCGGAATTAACAATTGCAGGTACTGCTTCCAATCCATTGGCCGGGTTTGATCTCATTCTGCAGACACAACCAGAAATTGTTTTCCTTGATATCGAAATGCCATTTGGAAATGCCTTTGATTTCCTGGATAAATTTGAGCAAATTAATTTTGAAGTAGTATTTGTAACAGCTTTCAGCAACTATGCATTAAAAGCCATCAAATATGCCGCACTGGATTATATTTTAAAACCTGTTGATAGTGGCGAATTGCAATTGGCGGTTGAAAAAGCGATGAAACGATTGGATGAAAAGAGCATCAATACCCGGATTGCGTCATTGCTTAATAACCTGAATGGAGAAAGTAAAGAGATCCAGAAGATCGGACTATCTTCCATGGAAGGTTTTGACATTGAAGAAGTGCAACAGATCATGTACCTGATAGCCGATGGAAGTTATACAGAGGTATATATCCGGAACAAGAAAAAACAACTGGTCTCCAAAAACCTAAAAGAGTTTGAAGACATACTGCCAGCCTCCCTTTTTTGCCGTGTACATCATTCGCACTTGATCAATATCAATTTTGTAAAGAAATATGTAAAGGGAAGGGGCGGTCATGTAGAAATGGAAGATGGCATCCGTATAGAGATATCGGCAAGAAAACGGGATGCCTTTCTTGAAAAATTCAAACAGCTATGACGAAAGAAGCCTGTTATATTTAAGGTTTACCCATCACTTTTTCCCACAATGCGGGAATACGTTTTACCCAAACCAATTCTTTCATTTTTTCCCTGGCATCTTCTATCGGGCTACCAAAATAAGAGCGGTTGCCTTCTGTATCTTTTCCAACACCGCTTTGTGCAAGGATCACAGCATTGCTTCCGATGGTAAGTGTTTTACTTACACCTACCTGTCCCCACAAAGTTACTCCGTCTTCCAGGGTAACCACACCGGCAATACCAACCTGTGCAGCGATAAGGCAGTTCTTGCCGATCACGGTATCATGCCCGATGTGGATCATGTTATCCATCTTTGTGCCTTTGCCAATAATGGTATCGTGGCTTACACCACGATCGATGGTGCAGCCCGCGCCGATCTCCACTTCATCTTCAATGATCACCCTTCCGCAGCTTGGCATTTTTTTATACCATACGGCCCGGTCTTTTTTGCTGTTATAGTAAAAGGCGTCACTTCCAATAACAGTGCCAGCCTGTATCACTACATGATCGCCAATGATGCAATGATCCATGATGGTCACATTGGGATGGATCACTGTCTTTTTTCCAATGTTCACATGATGCCCGATGAATGCATTAGGGTATACAAAACTACCTTCTCCTATGACGGCGCTGTCGCTGATATTTTTGGTGGATGGTTCAAAGGGCCTGAAATGATCAACGATCCTGCAATAAGCTTCAAAAGGATTTTCAACCAGCAGCAAAGCCTTGCCTGAAGGCACTTCCACTTCTTTATTGATGATGATAAAACTGGCGTTGCTGTTGATGCATTTGTCGTAATATTTTGGATGGTCAACAAACACCAGGTCGCCGGTTTCTACTTTATGTAACTCATTGATGCCTGTTGCCTGGCCATTGCTGTTGCCGGTAATTTTTGCCTGTATCAGGTCGGCAATCCATTGAACAGGAACAGGAGAAGGAAATCGCATGGTGAATAAGTTTCTGCAAAGGTATGGTCGTTTGGTTTTTATTTGATGCAGGAATTTTGTTACCCCGGGCAGAAGAGGAACAATTTTTTTTTGATTCGCCTACTTCTTTTTTTTGGCTGAAATAGACGCTATTTAAATTGAAATCAGCGGCTGATGAAAATGGAATTAATCAATGCGGCTGTGAAAGTAACTTGCTGAAATGCCTGTAAAATTAATGCTTTCAGCGATTTCGTTTTTTTGATTTTGTTGGTATCGGTTGTTTTATTTTGTTGGAAGGATGGCTGAAAACAGTAAAAAAATCTTTGTCCTTATCCACAAGCACTTTGAAAATGTTAATAAAATAGTTGTAAATATTTTTTTAGTTAGCAAAAATTATTTTTAATATTGTGTAAGGGATTTATCCCGGTACTTACTAACCCACCCATATAACAAAGCTCGGCTACCAAACGTCGGGCTTTTTTATTTTAACGGTAACCTGATTTCGGTATCAGGTTTTAACGTTAAGCTTCCAAAAAATCCATTGCAGCATGGCTGTGTTTCCTTCACATACTTTCCTTCGCAAAGCAATAAACAATTACCTTGCAGTTTAAATTGGTAGTGTATGTTAAGATCCATGACAGGCTTTGGAAGGGCCGAACAAACTGTTTCAGATAAAACGTTCCTCGTAGAAATCAAGGCATTGAACGGAAAACAGTTTGAACTTCAGTTGAAGCTTCCGCCATTGCTCAGGCCATATGAGTTTGAAATCCGCAACACCTTGCAGGAACACCTGGTACGTGGAACCGTTGATTGCTATGTGAACATAAAACAAAACGGCACTACCAAACCCGTTACCATCAACACCGAACTCATCAAAGCATATTATAACCAGATACAGCAACTTGCCGGTGAGTTGAATATTGATACCAATTCTGTGCTCAGTGCTTTGCTGCGTTTGCCCGAGGTCGTTACTCCCACCAATGAAGTTTTGAATGATGACGATTATAAAGAATTCAATGAAGTATTGCTGGCTGCCCTCAAAGAATTAAACAACCACCGCGAAGAGGAAGGTAACTCATTGGAAAAAGACCTGCTCACCCGGATATCAAATATTAAAGACCAGGAAGAATCTATCCTTGCCCTGGAACCAAATCGAAAAATAAGGATCAAGGAAGAGATTTTGCAATTATTGGATAAACATGTAGGACAGGAAAATATCGACAACAACAGCATGGAGCAGGAACTGATCTATTACATGGAAAAGATCGATATTCATGAAGAACAGATCCGCCTCAGGCAACACTGCGAATATTTTCATGATATCATGAATGGTCCTGAAATGGGAAAAGGAAAAAAACTTTCCTTTGTATTACAGGAAATCGGACGGGAAATAAATACCACCGGTAGCAAAGCCTATGATGCAGATATTCAGAAATGCGTGGTGAAAATGAAAGATGAACTGGAAAAAGCAAAAGAACAGGTGCTAAATGTTTTATAATATTTCCCCATTATTTTTTCGTATTATTTTTACAGCATGAATACCAGAACAGGAAATACATTACCATTTCTTATCATTGGCTTATGTTGCCTGCTCATGGCAAGTGCCTGCCGGCAGGTAGAAGTATTTGAAAAAAATACGCCGATTCCACATTACAAATGGAACCAAAACTTTGCAGCTACCGGCAGCTTCTCCATTGAAGACACCGCATCTTCATACAATATATATGTAGTATTGCGGCATACGGATGCTTATCAATATAATAATATCTGGCTCAATATTGGCTTGCAATCACCAGGCGATACCATGTATCATCAAAAAGTAAATCTCGTGCTTGGGCACGATGGAACCGGATGGGAAGGTTCGGGCATGAATGATATCTGGGAATTGAGAAAACTGATCAGGGGCAATACCCGGTTTATTAAAAAGGGGCTTTATCAATTTAGTATTTTCCAGGTAATGCGGGATAACCCATTGCCTCATGTAATGAGTGCAGGATTAAGGGTTATCAAAGCAAATTGATGACCCAGGTAAAATTTAACATTCCATCTTTGCATAAATACGGGAACAGCCCGTTATTGATAAAACAATTCTTTATTTTCATCCCAACTTTTGCGGATTATATTCGGGTTAAGTTATCTTTATGCAGTTTTTAAACAAACACTAATTAAATCATTTGAAAGTGAATCGTAAAATTCTTTTCTCATTATTGATCGTATCCACCCTTATTACCAGTTCACAGGCGCAGGAAAATGGTTATATCCAACAAGGTGAATTTGGCATTACTGCAGGCGCAGCACACTATTTTGGTGATCTAAATACCAGGGCCGGACTCAACAGGCCAAAACCTGCACTCGGCGCTTTTTTTCGCAAACAGTTTGGGAATTATATCGGCCTCAGGGTTGCCGCACATTATGCACAGGTAGGTTATAGCGACAGCTATAGTAAAAATGAATACCAGAAAACAAGAAACCTCAGCTTCAATTCAAACATATTTGAACTGGCGGTATTGGGTAATTTTAATTTTTTCAAATATATTCCGGGAGATGCTGCTCATAGCTTTACACCCTATGTAACCCTTGGTGTTGGAGTATTTACCTATGATCCTTATGCTTACCTGGAGGGAACGAAATATTTTTTACGTCCTTTGGGAACCGAAGGTCAGCTGTCAGGTATCGGCAAAAAAGAATATAGCACCATGGGAATTTGTATACCATTTGGTGTTGGTATAAAATACAGCATCACCGAAAAAGTAAATCTTTCATTCGAGATCAGCCAACGCTTTACCAATACCGATTACCTGGATGATGTAAGTACAACCTATGTTACCAACCCAAGCGTAGCTTTTCCGGCTGGACCTTCAGGTCCCTCACCTGCTTACTTATTGCAGGACAGGTCGTATGAGATACTGGGCGACAACAATAAACTAAGCAATACACCGGGAAGGCAACGAGGATGGAATAAGCAAAAAGATCAATATGTGATCGCTGAAATTGGCATTTCTTTTAATATTGGCACTTATCATTGTCCTACTGCTAACTAAATGAGTTCATTTTTCTCTCAAATAGCATACGGATAACATAATGTTTTAATCGATTTCTGCTAAAATTTTGTAGTTTTGCACCCCAAAGTCAGGCCCTGCGCCTGACTGCTCATTTTACACATCCATGGTTTTAGCAGACAAAATCGATACTGAAAGATTACCCCGCCATATTGCCATCATTATGGATGGCAATGGTAGATGGGCCCAGGAAAAAGGGGAAGATCGCCTGTATGGCCACTTACATGGCGTGGAAAGTGTAAGGGATATTGTAGAGGGCGCCGCTGAATTGGGTGTTCAACACTTAACCCTATATGCCTTTAGTACCGAAAACTGGGACCGGCCGGAATATGAAGTAACCGGCCTCATGGAATTACTGGTAGATACCATTCGCAAAGAAGTTCCCACACTCAATAAGAACAATATTAAACTGCATGTGATCGGCGATACCGGCATGTTGCCAGCCTATGCTCAACAGGAATTGGCCGAGGCCTTGCAGGAAACATCAGCCAACACCGGCCTCAAACTTATCATGGCATTGAGTTACAGCAGTCGCTGGGAAATCGTAAATGCCGTGAAGAATGTAGCTGCAGATGTAAAAGCTGGTAAATTAAATCCGGAAGATATAACCCAGGATGTATTTCATCAATACCTGGCCACCCATGAATTTCCCGATCCGGAACTGATGATCAGGACCAGTGGTGAATTCAGGATCAGCAATTTCCTGCTTTACCAGCTAGCCTATACCGAACTTTATTTTACCAATACCCGTTGGCCCGATTTCCGTAAGCAAAACTTATATGAAGCCATCATCGATTTCCAGGGAAGGGAACGACGTTTTGGTAAAACCGGCGAACAAGTGAAGAAAGAAGAAATTACCAATCAATAAACCGGTTTGCATCAAAGAGTCCGTTTCATGGCGAACGAGTGTTGGTGTATACAGGTTTTTAAATAATTGTAAATTAAAATTATCAGCTATTGATGATCGAAAGTGCCCGTTTTAAAGCCCGGTTCCGGTCAGCTACTTTCATTTAACAAATAGTTTTCATTAATGGGCTTAATTTGCCGCACGTAAAAAACCAATTGATGTACAGGATTTACCAGAACACTTTTCTTATCGCTATACTTTTTCTGACATGCCAGCAGGCTACTGCACAAAATAACAATGATACGGTTCCGGTTTCAATAAATCCTGCCCTTCAACAGATATTCAATAGCAAGATTCCCAAAATATACACCCTGGCAGGCATTGTGGTAACAGGTTCCAAATCATTTGATCAGAACCTGATCGTATCCATTACAGGCCTGGCTGTTGGCGACAAAGTACAGATTCCCGGCACCGATGCATTCGGAAAAGCCATCCTGAAACTATGGAAGCAAAGCCTTGTATCGGATGTACAGATCTATTTTACCAAATTAGTAGATACCGATCTGTATATTGAAATAGCAATCACAGAAAGACCCAGGTTACTCGATTTTACTTTCACCGGTGTTAAAAAAGGCGAGAAAGACGACCTTGTTAAAAAAGTTGAGCTGGCCCGCGACAGGGTACTTACCGAAAATATGAAGTTGAGTGCAGTAGAAGCCATCCGGAAATTCTATTTCAATAAAGGATATCGCAATGTAACGATCGATATGCAGGAAGAAGTACTTACCGGGGTTAGCAATGGAGTTAGTTTAACCTTTAACGTGAATAAAGGAAATAAAGTAAGGATCAACTCAATCAACTTTTCTGGTAATGAAGAAGTAGCCGATCTGAAATTAAAAAAGCAGATGAAGGGCAGCAAGGAAATGACCAGGGTTACGCTGTTTCCCGAAAGAGTGACCAGTCCTTATGGAGATAGTGCCAAGAGCAAAACGTTCAGGAATTATCTCAATGAAATGGGGTTCCTGTCGATTAGTAAAACAAAAGAATATATCGATCCTTATTTCAGGTTTAAATTATTTAGTGGTTCCAAGTTTAATGATACCAAATACACAGAAGATAAAGAAAGAGTATTGGAATATTATAATGCCCAGGGTTTCCGCGATGCCGCCATTGTAGCCGATACGCAGGTGTACAATAACCAGGGAAATCTTAATCTTCACATCAAGGTAACTGAAGGGCATAAATATTATTTTGGCAATATTGCCTGGAGGGGAAATACAAAGTATTCCGATTCTATCCTGAATCTATTACTGGGTATACGCAAAGGGGATATTTATAACCTCGAACTGCTGAATAAGCGACTTGGTAAACAATTGTCGGCAGAAGGCGGCGACATTGGCAGCTATTACCAGGATGATGGTTACCTGTTCTTCCGCCTCGATCCCATTGAAACAGCGGTATACAATGATACCATCGATTTTGAGATCCGCATGACCGAAGGTCCGCAGGCTACTTACGGGCGTATAGGCGTTACCGGTAATGATAAAACAAAGGATTACGTGATCATGCGGGAACTTCGCACGGTGCCGGGTGAAAAATTCAGCCGCTCCGATATCATCCGTACTCAACGTGAATTATCGCAGCTCGGGTATTTCAATCCTGAAAAAATAAATCCGAACATTGTTCCCAATGCCGATAATGGTACGGTAGATATTACCTGGCAGGTTGAAGAAAAATCTTCTGATCAGCTGGAACTATCTGCAGGCTTCGGTGGTGGCATCGGCCTTACAGGAACACTGGGCGTTACCTTTAATAATTTCTCCATCAAAAATATCGGCAGTAAATCATCATGGGATCCATTGCCTTCCGGTGATGGTCAGAAATTAAGTCTCAGGGTGCAATCTAACGGTAGGGCATACAGGTCGTATAATTTCTCCTTTACAGAGCCATGGCTTGGCGGTAAAAAAAGGAATTCATTTTCGATAAGCTATTTCAATACGAAGTATGCGAATTCGGTTGACCGAACTACAGGGAACTATTGTAAATCCTGCGGTGATACATCTTATGTGAAAACAGTGGGCTTCGGGGTTTCACTGGGCAAGCAGCTCAAATGGCCCGATGATTTCTTCAACCTGATATATTCTCTGAATTTTCAGCAGTATAAACTTAAGAATTACGACCAGATCTTTGCCGGGCTTAGTAATGGGGTATCCACCAACGTTAGTTTGAAGGTTACCTTACTCCGGAACTCTGCTGGTCCAAGCCCAATATTCCCCACCAGCGGATCAAACTTTATGCTCAGCGGCCAGTTCACACTGCCTTATTCGCTTATGGGCATCAAATCGGGCGAAGCCAATCAATATAAATTGCCCGAATTTCATAAATGGCGTTTCACCGGTGAATGGTATACACCAATCGGCAGGGCCAGGGGTGCAGAAAAAAACAAACAGTTCATCCTGAAAGCTGCGGCCAAGTATGGCTTCATCGGTAAATACAACCAGAAGCTGGAAGTATCGCCATTCGAACGCTTCCAGGTGGGCGATGCGGGTTTAAGCAATACAACAGCCTTGTTGGGATACGATATCATTTCTCACAGGGGTTACCCGGTATACAGCAATTCAAATCCTAAGGTGAATCCTGATGGAATTACGCCTGCAGAATATTTTACCATTTTTAATAAATACACTGTTGAACTGAGGTACCCGTTCAGTACCAATGCCAGCAGTACTATCTATGGACTGGCATTCTTTGAAGCAGCCAATGGTTGGTATAAATTCAGTGATTACAATCCGTTTAAACTGCGTCGTTCGGCCGGTGTTGGTATGCGCTTCTTCCTGCCGATGTTTGGTTTGCTTGGCTTTGATTATGGTATTGGTATCGACCGTTATAACCAAACGAGTGGTATCAAGGGAGCGGCTAAATTTACCTTCATGCTGGGCCAGGAAGCAGAATAGTTTTGTTTATTTGTAAAAAATTATCATATGAAGAAATTATTTTTGATCGCCTGTTGCGGATTGCTGTCTGTGATCACAGTTCAGGCCCAACGTTATGCCATCATTGATTCAAAATACATCCTGGAAAAAATTCCGGATTATAAAGAAGCACAGAAGAAACTTGATCAGTTCAGTGAATTGTGGCAGCAGGAAATTGATCAGAAACAAGTGGCCGTTGATAAAATGGTTAAAGATTATGATGCTGAACAGGTTATGCTTACCGATGTGCTGAAAAAGAAAAGAGAAGATGAGATATATAACAAGGAAAAGGAATTAAGAGACCTCCAGAAAAAGCGTTATGGATTTGAAGGAGACCTGTTTAAAAAAAGGCAGGAACTCATCAAACCAATACAGGATAAGGTTTATAACGCTGTTCAGAAACTGGCGGTTGATAAACAATATGATTTCATACTGGATAAAAGTGAAGGAATTACCGTTATCTTTGCCGACCCAAAACTGGACAAAAGCGACGATGTACTGAGGAACCTGGGTGTTAAATAAATGACAATAGCAAAACAGGGTGCAGCTTAATACGGGAATTAAATTACTATTACTTATATAATAAAACCAGTAAACATTAAAAACACAATGAAAAAACTTATCGTAGCAGGTGTGATGGCATTAGGATTTTTTACAGCATCGGCGCAAAACAAAATCGGTTATATCAGTACAGACGAATTGATCGGTGTTATGCCGGAAGCTGAAAAAGCGGATTCAGATCTGAAAGAATACCAGGCTTCACTGGCCCAGCAGGGACAGGATATGATGAAAGAAATGACTGAAAAAGAGAGCTTATTTGTAAAGGATTCTGCGAAACTTTCTGCCAGCATGAAAGAAATCAAAAGGAATGAATTGATCTCTTTATACCAACGCGTACAGGGATGGAACAACCAGGCCCAGGAAATGTACCAGCAGGAAGCTCAGAAAAAAATTGCCCCATTGAAAATTAAAGCAATGGATGCCATTAAAGCAGTAGCCAAAGAAAACGGTTATGCATATGTGCTCGATTTCAATTCTGTGATCGTAGGCCCTCCGGGAGATGATATCATTGACCTGGTTAAAAAGAAACTAGGAATCAAAGATGCACCACCTGCTAAAGCAGCGCCTGCTACCCCTAAGAAAGGTTAATTTCAAAAAATAATTGCAGCATATTGAAGCCATCCGCATTAAACACGGATGGCTTTCTTAATTTTGAACCATGCAACATCAGCCGATCGGAATTTTTGATAGTGGTTATGGCGGATTGACCATCATGAAAGAAATCGTCAATCAGCTTCCGGGTTACGACTATGTATACCTGGGCGATAATGCAAGGGCGCCCTATGGTACCCGAAGCTATGAAACGGTTTATGCATACACACTTCAATGTGTAAAATGGTTCTTTGAACAAGGCTGCCCACTTGTGATCCTTGCCTGCAATACTGCATCGGCAAAGGCCTTGCGCACCATTCAGCAGAACGACCTGCCGGGTATAGATGCCACGAAGCGATTGCTGGGTGTTATCAGGCCCACTTCCGAAATTATTGGCCAGCTTACCAGCACCGGCCACGTGGGTGTGATGGGTACAACGGGTACCGTACAATCCAATTCGTACCTGATTGAAATAGAGAAATTTTATCCCGATATTAAAGTAAGCCAGGAAGCCTGCCCCATTTGGGTTCCCCTTGTTGAATACAATGAATATAGATCTCCCGGTGCCGACTATTTCGTGAAAAAACACATTGATCAGCTATTACAGCAGGATGACCAGATAGACGCCATTTTACTTGCCTGCACACATTACCCCTTGCTTATGGAGAAGATCATGCAGTTTGTACCCCATTCGGTAACAGTCATTTCCCAGGGACATATCGTGGCCGAAAGCCTGCAGGATTACCTTCAACGACACCCGGATATGGCCGACCGGTGCTCCAAAAACGAGAAAAGATCATTTTATACCACCGGCGATGTGGCCGATTTTAATAATCATGCGAGTGTATTTTTTGGAGAAGCCATTGAGGCCGTAAAGCTGGTACTCTAACAGATTTTGACTATTTATCGATTCTAATCGGCTTTCCGGCGAAAACTTTCATTTTCATTTTATATTTTATACCGAAACCCCTACCTTTGCCGTCCTTTCACAAGCAGCGGGGATGGTGCCCGGCTGACAGAAACGAACATTAACAATTTTTGTAAAAGGAAAAAATCAATAAAATGCCCGGAAAAAAAAGAACATACCAGCCCCATACGCGTCGCAGAAAGTCTGTACACGGATTTCGCAGGCGCATGCAGGATGCCAATGGCCGTAAAGTATTGGCCAGCCGCAGAGCAAAAGGACGTCATAAACTGACCGTTTCTGACGAACATGGTTCAAAAAAATAGACTGATCCCTTCATGACCCTTGCCGGTTATGATACAGACCGTATAGAAGCCTTTGCCTTTGCAAAGGCTTTTTTAATACAGGCCCCATTGCATAATTTTACAATTTGCCAGCCAGTACACGATATTATTTTAAGAAAGCAGATAAGCTGAAAAGCAGGAAGCAGATCGATATGCTCTTCAGGCAAGGCAGGCATTTT
>Ga0116158_10001848_pt1 | contig 18930 bp, 18 predicted proteins | sample AD_UKC052_MetaG_FD_89883 | JGI IMG/M metagenome (GOLD analysis project Ga0116158, IMG submission 89883) | Active sludge microbial communities of municipal wastewater-treating anaerobic digesters from USA - AD_UKC052_MetaG | ecosystem: Engineered > Bioreactor > Anaerobic > Digestate | place: USA... | reverse complement strand
TAGCTTCTCTATTAAAGCTGTTTGTAATTCTTTTTTGTTCATATATTATATTTTATAAACTGTGTAAAGACACTACTTAAATCCTTTGAGGACTTTAAGAGTTTCATAAGCCTCATTAACCGCTTTAAATTTTTCGGTTGCAGATTTACGCACTTGCTCTCCTAATGTATTTACTTTGTCCGGATGATACTTCATTGCCATTCTTCGATAAGCTTTTTTAATTTCTTGTTCAGATGCATTAATATTTACTTCTAGAATTTGGCAAGCTGTCGTAGCTGTCATTTTATTTTGCTTGCTGGCCTTCGACTGCGAATTGTATGAGCCATTTGAGTATGCTAAATATATAGCTTTAATAGAAATAAAATCTCCCGATGAAATGCTCATCAATTGTGCCATTCTAGTTATGAGAGATAATTCTGAATTGTTTAATGTTCCATCAGCACAAGAAACCTTAAAGAGCCAATGGATTAACTCCAATTTGCCTGAATAATTCATACGACTGCCTATTTGTGAACAAACCGGCTCATAATCATATTCTTGTTTTAGAATATTTTTCAATAATTGCAGTGCTTCTAAACTATCTTGCTCATTAAAATGTCTCGACAAAAAGTGCTTTACCTCATCTAATTCGGCTTTGGTTACACGATTATCTGCCTTCATCACTGTGGCAACCAAAACCATTAAGGATACAATAAAGTCTCCTTGTGTAGTTGTATTTGCTCCAGAATAAGCTTGTCCACCGGTAGATTTATTTGATATTAATTTAACTCCTGATGTTATCGTCGTGCCAACAATAAAACCAATTAGTGCTCCTATCGGACCTCCTAGTGTCCAACCCAACGAAATTCCTATTAATCCCCCAAAAAACCCCATAATATCTTTATTCTAAACGTACATACATCGTGTATGTACAATCAAGCAAAGATAGTTTTTTTTAATAGTAATTCATATAGCTATAATAAAAAAAGAAATCACATTTTTTACATGAACCCCGAAAATTATATATATAACTCTTGAGATTTACATAAAATAAGCGTCCCTATTTATTTATTTTTTTCGAATTTTCATCGCCATATGAATAATTATGTATATTTTTGCAAGAAATTTGCAATAATACCGAATATTTATTCAATTATGCACTGTGATGAAAAACAAAACAGACCGTTTAAATATTATCAAAGAAATTGTTACCGAAAATACAATCGGTAGCCAAGAGGATTTACTTAAAGCCTTAATAGATAGAGGTTTTGAGTTAACACAAGCAACATTATCTAGAGATTTAAAACGCCTAAAAATTTCAAGATCTCTTACAGATGATGGCAAGTACAGATATAATTTACCTGTCAATTCATACTACGGACCAAAACAAACTGTTAAGCTAATCGGCGTAAACTCTATTGAATTTTCAGGATCACTAGCAATAATGAAAACAAGAACCGGATATGCAAGTGGTATTGCTGCTGAAATAGACCAAAATGCTGCTCATGCAATACTTGGTACAATTGCAGGAGACGATACAATTTTAATAATTCCTCGCGAAGGATTTAGTAGAACAGAAATAACGAACATACTTTCTAATTTGATTGAAAACAATTAAAACCGTGGAAGCTAAGGATATTAAAATAATGACGGCAGATGAAAGCCACATTAAGTATGTTGACACCATACTAAAAACAATTGAGGATGCAGCAAAAGTTCGTGGGACCGGAATAGCCAAACGTAATCCTGAATATGTCAAACAAAAAATGCTTGAGGGCAAGGCTGTAATTGCTCTTTATGGCGATGAATTCGCAGGTTTTAGCTATATCGAAACTTGGGGTAATAATAGACAATATGTAACTACATCCGGTTTGATAGTACCTGAAAAATTTAGAGGCTTGGGAATCGCAAGACGCATCAAACATACCACTTTTTCACTTGCAAGAAAAAGATGGCCTGATGCAAAAATATTCAGTCTTACATCCGGAGCTGCTGTAATGAAACTAAATACAGCCCTTGGTTATTTACCTGTTACATTTGCCGATCTTACTGACGACGAAGACTTTTGGAAAGGCTGTCAAGGATGCGTAAATTACGATGTGTTACAACGTACAGGACGTAAGTATTGCATTTGTACCGGCATGCTATTTGATCCTAAAGAGAAAATGTGCATAGAATCAGCTAAACGCGAATTAAAGAAAGACGAACAATCGCATGTCATTGCAAAAATATTAAGTCATTTGAAACATAATAAATAACATATATAATCATGGAAAAGAAAAAAGTAGTAGTTGCTTTTAGTGGAGGTTTGGATACTTCATACACCGTTATGTACCTTGCAAAAGAAAAAGGCTACGATGTATATGCAGCTTGTGCAAACACAGGAGGTTTTAGTCCTGAACAGCTAAAAGAAAATGAACAAAATGCATATAAATTAGGTGCTACAAAATATATAACTTTAGATGTTACAAAGGAGTATTATGACAAGAGTTTACGTTACATGATATATGGAAATATTTTGCGCAACAACTGCTATCCTATTTCAGTATCTTCAGAACGTATATTCCAAGGAATGGCAATTGCTCGTTATGCAAAAGAGATTGGAGCATCTGCAATAGCACATGGCTCGACAGGAGCAGGTAATGACCAAGTTCGTTTTGATATGACCTTTTTGGTAATGGCACCGGGCGTTGAAATTATAACACTTACACGCGATAAAGCATTAAGCCGTCAAGAGGAAGTTGATTATCTAAACAAAAACGGATTTTTTGCAGATTTTACCAAACTGAAATATTCTTACAACGTAGGTATTTGGGGAACATCAATTTGTGGAGGTGAGATTCTTGATTCAAAACAAGGTTTACCGGAATCTGCATATCTTAAGCAAATTGAAAAAACCGAAAGTGAAAAATTAGAACTTGGTTTCGATAAAGGTGAAATTTGCTGTGTAAATGGAGAAAAGTTTGAAGATAAGATTGCAGCAATTCAAAAAATAGAATCAATATGTGCACCATATGGCATAGGTCGTGACATACACGTTGGTGACACAATTATAGGTATTAAAGGACGTGTCGGATTTGAAGCAGCTGCTCCTATGGTAATTATCGGAGCGCACCGCTTTTTAGAGAAATATACATTAAGTAAATGGCAACAATATTGGAAAGATCAAGTTGCAAATTGGTATGGAATGTTTTTACACGAAAGCCAATACTTGGAACCTGTTATGCGCGATATTGAAGCTATGCTCGAAAGTTCTCAACGACACGTAAACGGTACTGTAATTCTTGAATTGCAAGCTAGAACATTTACAACAGTTGGAGTTGATTCGCCTGACGATTTAGTTAAGAATAAATTTGGCGAGTACGGTGAAATGCAAAAAGGTTGGACTTCTGATGATGCAAAAGGTTTTATAAAAGTATTGTCAACTCCTTTACGTGCATATTACTCTAACCACAAAGAAGAGGGAGAGGAATTAGAAAAATCATTATAATATAGAATCAAAATGATAAAAGTAGGGATTGTAGGAGGAGCAGGTTATACAGCAGGCGAATTGCTTCGCATATTGATTAATCATCCTAAAACAGAAATTATTTTTGTTAACAGCAGTAGTAATGCCGGTAACAAAATAACTGACGTGCACGAAGGTATGTTTGGTGAAACTGATTTAGTATTTGCCGATACATTTGATTTTGATAATATTGATGTACTATTTTTATGTTCTGCACATGGCGAAAGCAAGAGATTTTTGGAGAATAATGAAATTCCGGAACAAGTAAAAATAATTGATCTTGCACAAGACTTTAGAGATGAGTCAGAGGGATTTGTATATGGTCTGCCTGAAATGAATTTAGAACGCATTAAAAAAGCTACCAAACTTGCAAATCCGGGATGCTTTGCAACCTGCCTGCAGTTAGGACTACTTCCTCTGGCAGCAAACGGTTTTTTAAAATCTGATGTTCATATTACAGGTATTACAGGATCGACAGGTGCAGGTGTAAAACCTGGTGCCACAAGTCATTTTAGCTGGCGGAGCAATAATTTATCAATATACAAAGCCTTCACACACCAACATTTGTTAGAAGTTAATCGTTCTATTAAAAATTTGCAACCAAGCTTCGAATCTGAAATTAATTTTGTGCCTGTAAGAGGTGATTTTGCTAGAGGAATTTTTGTATCAATGTATACAGAATGTGATTTAGAACTTGCGGAAGCGCGTAAAATATACGGCGATTATTATCATGATGCAGCATTCACATTTATGATGGAGGCAAATCCTGATATGAAACAGGTTGTAAATACAAATAAGGCAATTGTACATATTGAGAAATATGGCAACAAACTGCATATCATCTCAACAATCGACAATTTACTTAAAGGAGCATCAGGTCAGGCAGTACAAAATATGAATTTGATGTTCGGATTAGAAGAGACTTGTGGTTTAGGTCTCAAAAGTTTAGCTTTTTAAATTTTAAAATGTGCAATTATGGAATTATTCAATGTATATCCGCTTTTTCCAATTGAAATTGTAAAAGGTTCAGGATGTAAAGTATACGATAAAGAGGGTCAAGAGTATTTAGACTTATATGGTGGGCACGCAGTAATAAGCGTAGGACACACGCATCCTACTTATGTAAAAGCCATTAGCGAACAAGTTGCTAAATTAGGTTTTTATTCAAACTCAGTAATTAACGGATTGCAAAAAGAATTTGCATCTCGTTTGGGTAAAATTTGCGGATACGATGAGTATTTTTTGTTTTTAATTAATTCGGGAGCAGAAGCAAACGAAAACGCACTCAAACTTGCATCATTTCATAATGGCAAGAAAAAAGTATTGTCGTTTAAACATTCATTTCACGGACGTACATCCGCAGCCGTAAAAGTTACGGATAATCCTAAATATGTTGCTCCGGTAAACGAAGGTTTTGACGTTACTTTTGTGGAGTTAGGTAATATAGAAGCTGTTCGCAGCGAACTTCAAAAAGGAACGTACTCATCGGTAATAATTGAGGGTATACAAGGTATTGGAGGAATACAAATTCCTGATGATGAATTTATGCGTCAACTTCGCAATGAATGTACAAAGAATAATGTTGTAATGATTATTGACGAAATTCAGTCAGGATACGGACGTAGCGGAAAATTCTTTGCACATCAATATACCGGCATAAAACCCGATATTATTACTGTAGCTAAAGGTATTTGCAACGGATTCCCAATGGCAGGATTATTAATAAATCCAATGTTTGACCCTATATATGGACAACTAGGTACAACTTTTGGAGGCAATCACTTAGCTTGCGCCGGTGCCATAGCAGTACTAGATATTATTGAAAAGGAAAATCTGATAGATAATGCAGCTAAAGTTGGTGATTACCTACTTACCGAGTTGAAAAAATTACCTATTAAAGAAGTTCGTGGTAGAGGATTAATGATTGGCATTGAATTTGAGCAATCAATTAAAGAGATCAGAGATAAGTTATTATTTGAGCAGAAAGTATTTACAGGCGTTGCAGGAACTAATACAATCCGTTTGCTTCCGCCATTATGCTTATCAATATCAGAGGCTGAAGAATTTATCAAACGCCTTAAAAACTGTATTTAATATTTTATACTTACATTTGTAGAACAACTAAATATAAGAACCATGAAGAACATTGCAATTATCGGAGCCGGAAATATGGGTGGAGCCATTGCACGGAGCTTATCACAGGGAACTTTTCCTGCCGAAAACATATCGGTTAGTGATTTGAATGAAAACTCGCTACGCGATCTGCAAAATTTTAATAATAAAATTAATGTAACATCCTCAAATATTGAGAATGTAGAAGATGCAGAAATCGTTTTGCTAGCAGTAAAACCATGGTTGGTTCCATCAATAATTGAAAATATTAAAACTGCTATTAATTACGACAAACAAATATTTATTTCAATAGCAGCCGGAGTTACTTTTGAGGAATTAAAATCTCTACTTGAAGAAGAAGGAAAGATACCGGCACTATTTAGAATAATACCTAATACCGCTATTGATGTACTTCAAAGTGTTTCTATTATTTCATCATTCAATGCGTCGAAAGATCAAGAAGATAAGATTTTGAACATATTCGGCGAATTAGGTAAAGCATTTTTAGTTCCGGAGAATCAACTTAACGCTTTCATGTCATTGTCAAGCTGCGGTATTGCTTACGCAATGCGTTATGTACGTGCTGCTGTTGAAGGCGGCGTTGAAATAGGCATTTATCCTAATGTTGCCAAACAAGTTGTAATACAAACTTTACGTGGAGCAATTGACTTGTTAGAAACTAATGATTCTCATCCTGAAGTTGAAATTGACAAAGTAACAACACCGGGAGGCTTAACCATAAAAGGCTTGAATGAAATGGAAGCTAATGGCTTCACAAATTCGATTATTAAGGGATTAAAAGCAAGCCTTATCGAATAAGTATTAGTTATTAAAACATATATATTATGATGAAAGAAATAGCCGAACGGCTACGGGGTTTACGCGATTCATTGGATATTTCGTCCGATGAAATGGCAGAAAAAACCGGTATAGACAAAGAATTATATGCCGCTTACGAAACAGGGAATGCAGATATCCCAATGAATTATCTATGCAAGGTAGCTCAAACATATGGAATTGACACTGCTGTGCTTATTTCGGGTGATGAAACGCATGCTCAATCATATTTTGTAACTAGAAAGGGTCTTGGTATATCTGTAGAGCGAAGCAAAGCCTACAAATACAGAGATCTTGCAGGCGGTTTTAAAAATGCTAAAGCTACTCCATTTTTAGTAACAGTTGAGCCTAACAACAATCCTATTCATCTAAATACACACGAAGGACAAGAATTCAATATGGTTGAGAAAGGTCGTATGCTATTACAAATAGACGGCAAAGATATCATTTTGAATGAAGGCGACAGCATATATTTTGATGCAAGCAGACCACACGGAATGAAAGCACTAGACAATGAAAAAGCACGTTTCTTAGCAATTATCATATAATTACCATGCTCGAAAGATTTTTAGAAAAAACATTGTTCTCTTCTCAAGAAGATTTTGAGAAGAACTTTAAGATAAAAGCACCCAAAGATTTTAATTTCGGTTATGATGTAGTTGATGCATGGGCCGAAGAAAACCCTAATAAACGCGCTTTATGCTGGACTGACAGTAATGGTAAACATATAGATTTTACTTATTCAGACCTTAAAAAATACACAGATCAAACAGCATCTTATTTCCAAACTTTAGGAATAGAAAAAGGCGATATGGTAATGCTTATACTTAAACGCCGCTATGAATTTTGGTTTTCTATAATTGCATTACATAAATTAGGAGCAGTAGCAATTCCTGCAACTCATCTATTAACTGATAAGGATATCGTATATCGATGCAAATCTGCTGATATTAAGGCAATTGTGTGCGTAGGCGAAAAAGTAGTATTAGACCATGTCGCAAATGCTAAGCCACATTCTCCAAGTTTGCAGCATATAATTTCTATTGGTGATGAAATTACCGAAGGATTCGAGGACTTTTACAAAGGCATTGAATCAGCTCCAACTTTTGTTCGTCCTGAATTTGTAAATCATAATAACGACATATCGCTACTTTATTTCACTTCTGGAACAACAGGTGAACCAAAAATGGTTATACACGACTTTTTGTATCCTCTAGGACATATAGTTACAGCTTCATATTGGCATAACTTAAACGAAGACAGCTTACATCTTACAGTAGCTGATACAGGTTGGGGAAAAGCTGTATGGGGTAAATTGTATGGACAAATGATAGCAGGAGCAACAATCTTTGTATACGAACACGAAAAGTTCACTCCGTCTGATATGCTGAAAATGATTCAAGATTATAAGATAACTTCATTCTGTGCTCCTCCAACCATTTTTCGTTTTATGATACGCGAAGATTTACGCAAATACGACCTGTCTTCATTAAAATGGGGAACTATAGCAGGTGAGGCTTTAAATCCGAGTGTGTACAACGAATTTTTCGAATTAACAGGTATAAAATTACGCGAAGGATTTGGTCAGACAGAGACTACATGTACAGTACTTACTACTCCATGGATGGAACCAAAACCAGGCTCAATGGGAGTTCCTAACCCCGGTTATAATGTTGATATTATTATGTCTGATGGTAGAACTGCCGAGGTCGGAGAGCAGGGAGAAATAATTATTCGTGCTGATCATAATAACAAACCAGAAGGTCTTTTCTTAGGATATTACAGAGATGAAAAATTAACTAAAGAAGCATACAGTGATGGTATATACCATACAGGAGATATGGCTTGGAAAGATGAAGATGGCTATTTCTGGTTTGTTGGACGTAATGATGATGTTATTAAATCATCCGGATACCGTATCGGACCTTTCGAGGTTGAAAGCGCATTGGTATCGCATGAAGCAGTTGTAGAATGCGCTATAACAGCAGTACCTGACCCTATTAGAGGACAAATTGTAAAAGCAACTGTAGTACTAACCAGTGCATATAAAGATAGGGCAGGAGAAGATCTTATAAAAGAATTGCAGGACTATGTAAAAAGTATTACTGCACCTTATAAGTATCCACGTATAATTGAGTTCGTAGAAGAACTGCCTAAAACAATAAGTGGGAAGATTCGTCGTGTTGAAATTCGTAACAGAGATAAACAATAATCATGTACCGCTACAAACGCATCGCAGTAAAAATAGGAAGCAACGTGCTAAGCAAAGCTGATGGTACGTTAGATCTTGAGCGCATGGAATCTTTAGTAACTCAAGTTGCTCAACTGCATAAAAAGGGAGTTGAAATTATACTGATTTCATCGGGAGCTGTTGCATCCGGACGTAGCGAATTAAAATTAAAAAAGAAATTAGATCCTATTGCAGCCAGACAATTATTTTCGGCAGTAGGTCAGGCAAAACTCATCAATCATTACTACGATTTATTTGCTAAACACAACATTGCTTGCGGGCAGGTTCTTACAACAAAAGAAAGTTTTGGCAGCAGAACACACTACCTCACACAGAAAAATTGCATATCTGTGATGCTCGAAAACAATGTAGTGCCTATAGTAAACGAAAACGATACTATTTCAGTTACCGAACTTATGTTTACTGATAATGATGAACTTTCAGGTCTCATTGCCTCAATGATGAATATGGAAGCTCTAATAATTCTTAGCAATATTGATGGCATTTTTGATGGCAATCCGAATGATCCCAAATCGAAGGTAATTCCTATTGTAGATAATGGGAAAGACTTATCTCAATATATTCAAACCGGAAAATCATCATTCGGAAGAGGTGGAATGCTTACCAAAACCAATATTGCACAAAAAGTTGCTGACGAAGGCATCACCGTAATTATTGCAAATGGAAAGCGCGAAAATATTTTGCCTCAACTACTAGAAAACAGCAATACTATTTCTACTCGCTTTACTCCTAATCCTAAACCTGTTTCAGGCGTAAAGAAATGGATTGCACACAGCGAAAGCTTTGCAAAAGGAGAAATACACATAAATAAGAAGGCTGCTGATGCACTAATAGGCAACAAAGCCACATCGCTTTTATTTGTAGGAATCACCGAAATAAAGGGTGATTTTGAGAAAAATGACATCGTTAAAATTATAACAGATGACTCTCAGATCTTAGGAGTTGGTAAAGCTCAATACGATAGTACAAAAGCACGCTTACTCATCGGCAAAAAAGGTCAACGCCCATTAATTCATTACGACTACTTGTATTTGGATTGATAGCCTTATTCTTTAAAATTGGCTGTTGACAGAGCAGCTTAGTTTCTTTAATTCAAGTATAGACGTTTCGCGCAACGTCTATATTTAATCATCGTCCGCTACACATTAAACATTATTATGCCAAAAACGTTTGCACCATTAAAAGATTTTATTACTTTTGCTGCCGAATTTAATAAATACAACACAAAACATGATGAACAAAAAAGTAAGAAAATTTGCGGTATTCCTTTTTTTAACCGCCTGTGCCGGATGCACGAACAGCCTCCAAGAGCCCCTCTCAACCGACCCAACTATTTTATCGGTTGAAACACCAAAGCAGGTAAATTTTAAAGCTCCTACATTTACCGAATTGCAAAACAAATATATGGATATCGCGCTGAATCACGAATTATCGCAATCGTCCGATAGTAAATTACGGGCAGCAAACCTGTTGGTTGCTGAAATGACTACTGACGAAAAAATGGAGATGATTGATTTATTGACAGAGCAAAAAAATTAAACGACAACCCTTCGCACAGCGCAGGAAAACAGCGAAGAAGATGCTTTTTATAACGCGCAATATGACACCCTTGTACAAGAATTAAATAGACATCCCTTGGTCATCGAAGCGATGCAAAAAAGCGATGGACTAGAGCCTATCGAATCTATGATGATAAGTTACCACGAAGGTGACAGCGTAATATCAAAAATGCAAGTACTAAAAGGAATTGAAGAGAACAAGAATACAACAACGATGCGAGCTGCACGTATTATGCTTGCAAAATGGGGAAAAGAAATTCATTATCGCACTTGTAACGGATTGTCGCCAGTTACGAAAACTAATTTGCGCCAGGCTATGAACGAATGGGAGGAAGCGGTAAATTATAAATTTAGATTTAAAGAAATTCCCAATAGTGGCTGGAATCAATTTGTATGGGGAATTGGATGCTACTGGCATATTTGTATAAAAACTTGTAATAACCAATATATAAATGGAAGTGCCACCCTTGGTTGTGTACCTTGGTCTCTTGTTCAACTAAAAAATGATATGCAAATATCAACCGGATTGCATGAATTTGGGCATGTATTAGGTCTGATCCACGAACACCAACGTCCTGATCGCGATAAATATATAACAATTCACTGGAATAATATTTTACCTCAGTATAAAAATCAATTTTATGTAATGTGCAATAGTTATGTGTATGGCGATTTTGATTATCAATCTATTATGATGTATCAATCCTATACTGGCTTTTCTGTAATAGGACCGACTCACACAAAAAATAATGGACAATTATGCTTTGAAGGAGATATAATGTTATCAGTCATGGATAAACAAAAAATTAAAGAGATATACCGATGAATACAAAAAATAATATTATCTGTTTAACATTGATGATGTTTTGTATGTCTTGTACTACCATCGATTTAGATGGATATTATGCAAGAGCCACCTATATGCAAAATACTTTAAGTTACGCAATAGATGTTCAATGCTTTTACCATCCAATAAAACAAAATATCGCGAATCGTTGTGCAGAAAAAAACAGTTCATGGTCTGAACCTATTACAATTGAACCTGGTGAAACAAGTTTGATAATGGATTATGTAGAACCTGATTACATTAATATTTATCGACATTCAGATGGTTTATTGTTAAATAATGAATACGGTGCAATGGGGAAATATATCGGATCCGATTCAAATAAATCTGTTGTTTTTGTACTGCCAATAAAAGATATTTATTATGATAGCAAGTATGCTAAGTCTGCTATAGATTGGATGTTAATACCCATTGGTGCTAATTGTGAGGGTTCAAACTCCGTAGAATATAGGAAGAACTGCTACCTAAGTGACGGATGGGCTCATAAATATGTATTGGCTTTGAATCCCGAAGCAGAATGCTTCCAATAATACATAAACCTTGGCTATTTTTCATTAGCTGAACATATTGGTTATTTTAATTTCAATAATTATGAAATCAATAAAATATTTGTTAAGTGTGGCGATTGCCATTATATGTTTAAGTTGTAACGAACAAGGAGGAGATCCAATTAATGTGTGTTGTAATTCGGTAGCTACGTATGCTAAAAACACCTTAAACTATTCGATTTCCATTCAGTGCTTTTATCAGCCGCTCAATGGAGAACAACTGTGGTGCGAACAAGAACCTATTGCGTGGTCTGAACCTATAGAAATACAGCCGGGAGAACGCATGCAAGTAATGGATTTTGTACGCCCATATCGTATAAAGATTTTTCGCACTTCCGATGGTAAACTGCTTAGCGATGCATACGGATTTGCAGAACCTACAGTAGAGCATATTCTTCTACCTCAAGAAGAACTACCTAATGGGTGGGTTCTACGTCTGTCGGAAAAGATGCAAAAGAGATTGGAGTTCCTTTGTCTGATAAAATAACAAATGGATGCTCTTACTCTGGTGATTACTACATACAAGACTCAAAATATTTAACGGAGAACATTGATTGGGATCAATATCCTTTATATATTGATCGTCTTTCATGTGGTGTTGAAAACATATCGGATGAATTACGAAAAAAATATTATATGTGGGGGGTAGATGGTTATGCTGAAGTAAATTGTATTTCTTTGAATCCCGAAGCAAAATGCTTCCAATAGAGAAATAGTTTGTAAGTAATATTTATATAAAAGGGCGGAGAATAAATCGTTTTCCGCCCTTAGTATGTTTGGATAGCCTTAGTCAATTATTTAAAACTTCTTTTAAGAAAATTATTTCACCTTTAACCCTTCACTTATGCACTTAAATCCGCCAAATTATCGTATTTTTGCAAAAATCGAAAGACTACGCTTTATGGAACAAAATTGGAAAGAAGCAGCGCTAAATGCTTCACGAAAGCTTAATTTGATAAACGAAACTGTTATCAATAATGTCCTTTCTAAGCTTGCAGATAAAATAATGGAAAATATGAATGTTCTGTTATCTGCAAATCAGATTGACTTAAATACAATGGATAAAAGTAATCCAATGTACGACAGACTACAGCTTAATGAGGCGCGTCTTACAGATATTGCATCCGACATACGGAAAGTAGCATCACTACCATCTCCTCTTAATAAGACATTGGAAGAAAAAGCCCTTGCCAACGGGCTGAACTTACGTAAAATGACTGTTCCTTTCGGAGTTATAGGTATAATTTATGAGGCCCGTCCGAACGTAAGTTTTGATGTTTTTTCTCTTTGCTTTAAAAGTGGAAATGTATGTGTGCTAAAAGGTGGCACAGATGCATACAATTCAAATTGCGCAATCGTAAAATTGATACAATCTGTCTTAACCGAATACAATTTAGACATAAACACCATTCATTTGATGCCGGCAGGACGTGAAGCTACTGCCGAATTAATGGATGCAGTAGGTTATGTTGATCTAATTATTCCACGAGGGGGCAGCGGTCTTATTAATTTTGTAAGAGACAACTCAAGAGTTCCTGTTATAGAAACGGGAGCCGGTGTTGTGCATACTTATTTCGATGAAACCGGAGATATTGTAAAGGGCGCTGCAATTATTAATAATGCAAAGACACGTCGCGTAAGTGTATGCAACGCTTTAGATTGTTTGCTTATAAACGAAAAGAGATTGGCGGATCTTCCTGCTCTTTGCGAAGCACTTGCAAAAAGCAAGGTAGTTCTTGAGGCCGATAATAAAGCCATGACTTTCTTAAACAGTAGATATCCTATTGAATTACTTAAAAAAGCTGATGAAAATACCTATGGAACTGAGTTTAAAGACTATCGCATGGGTATTAAAACTGTTTCAAATATTGATGCTGCAATTGCTCATATATCAAAATATGGGTCAAAACACAGTGAATGCATAATCACACAAGATGTTAATGTGGCAGATAAGTTTCAGAAAGAAGTTGACGCCGCATGCGTATATGTAAATGCTCCAACAAGTTTTACAGATGGTGCACAATTCGGTATGGGCGCAGAGATTGGCATCAGCACACAAAAGTTACATGCTCGCGGACCTATGGCTTTACCTGAATTATGCAGCTATAAATGGCTTATTAATGGTGACGGACAAATCCGCAAATAACAATTAATAATATGGAACAAATAAGTAATTTCTTGAATCTTCCATTTACAGATCCGGTATTAATCTTTTCGTTGATACTGTTGATTATCTTGTTTGCTCCGCTCATATTTGACAAAATCAAGATACCACATATTGTGGGCTTAATTTTTGCGGGGGCGCTTTTTGGCCCTAATGGTTTAAACGTTTTGGCATATGATAGTAGTTTCCATTTATTTGGACAAGTTGGTGTATTATACATTATGTTTTTAGCCGGTATTGATGTAGATATGAACGACTTCAAACAGAATAAAAACAAAAGTATTGTGTTTGGTATGTACACTTTCATCATTCCAATGGTGCTTGGTACCATCACAGGAATCTTCTTCATGTATTTAATCTACAATAATTTGTCGGGAGGAGAGCCTATAACATGGGTTTCGGGAGAAGCTTCAGACTCAAACACTCTAATAAAATATTGCGCACTATCTGCAATAGTTTTAGCAAGTATGTACGCATCAAACACCTTACTTGCTTACCCTATTGTTAGCAGATTCGGTGTATCACGCAATAGGTCTGTAAATATAGCCGTGGGCGGGACTATTATTACTACAGTGCTTGCCTTGTTGGTTTTAGCTATTGTACTGGAAGTAGCTAGGGGAGAAATGAATTATATATTTTGGTTACGATTCATCATATCTTTGTCAATTTTCGGATTTATTATATTTTATCTATTTCCTCGCATAGCACGCTGGTTCTTTAAAAGATATGCCGACAATATAGTGCAATATATTTTTGTACTGGCAATGGTATTTTTTGCATCATTCTTGGCTAAACTTGCAGGTATCGAATATATTATTGGAGCATTCTTAGCAGGTATCACATTAAACAGACTTGTTCCTAAACAATCGCCACTTATGAATCGAATTGACTTTGTAGGTAATGCAATTTTCATTCCATTCTTTCTAATTAGTGTCGGTATGATTGTTAATTTCCGCATCTTGTTTGACGGATATCTGACTTTACTTACAGCAGTTCTTATGTCGGTAATTGCTACACTTTCGAAATATTTATCGGCCAAAGCAGCAAGAAAAACCTTTAAAATGAGTAATTCAGAAGAATCAATGATATTTGGTCTTACAAATGCACAGGCAGCAGCTACCTTGGCAGCAGTGATGATTGCATACAATTTTGTTATTGGTTATACTGCAAGTGGCGAAGCAGTAAGATTATTGTCGGAAGAGATTCTTAATGGAACCATCATTATGATATTGGTTACTTGTATAATTAGTTCTATAGTTACAGAACGAGCATCAAAGAAGATAGCAATAAGCGACATTTCCAATGAAAAGTCTGCAGGCATCTATAAGCCTGAACATCGTATTCTTATACCGGTATCTAATCCTAACACTATAAATAGTTTGATGGAACTAGCTGTTTTAATTCGAAACAAGAATGAAAAACAGCCTATTTATGCACTAAGTGTAATGAGCAATAATAACTACGAATCACAAGGTGCTATAGAAAGTCAAAAATTATTAGAAAAAGCTGTGTCACTGGGAGCGGCCACAGACAATAAGGTTAAAATGATTTCGAGATACGATTTAAATATTGCAAGCGGTATCTCTAATGTAGTTAAGGAAAAGAATATATCTGACGTTGTTATGGGACTTCACAGTAAAACAACGTTTTCTGATTCGTTCTTCGGTTCAATGACCGATGCATTACTTTCGGGTGTTAACCGCATGATTTGCATTTTTAAATCAACACAACCAATGGGTACGATAAAAAGAGTTGTTGTGACTGTACCTGCTGATGCCGAAAAAGAAAGCGGATTTAATAAGTGGTGCGACCGTGTGTTTACTCTTTCCGAACATATTGATGCCGAAATTGTATTTTATTGTAATGCCAACACAACGCGAAGCATAGCCTCATTAGCAGTTGCACGTAAAAATCATATTCAACCTAAATTTATGCCCTTCGAAAATTGGGATGAGTTTATGACCATAAAGACTGCTATAACAAGCAACGATTTGCTTGTTGTTATATCTGCTCGAAAACTGAGTCCATCATATCAAACATCTTTCGAGAAATTACCAACTCAACTCTCAGAAAGTTTTCAAGAAAATAGTTTTATTGTGCTTTATCCTGAACAGTTTAAAGAAGGTGAAGTTGACCAGATGCAAAATTCAACTACAAAAATTATTTAGGATTAAACGGTTCGCATCGTAGGGGCGCCACCTATGTTTTCGCCCTGTGTTGTGTGTTTGCCCATACAAAATATCTTAGAATTTATTCAGGCAACAATCTAAATGTTTTTCGATGATAGGGGCTGACGCCATAATTTAATATTGCTTGTCTGTGTTTTTTTGTAGGATACCCTTTGTTTACGTCCCAATTATATACAGGATATTGTTTATGAAGGTCTCGCATATAATCATCACGATAGGTTTTAGCCAAAATAGAAGCGGCGGCTATCGACATATATTTCCCGTCTCCTTTTATTACGCATGTATGTGGTATTGGCTGATAAGTAGTAAATTTATTTCCATCTATTATAAGATGTTCCGGTCGTATAACAAGCTTATCTATTGCCCGATGCATTGCTATTATTGAAGATTTAAGAATGTTTATTTCGTCTATTTCTTCGGCAATTACAACTCCTACAGCCCAAGCTAAAGCTGATGATTCAATTATTGGGCGCAATTCGTAACGCTGCTTCTCTGTTAATTGCTTTGAATCATTAAGCAATTCGTTAGAAAAATCAGGAGGTAAAATAACTGCAGCTGCATACACAGACCCGGCTAAACATCCACGGCCTGCTTCATCGCATCCACATTCTATAAGTCCTTGTTTGTAATACGGCAATAGCATCTTATTATTCTTCGTAAATAATAGTTGTCAGCACTGTTCCAACTGCCTTTAAAGTAGATTTCGATATATTATCAATAATATCATTATTTGTATGCCAAGTGGCTGGAAATCCGGCCTCAGAATCATAATGTATTATATCTATACATGGTATATTTGCAATTAGATTAATATAATAATGGTCATCAATTAAAGCTCCTACAGCTTTATCAACAAACAAATTACTATAACCCAATTCTGCTGCGCGTTTCCAAATTTTGTTCTGAACATCAGGAGCAAAATGGGCAGAAACAGCATCTTTACAAAATATCGCAGACTTGTCTCCAACCATGTCTAATAGAATCCCATACTTCGGATTGTAATTAGTTTCGTGCAAATTTCTAGCCCAATATTGTGAACCTAAACAATAACTTCCCTCCACTTCAGAAACTCCATAATCTTCGGCATCAAACAAAATTATATCAACTCCTATCTTAGATGGAACTGAATCCATTATACGAGCTAACTCCAACAACACAGCGACTCCACTTGCACCATCGTTAGCTCCCATTACAGGTTTTTTTTGCTTAGTTTGCTCGGTCTCTTCGTCACAAAAAGGTCTTGAATCCCAATGCGCACATAGCATTATTCTGTTTTTAGTAGCTATATTAAAAGATGCTATTATATTCTTAGATTGCAGCATAGTTCCGTTGTATGCTTTAAGCAAACATTCTTGCACAATAACTGTATCAGCATGTATTCTCAACTTTTCTGACAAATAATCAGCACATTGTCTATGAGATTGAGTGTTTGGAACTCTGGCACCAAAGTCTGTTTGTACTTTTACATAATTAAAACAGCTATCTTCATTAAAAACCGGTACTGAAGCAGTCTTTTCTGTTGTCTGATTTGTCTGATTTGCCTTGTTTTCGGTGCAGGACACTAATAAAAAAGCAGTAAGTAATATATAGTATGTGTTTTTCATATTTTTCTTCCTTTCCATTCTATTTTACCAATCATGGCAAAGATTATGCTTGCTGCTACGTAAAATGGATACAATAAACTTGCAGGAATACTCCATAGTAACAAACTTTCTTGTTTAAAGAATCTTGATGCCAAGAATAATAAAGGTAAGTCAAATATGTACTTCACAAGCCAAAATAGTAACAAACTTCTCTGCCAGGGGATCAGTATTAATGATAAGATTAATAATAATTGAGCTGATACAACAGTAGCTCCTACAAACATTATTTCTCTATCGGTATATGCCTTTGATTTTGACACCCATCTGGCTCGCTGATTCAAAAACGCATTGAGCTGACTTTTCCCTTCAATAGTTACAATAGCGTTAGTATCTAGTATATATTCTATATTACCACCATATAATTTTATTGCAGACAACAAAAACATATCATCTCCTGATGCTTGTTCGTCGTGCAAATGTTTCATTACTGATTTATAAACATCAACTACAAAGGCTAAATTTGCTCCGTTACACATTACGGGTCGCTTAATAAATGCACTACCACCGGTTACAGCAGACAAACTTAAAAACTCCAAGGCCTGCAATGGTTTATTTTTATCCATCATTACAGGGCCTATAAGCAAATCTGCATTAGTTTGTCGATATGTGTTTACTATGCTCTCTAACCAAAACGCTCCGAAAGAGCAATCTGCATCTGTACACACAACCAAACCCTCATCTATAATAGATACGGCTTGACGTATTGCTTGTTTCTTGCCCTGATTATTAGCCTTAACGAAGATAATCTTGTTGCCGTCAGCATACTTTTGCAATAATGCGGCAGTATTGTCAGTACTATTATCATCAACCAATATTAGATTAAAATCTTTAAAAGATTGATTTTCAAACTGATTCATTAGATGTTCTACAGCAGATTCTTCATTACGTAAAGAAACCACCACAGTAAGCTTTGGACATTCAGTAACATCCACTTTATCCGTTTTTCGCTGAGATTTTAACCAACCATACGCGTAAGCTATCATCAAAAAGGCATAAAAGCCAAAAACTAATATCCAAATCATAGGCCAGCTATAGAGGCTCCTGTAAGGGTAAGTATTAAGCCTCCAAGTGCAATAATAAATATCAAGGAACCGGTTATTTTATTCAAAAACCACAAACCACGTATGTTGAATTTTTTATGAAAGATGCTTGCGATAAGAGTAAGTGTAAACCACCATGAACTTGAACCTACAAAAACCGCAACCATGCCTAAAATATTTTCAGATAAACTGTCAGCATTTGTCAAGAAGCTAAAACGCGCAAATAATCCCAGAAATAGAAAAATCATTAGGG
>Ga0116158_10001840_pt1 | contig 18967 bp, 18 predicted proteins | sample AD_UKC052_MetaG_FD_89883 | JGI IMG/M metagenome (GOLD analysis project Ga0116158, IMG submission 89883) | Active sludge microbial communities of municipal wastewater-treating anaerobic digesters from USA - AD_UKC052_MetaG | ecosystem: Engineered > Bioreactor > Anaerobic > Digestate | place: USA... | reverse complement strand
TCCGGGGATAACAGGCTGATCGCCGCCAAGAGTCCATATCGACGCGGCGGTTTGGCACCTCGATGTCGACTCATCGCATCCTGGGGCTGGAGAAGGTCCCAAGGGTTTGGCTGTTCGCCAATTAAAGCGGTACGCGAGTTGGGTTCAGAACGTCGTGAGACAGTTCGGTCCTTATCCACTGTGGGCGCAGGAAATTTGAGGAGAACATTCCTTAGTACGAGAGGACCGGGAATGACGCACCACTGGTGTTCCAGTTGTCCCGCCAGGGGCAGTGCTGGGTAGCTATGTGCGGAATGGATAAGCGCTGAAGGCATCTAAGCGCCAAGCCGACTCCAAGATAGGATTTCCCTTTCCGGCTTCGGCCGGGACTGTAGGCACCTTGAAGACTACAAGGTTGATAGGCTGGATGTGTAAGGCCCGCGAGGGTTTCAGCTAACCAGTACTAATCCGCCGTGAGGCTTGACCATTTATTTCCTGCACGGGACGGTGCGTGAGCATCGCCCCGTGAGGAAGGGCCGTCGAAGCCCTCTCTATGCAATACTCTTTTTCCCGGTGACCATAGCGATGAGGATACACCCGTTCCCATTCCGAACACGGCCGTTAAGCTCTTCAGCGGCGATGGTACTGTGGGTAAGGCCATGGGAGAGTAGCTCGTTGCCGGGATTATTTCTTTGATGGGCCGCTTCCGATGTAGGAAGCGGCCCATTGTCTTTTGATGCTTGCTGTGGCAGGTGGGTTGTGTTAATGAACCCAACCCCGTGGGAAATGAGTGGGCTGTTTCCCGTGGATTAGGCCATGGACGGCCAGGTACGCCCGGAAACGAAGAACAGAACTATTATGGAACACGCCAAAGCCAAGAAGAAGCACGTAGACTTCGATATCGAGAAGCTCGAAGGTGACGAGCAGGCCACGATGGCCAAGCTCTATGCGGAAACCCTCAAGAACGTTGCGGAGGGTTCCATTGTCAAGGGCAGGATCATCGAGGTCCGTCCGAATGAAGTCCTGGTCGACATCGGCTATAAGTCCGAAGGCGTGATTCGCGCTTTTGAATTCAAGGACATTGCGACACTCAAGCCCGGCGATGAGATCGAGGTCCTTCTGGAGAGTTTGGAGGATGACGATGGGATGGTCGTCCTCAGCAAGCAGAAGGCCGAACAGCAGCGCTGCTGGGATCGCGTGCTTTCCACCTGCAAGGAGGGTGGAATCATCGAGGGCACCATCACGGCTCGCGTCAAGGGCGGCATGATCGTGGATGTGGGCGTGGATGCTTTCCTGCCCGGCTCACAATTGGATGTTCTTCCCGTCCGGAACCCGGATGACCTCGTCGGCAAGAAGGTCGAGTTCCGAATTCTTAAGATCAACAAGGATCGTCGCAATATCGTGCTATCTCGGCGCGAGCTGCTTGAGGATCGCCGGCGTGAGCAGAAAAAGAAGTTGCTGACGGAGATTCAGATTGGGCAGATCCGCAAGGGGTACGTAAAGAACATCACCGATTTCGGCGCTTTTGTCGACCTGAACGGGATGGACGGCCTTCTTCACATCACCGATATCAGCTGGGGTCGCCTGAACCATCCTTCTGAGATGGTGCAGGTGGGTCAGGAGATCGAGGTGGTCGTGCTCGACGTGAACTTGGAGAAGGAGCGCGTCTCTCTCGGCCTGAAGCAGCGGATGCCGAATCCGTGGGATGATATCGAGAGCAAGTACCCCGTGGGTACCCGGGTTCGTGGCAAGATTGTTAACCTTGTTCCTTATGGCGCTTTTGTGCAGTTGGAAGAAGGGGTCGAGGGGCTGGTTCATGTGTCTGAGATGTCGTGGACCAAGCGCATTGCGCGTGCTTCAGACGTGTTGAACGTGGGCGACGAGGTCGATGCGGTCGTCCTGAACTTCAACAAGGATGAACAGAAGATCTCCCTCGGTATCCGTCAGACGGAACAGAATCCTTGGGAGCTGGTTGCCGAGAGGTATCCCATTGGTGCTCGCGTGAAGGGCAAAGTGAGGAACTTCACGAACTACGGCGCCTTTGTTGAGTTGGAAGAAGGTGTGGATGGGATGATCCATGTGTCCGACATGTCGTGGACGCGGAAGGTTAATCATCCCTCCGAGGTCCTCAAGAAGGGCGATGAGGTCGAAGCCGTTGTGCTTGAGGTGGACTCCACCAGTCAGCGCATCAGCCTTGGACTCAAGCAGGCCCAGAACGATCCTTGGACCAGCATCTCGTCACGCTTCCACGTGGGGCAATTGGTTAAGGGCAAGGTTACGAAGCTCGCCTCGTTCGGTGCGTTCGTTGAGATCGAGGAAGGGGTGGACGGCCTCGTTCACATCAGCCAGATCAGCGATGATCGTGTTCAGAAGGTGCGCGACGTGCTGCAGCCTGGTCAGGATGTCGAAGCTCGTGTGATCAAGATCGATCCAGTGGAGCGCCGCATCGGCCTGAGCATCAAGGCAGCCAAGTTGCCTGAGGAAGAATTCGTTGTTGATGACTCCATGTTGGAAGGTCTTCGCCCCGGTGAAGATCTGGTGGACCTGGCAGGCGCATTTGATGCCGCCATGGGCGCCAGCGGAGCAGAGGGGCAGGAATGGCATCCGGGCGACAAGGCCAAGGATAAGGAAGAGAGCGGCGAGAGCAAGGGTTGATCGCCGGAGTTTCGTGGTGATTATCTGAAGGCGCCTGCTCGTCCGAAAGGAAGGGCCGGCGCCTTCGTTGTTCATGCAGGATAACTATATGAATCACAATATCCAGCAACAGGCAGAGGGGTTGACGCATCGCGTTGTCGATCTTGTCTCGCGGGACGAATTGAAGAACAAGTTGGAGCGGGCCGCGAAAGAGAACCGCCCTCTGAGGGTGAAATACGGGGCGGACCCGTCTGCGCCGGATATCCATCTCGGGCATGTGGTGGGCTTGAACAAGTTGCGCGAGTTCCAGGATCTCGGACATACCGTGGTGTTCATCATTGGCGATTTCACGGGGATGATTGGTGACCCGTCGGGTAGATCGCAAACCCGGAAGTCACTGTCCAAGGAGCAGGTAAAGGCCAACGCCAAGTCATACGAAAGCCAGGTGTTCAAGATTCTGCGACCTGAACAGACCGAGGTGCGGTTCAACTCGGAATGGTTCAGCCCCATGACGTTTGAGGATGTGATTCGTCTGTCGGCCCACGTGACCGTGGCTCAAATGCTGGCGCGCGACGATTTCGCAAAGAGATATGCGGGCAACCAGCCGATATCGCTTGTGGAGTTCCTGTATCCGTTGATTCAGGCATACGATTCCGTCATGGTCAAAGCTGACGTGGAACTGGGCGGGACTGACCAGTTATTCAACCTTCTTTTGGGGCGCGAGCTTCAGAAGGTCTTCAATCAGGAGCCCCAGGTCGTCATGACCTTGCCGCTGCTTGAGGGGTTGGATGGCGTCAACAAGATGAGCAAGAGCTTGGGGAATTACATTGGCGTCACGGAGGCGGCCCGGGATATCTTTGGCAAGATGATGTCGGTCAGTGACAACTTGATGTGGCGCTACTTCTCGCTCGTGCTGTGTTCGGACGACGCAGAAATTGCGCAGTTGCAGGCTGATGTGAAGGCTGGAAAACTGCATCCTCGTGACGTGAAAGACGATCTTGGGCGTCGTGTTGTGGCCAAGTTTCACGATGTGAGCGCGGCGGAAGCTGCGTCCGCGGAATTTGCCAGGGTGTTCTCGCAGAAGCAGGCGCCTGATCAGATTCCTGAGGTGGTCGTCTCCACGGGGGAGTTGAAGGACGGCAGAATCGGTGTGATTGTGTTGTTGATGCGGGCGAAGCTTGCGTCGAGCAACAGCGAGGCGCGTCGTCTGGTTCAGCAGGGGGCTGTGGAGATTAATGATTTCCGAGTCACTGATCCCAAGGCAGAGGTAGACGCCGTGGATGGGGCTGTAATCCGCTGCGGGAAGCGTGGGTTTGCCAAGCTGTTCGTCAGATAGCCCGGCGGGGATATGGACAGGCGAACGTCGTCTGCCTACAATGGTGCCCGGAGTCAGCCCGATCTCAGAATTCAGGGACCCCCGTAGCTCAGTTGGACAGAGCATCGGATTTCTAATCCGATGGTCGCAGGTTCAAGTCCTGCCGGGGGTGCCATTCCGCGATATCTAAATGTGTCTGATTCCTGTTCCACCTCCTTCTTGCCTTTGATTTTAGCCTTTCGGGCCTGTGCCTGCCGTCCTATGATGATTCTTCATGAGAAGACCATTCATACCTGTTGCCATGATCGCGGCGTGCATATCGCTCGTTGCGGTGTCCTGTGGCAGAAAGCAGGAACCAAAGCCTGCACCGCCCCCCGCGGAGTCGAACGTGAAGCCACCTGTTGGGCCCGAGGCCCCTGACCAACAAGTGAAGAAAGCCGGCAAGGTCGTTCAGATGACGCATAATCGCCGGACCAGTACCCTTGTCATCCAATTCGACTCGGGAGAGTGTCTGGCGTATGAGGACGTGCCGGAGAGTCTGTATATGGACCTTGTCCGGGCTGCATCGGCGCAGAAGTTCTTTGATGACAATATCAAGGACCGGTTCGTGTCGCATCCGGGCACGATGGAGAAGCCGAAACGTCCGGAGCAGACGAAGTAGACGTCCAGATATGAAATCTACCTGGGTTGAAGTTGATCTTGGCGTGCTGAAGGAAAACATACTTCGAGCACGCAAATCCCTTGGGCCGCGTCCTGACATCATTTTTGTGGTCAAGGATCGGGCCTATGGCCACGGGCTGGCTCCCGTGGTACGCGCAGCAGCCGCAGCCGGAGTGAAGTGGTTTGGCGTTGTTGATCTCAGTGAGGCCTTGGAGGTGCAGGCGGTTGATCCGTCGGTGCGCATATTGGTTCTTGGGAGGGTCGAGCCGGAGGATATCGTCACGTTGGAGGGGGGGCGAATTGTTCCGGTCATCCTCAGCGAGGAGCACGGTCGGGTTCTGAGCGATGCGGCCAAGGTGATGGGTTTGAGCCTGTCCGTTCATCTTAAAATCGACACGGGCATGGGTCGACTGGGTGTGCCGTGGGAAGATGCAGCCGACATCGCAAGTCGGCTCGCCAAGGAAGGTGGACTGGATATCTGTGGTGTTTGCACCCACTTTGCCTCTGTCGAAATGAAGAAGCCCTCATTGGCGGCGGAACAGAGAGAACGTTTTGAGAAGGCCTGCGTGGGGCTTGCAGAGCGTGGGTTTCGCAATCTCTTCCGTCATGTCTCCAGCAGCCGGGCGTTCCTCTATCGTGCCGAATGGGACATGGATGCAGTTCGTCCGGGCATAGCCCTCTATGGCTATGGAACGAACGAATCCAACATGCGTTTCAAAACCCGTCCGATCCTTCAGTGGAAGGCCCCCGTGGTTCAGGTCAAGAAGGTGCCGGCAGGTTTCACGGTGGGCTACTACAGTACGTATCAAACAACGAGCGCGACAACGATAGCCACGATCGCCGTGGGCTATGCGGACGGTTATCACCGGGCGCTGAGCAACAAGGGTTTCGTGCTGCTGCGCGGAAGGCGATGTCCAGTCGTTGGACGCGTAAGCATGAACTGGATCACGGCGGATGCCGGGCCCGACAGCGAAGTGCAGGCCGGGGATGAAGCGGTTCTGATCGGTCAGCAGGGAAGTGAATCAATCTGGGCAAGTGAGTTGGCGCGCCTTGCTCGCACGATACCCTATGAACTTCTGACCAGCATAAATCCTCTTGCGGTCAGAGAGTACACCGGGTAGGAGCAGTTATCGTCGAATCCACCAGCGGGCGAGCGCCAGAATTATGCAGAGACCCGCGCCGAGCATGGTTAAGGCGAACACGGCAATCATGGCCAGCCGTGCATGGGGACTGCCGCGAATCAGGGATAGCAGATAGGCGCTGCAGCCGCCCAGTAGTATGATCGTGGCTGCGCCCCCCAGCAGGCCCCGCGGAGAATCTGGATTTCTCAATCCCATGCCATAATCATCATATACCTGTTGGGCGGAGAGGCCAAACCTCCTCGCACGCGGACTCCTTCAACCATCCCGTCTTTTTGCCAAGGGCAACCTTGATCCAGGGTCCTGATCGGTCGACACGTCGTGCAATGGAGCCCTGGGGCAGGGCGAAATATGCGGTGGATCCCTCCAAGGGGGCAAAAAGGGCCTCCTGATGGTCGGCCAGAACCACGACTTCGGGGGTTCGGTGCAGCATCCACCAGTATCCAATGCCTGAGAGTGAGATAGACAGCAGCAGGAGCAGCGGCACAAGTATGTGTGTGGCCCAAGGACGGAGTCTGGAACTCAGAAGCAGTGATCCTGCCGCAGCAAACAGTATCCAATAGGTTACGGTGGCGACCGATATCCATTCGGCCCTGTTCAACATGACCCATAACTGAGTCACGCGCCCGGGGAGAGGATAGGTGGCGCCGGTACTCTGTAGCGCGAATTTCAGATTGGCCAAGATATCGGGGTCGCGAGGGCTGTAGTACCAAGCCTGTCGATACGCCAAGACTGCCTTTCCAACAAGCCCTTGGCGAAAGAGTGCATTGCCGAGGTTATACAGGACTTCCTTATTCTGGAATCCCTGCTTGATCAGGTCTTCATACAATGTTGTGGCCTCAGCAAGCTTGCCTTCGTCATAGGCGCGTCCGGCATCGACAAAGGTCTGGAGCAAACGAGACTCGGGTGGTGGGGATAGATGTTCGGCATGGACAAGGATAGCGGCCCCGAGCAGCAAGCCGGACAGCGTTATGACGCCAAGAATGCGGGGGCGCCATTGTCCTGTGTGCGTGCCGTTCATAGGCGAATCCTCTCGCATGCCCGGAGCGTTCGATAAAGCATATCCAGAAGTTCTTTCATCTTCCGGCTCTCTTCGGGGGACAGTGCTGTCTGCCCTGTGGCCGAACTTCCGAATCGAGCCTGCTCGCAGGCGGCGAAGAGCGAGCGAATATCCTTCATCAGTTCGCCTGACGTGGACAGGCCGATGAATGCAGAACCAGCGGTGTCAGCCGTGATCTCGCCGGGGGAAAGATTGAGGCGATTGCCGAAGTAGGCGGCCAGAGTTTCCCATATGGCCTCGAAGAACGCGGTACGATTGCCGGATTTCAGGGCGTCTTCAACCCGGCGGAGAGCATCGCGTGCAACCTTTGGGGCCTTCTGTCGGCGGGCCTTGGCCACATCGCGCTGGAGTTCCTCGCGCCGTCTTACCGACGCGTAGAGGATGCCGAGAATCAGCGGTGGGAAGGCCTGCAGTCCGAGGAAAAGTGTGCTGGTGTACCAAGGGCGGGCCGAGACGTGACGCCACCTGGCAGGTGCAGACTTGAGATATACGATGTCTGTTCCCAGCATGATGGTTGAAGTGTTGGGGGAGGTGGCCATGGGCTGTATCAGTCGGGCCGCCGTATTTGAGGCGGCGTGTATTGCGAGAGGAAAGGGACCTTTCTTGATGGTTTGGTAGGAGCGCGAAGAGGGGTCGAAGTACGTGAAGGCAATGGCTGGGACTTCGGTGATATCAGCCGATTTGGGGATCATCACCTGTTCGAATATCTTGCGTCCCTCGGACTGTTGTTCGTTGAAATCGCGCTGCGCAAGTTTGGAGTCATACAGTTTGAATCCGTCGCCAACCGGAATCTCGGGAGCCGTCACGCTTTCGATATTCCCAGAGCCCGTGATGCGCATCGTGAGTGTCAGGGGCTCTCCGACCGCAACATCCGTGGGTTTTACGAAGGCATCGAAGGAGAAGTTGCCGACCGCGCCGGCAAAGCCCGAGGGCTGTGTGTCTGCGGGCAAGTCGGCGACGTTGAGTTCCAAGGGTTTGGTGGTGATGTCGACGGGCTGGGTTCTGACGCGGCCAAAGAAGCTGTCAAAGAAGGGGTCGTCAAAAGCCCCTTGCATCTGATCCTGCGCACGTCGACGATCTTGAATGCGTACGCCCACACGGATGGTTGGCTGAAGCTTGAAACTGCCCGCGGTTAGTGCCTGGGCCTTGCACTGGAAGCGGCGCACCTCGTAGATCTGGTTGCGAACGACCTCCCGGGTTCCGGGCAGCTCTTGGAATTGCTTCAGACTAAGTCCGGACGATGGCATGTTCATCAGGGAGATATCGCTGGAGAGGTTCAGCCCTCTCGAATAGATGGAGAGGTAGATGTCGAATACCTGTTGGTTATAGAGTTCACTGGGCGATGCCGTCAGCACGGCAAAGATCAGATCCGATATCTGCTGCGACTGACTGGTCTCGTTCTGCGACGCTTCCGGCGCAAGGACTTCGATTTCCACGCCGGCCAAGTTGAGTGTCTCGCCATCAACGGTGTAGGGGAAGGGGCCTATGGTGAACTTGCCAGCCTGAAGAGGGAGGAGTTGATATCGGTACGTGAGTGAGCTTTCGGTTCCCCCGGTCCCCATGGTGAAACTCCTCTGTGTTCCCATGAAGCTCGATTGAAAGCCGGGCAGGTTGGGCAGGGATGGTGTTGGGGCGTTTTGCGCACCGCGAACGGTAACCGTCAGGATAGCTGCCTCGCCGACGCGCAGGGATCTAGGCTGAATGTCGAGGGCGGCCGCGGCACCTGATGCTGCGAGGGGGAGTGCGAGGGGCAACAGCAAGCTCAAGCATGCCGCTAACGCATGGGCGCGGCGGAAACGTGGGTTCTTGGCTATGCCGAGTATTTTCACCTTGATTACCAATTCTTATCAACAGGCACGGGTTGTCCTGTGGTCAATCTCAGTTGCTCTCTATCCTTTTGCTCTTCTTGGCGCATGGCGTCGAGCAGCATGCGCGCCTCTTGGGGGGTCATTTCTTCAGAGGGCCGTTCAGCCGAAGCCTGTTGCTCCTGCTGCTGATCCTCCGGCTTCTGCTGCCCCTGTTGTTGTTGTTGCTGAGAGGCGTCGGATTGCTGTTTCTGCTGGTCCTGCTGTTTCTGTTTATCCTGCTGCTTCTGTTGGTCCTGCTCCTTCTGCTGATTCTGCTGCTGCTGTTGCTGCTGATCCTTCTGTTGCTTGTCATCCTTTTGTTGTTGGTTCTGCTGTTGCTGCTTTTGTTGCTCCTGTTTTTGTTGTTGTTCAAGCTCCTTCTGGAGTTGGACTGCGAGTTCGTAGTTGACCTTGGGATCCTCGTCGGCTGGCTGCAACAACATGCTGTTCTCGTACATGCTGAGTGCTTCGGCTATATGCTGCATGGCTTCATCGGTCTTGCCTGCTTGCCGGGCATCCTGACTCTGTTTGGAGAGCGCATTACCTCGATTGAAGTAGGCCTTGGCTTGAAGCGCAAGATCAGGGGATCGGAGGGCGTCAGCGTATCGCAGCGCAGCTTTGTCAGGGCTTCCAAGTTGAAAGAGAGTGGAAGCTTCGTTGTAGATGGCCGGGGCGGGGTCAAGCCGGGCTGCCGGTGCTGCATCCGCTGCGTTGCGGAAGGCGGTCGCTGCCTCCTCGAAGCGGCCGGCGTTGTAGGCCTGTGCCCCTGCCTTCATTTCGTCCCGAGCTGAATCGCCAGCCGTGGCGGCCTGCGCAGCCAGCAGGGCGATGACGACCAGTGGTATGAAGAAGGCCCTCTTCATGGGGCGTCCTCCCGAAGCTTTCTTCGACTGAGCGCTGCCTCGGCTGCAAGCGCGAGGATGGACAAGCCCAGAGGCCAGGTGAATCGGTCCTCGTGAGCCTTGATCATGCGCCCATCCTGCTCATCTCTCTTAAGCTGGGCGATGCCCTCATCGAAGATGCGGTCCAAGCCGAAATCACCGGCGGCGGAGCGCACGTAGGCGCCGTCAGTTTGAATCGCAAGCTGTCCGAGAACATCTTCGTGAAGCGCCGATTTGACTACATTGCCCTCGCGGTCTTTGACGAATCCGCTGCCGGAATCATCCGGGATGAGTTCTCCCTCCGCGGTGCCTACGCCCACGGCGTAGACGCGGATGTTCTGCTTCTTCAGATCGCCGACGAGGGATAGGGGATTGCCTTCATGATCTTCCCCGTCGGTGATGAGCACAATGGCGCGGTCGGCCTGGGTTTCCTCCTTGAAGGAATCGGCGGCCGTACGCAGGGCCTGGGCGATAGCTGTTCCGCCCTTTGGAATTATGCCTACATAGACGTCGTCCAGAGTCATAAGGAAGGCGGCGTAGTCCATGGTGAGTGGACATTCGAGGAAACTGCTGCCGGCGAATGTGACGAGCCCGATCCGGTCACCCTTCAGTTTGCGAACGAGATCGCGAATGCCCCACTTGGCCTGCTGCAGGCGGTCGGGCTTGATGTCCTGCGTCAGCATGCTGCGGGAGGTATCGAGCACCACGACAATGTCCAATCCGCGGCGCTTCACCTCCTGCCATTGGAACCCCCATTGCGGGCGCGCCAGTGAGAGCGCTGCAAAACTGAAGGCCATGAGCCACAACACATTCCGGCGGCGTAGCCGGCGTGGATCCAGTGCCGGTGCAAGGACAGGGATAAGCTCCGTGGCAATCAGGCGTTGCAGTCGTTGCTGGTGCCGTCTGGCGAGGGCCATCACCAGCCATGCCAGCGGCAGCAATAACAGCAGCCAGGGCAGCAATTCTGGATATCCCCATTTCATGGCAGTCGTCCCAACCTGGTTAACGAGAGGAGTCTTTCCAGTCCAAGGCAGATAAGCGCAAACCCCACCCAAGGCATGAACCGCTCCTCGAAGCGCGTGTATTGGTCCACGTTGAATTCCGTCTTTTCCAACTTGTCGATTTCGTCATAGATGCGTTGGAGGCCCTTGAGGTCCGTGGCGCGGAAGTAACGGGCGCCGCTGATGTCGGCGATGCGCTGGAGCGTACCCTCATCGATCTCGGACGGTTGCTGAATGACGCGCTGTCCACCGAAGGGATCTGACACACGAATCGGCACCAGCCCGTTGACTCCCGCCCCAATGGTGTAGACCTTGACGTTCATGGCCTTGGCGGCCTGTGCGGCGTTCTCCGGCGACAGGCGTCCGCGATTGTTCATACCGTCAGTGAGCAGGACGACCACCTTGCTCTTCGCCTTGCTGTCGCGGAGCCGGTTGACGGCAGAAGCCAGGGCATCGCCGATGGCTGTGCCGTCCTCCAGCATGCCCGTCTCCAGCCGCTGCATCTGCTCGATCAGCCATCCGTGGTCGAGCGTGAGGGGGGATACGGTGTAGGGCATGGCGGAAAAGGCGACCATGCCGATCCGATCGTTCGCGCGGTTGCGTATGAAGGTGTCGATCACGTCCTTGGCGGCATCGAGGCGATCGATGCGGCGAGTGACCGTTGAGAAATCCTCTGCGCGCATGGATGTCGAGACATCCACAAGCAGAACAATGTCTACCGCCTCGGTATGGACGCGGCTTTCTGCAAGGCCTCTCTGCGGCCGTGCCATGGCAACGATCAGCGAGAGAAGGCCGAGTGCATAGAGAATGGGGAGGAGAGGCTGCGCAAGCACTGCCCAACTGGGGGCTATGCGATGCAATGTGGACGCATCGCTGAACTGGAGAGCGGGTTGGCGGCGCCGGCTGAATCGGAGGTAGACCAGCACGGGGATCGCGAGCAGCAACAGGAGCATCCATGGATACTTCAGGCTCATTCGGCGACCTCCGGCTGGGGAATGGTTTCGTTGACGAGCCGTTCGGCCGCCTGAAAAGCGGATCGCATGGTGTCGGGCGCAGGGGTGAACCGCGCGAACTTGACGAGGTCGGATTGCTCGAGGAAGGTGCTGACAAGCTGCTGATGCGTGTCCGACAGCAGGTGGGAATTCGCTGCTTCGCGGATGAATTCCTCGGTAGTACGTTCCGGCGCGCGCAGGGCGAACCGTTCCTCGATGTATTGGCGAACGATGGAGGACAGCTCGACATAGAAGGGCTCGGCTTGAGCAGTCTCAATCCAACCACGCGTGAGAAGCTCGCGAAGACGGCGCATGGCTGTTTCATGAGGAGGCACCGGCGGAGGATATTGAAGGATGGTGCGGGGCTTGAGCAGGAAATAGCGGGTTACAAGAGCTGCAGCTACGGCCAATATGGCCACGAGAAGCAGGACCACGAGCCACCGAGGGAAGGTGCCGGGCCACGTCACAAGACCCTTCATTTCGCGTGGAGCGGAATTGGTTCCCGTCAGAACAGACACCACGGAGAACGAACCAAAGGGGAAGGGGGTGGACAACGGATCTGCCCCGGTCGTTGCGAAGGTTACCGTCCCCGTTGGGAGCGCGTGTTCGCCTACGGCAAACGACGTCAGCGCGAAGGTCGTTGTTGTGCGCACCCACTGGTCATCCAAGGCCTCGGTTCGGCTATCGTGGCGGCGAATCACGATATCCTTGTCGAGAGCGAGATCGGGGATAGAAAGACGGCCGCCTGCGGGGTGATTGACCTTGAGGGTGAGGGTCAGCACATCACCCACGCGAATGGAATTCGTGCTCAGCGACAACTCGGCATGGAAGTCGTGCGGAACCGTCGCGGTCTGCGATTTCCGGGAGCAGCCAAGACTTGCGACCGCGATGGCGGCCGCAAGGCAGACGAGCACGGATATCCTATGACGGCTGGAGTTCATGTTCGGAGTCGCCGCTCCCGCTGCCTGAAGAATCTGATGAGTTCGCGATCGTACGACTCGCCTGCGTGAATGCGGACGATGTCGACACCGGAGGAGCGAAGCAGTTCCTCGGTGTTCTCGCGACGCTGTGTTTGCATGAGCCCGAAAGTGCGGCGGGTGGCGGCGTCAGACGTGTCGACCAGATGACGGCGCCCGGTCTCGGCATCGATCCAATCGATGACGCCTGCGGAGGGCCATGCCTGCTCAAGCCGATCGTCGACGAAGATGCTGACGAGGTCGTGGCGCTTAGCCGTCAGCGTGATGGGGCGCTTGAGATTTTCCGATGTGAGGAAATCGCTGATCAGAAAGGAGACGGTCTTGCGCGTGGCAACGCGATTCAGGAAGTCGAGTGCCGCCGAGAGCCGGGTCTGCTTGTGCCGGGGCTTGAAGTAGAGGGTCTCCCTGATGACACGGAGCACGTGGGCGATGCCCTTTCGCGGGGGGATAAAGCATTCGACCGTATCGGAGAAGAGTATGAGACCGACGCGGTCATTATTCTGGATGGCGGCGAAGGCCAGCACGGCTGCAACCTCGGCCACAAGATCCTTCTTGAGTTGTGGCGTGCTGCCGAAGGTGTTGGATTCACTGACATCCACGAGCAGCATCACGGTGAGTTCGCGCTCCTCCGTGAATTTCTTCACATAGGGGTGTCCCATGCGCGCCGTGACATTCCAGTCGATCCAACGGATTTCATCGCCGGGGATGTATTCCCGGACCTCCTGGAACTCCATGCCTTGTCCCTTGAAGACGCTGTGATACTGCCCGGCGAACACATCCGTCACCATATGCTTGGTGCGGATGTGTATCCGCCGGACTTTCTTCAGTATCTCCTTGGGAATCATGGTGTGGAAATCCTGAGATTCGAAAGTTGAAACCCGGGTATTGCGACTGCTGACCTCCGGCCTCTGACTGCTGAGCTCATGGCACCGGCAGTTCGTTCAAAATGCGACTGATCAGTTCGTCCGACGTAAGCTCCTCGGCCTCGGCTTCGTAAGAGACGAGGAGACGATGACGCAATACGTCGGGGGCCACGGACTTGACGTCCTGGGGCGTTACGTATCCGCGCCCTTGCAGGAACGCGTGAGCACGCGACGCGATTGTAAGATAGATCGTGGCACGCGGCGAAGCCCCATACCGGATGAACTCCTTGATCTGCAGCTTGTACTTCTCGGGATCGCGCGTGGCGAAGACGATGCTGAGGATGTAGTCCTTGATCTTCTCATCCACGTAGATTTCATCCACGACCTTGCGTGCGGAGAGGATGGATTCCGGTTGAACAACAGGGCTTACGGAGAAGTGCTTGTCGGTCACGGACATGGCATCGAGAATGCGGCGCTCCTCCTCGATGGTGGGATACGTGATCTTGAGCTTCAGCATGAATCGGTCCACCTGGGCCTCGGGAAGAGGGTAGGTGCCTTCCTGCTCGATCGGGTTCTCCGTGGCGAGCACCAGGAAGGGTTCTGGGAGCGGGAAGGTCTGCAAGCCGATCGTAACCTGGCGTTCCTGCATGGCTTCCAGCAGGGCGCTCTGCACCTTGGCCGGAGCCCTGTTGATTTCATCGGCCAGAATCAGGTTGGCAAAGATGGGTCCCTTCTTTGTGGTGAAGTTTCCATCCTTGGGGCTGTAGACGAGGGTGCCGATGAGATCGGCGGGAAGCAGGTCCGGTGTGAACTGGATGCGCTGGAACGAGGTGCTCAGCGCAGCGGCGAGCGTTTTCACCGAAAGGGTCTTCGCCAGCCCGGGTACGCCTTCGAGCAATACATGCCCGTTGGCCAACAGGCCGATGATCAGCCGATCCACAAGATACTTCTGGCCAATGATGACCTTCTCCATTTCCGCGCGCAGTGCGGGGATGAATCGGCTCTCGTCCTTGACCCTATCATTAATAAGACCAATGCCAGTGTTCATCAGGCGTTTCTCCTATTTTGCGATTCTCTTGGTGAGACCATTTTCCGTGCCGGGGTGTTCAATCGATTTTTGCTCACGAGGGAGGGTGCTCGCCATTGATTTGGCGCAGGGCCTCGTAGACGGCCACGGCGACGGCCGAGGAAAGATTCAGTGAGCGGACGTGGTTGGTTTGAATCGGTATGCCGACCACGCGGTCCGGATAGGCAGCCAGCACTTCATCGGGCAATCCGCGCGTCTCGGATCCGAAAATCAGCAAATCCCCGGGTTTGAAATGGATCGATGTGTAAGGCGTGGATCCCGCTGTACTGAAAAAGAAAAAACGCGCCGGGGCGAGGGTTGTCATCAGTGCGTCAAACGACGGGTGCACAGCCATGACCACAGAGTCCCAGTAGTCCAGCCCGGCACGTCGCAGCTTGGCGTCATCGATGGGAAAGCCCATGGGCTCCACGAGATGCAGGTGTGTTCCCGTCGCGGCGCAAAGACGGGCGATGTTGCCTGTGTTGGGTGGAATCTCCGGCGATACCAAGGCCACACGGAGTGGGGGTGTGGGCCAACGGAATGGAATCTCAGCCTTGCGTGAATGGGCGTGCTTCATCGGTTCATGCCACGAGCTGTCTGACGTCGGCACACATTTCGATGCCGGGTCCCGGGGGACGAGGCATCCAGCGGACGATATTCGGCGCTGCGACTACGGGACGATAGAGCCCTGAATGGCGCCCACGAGTTGGTCGCCGATGTTCTTGCCTGCTTTCTTCAGTGCTTCACGACCGGCGGCCATAACGGCTTGACCACCTTCCTGCGCCGAGGCGTCGACCACCGCCATGATTTTGCCATCACTCACGCGGACAATCTTGGCCGTGATGTTGGCGCCAGCACGGATAACGGTGACGCCGTACGCGACGCCCTCGCTGGCCTTGGAGGCTGTTGCGGTGCCCAGGATGACATAGTCGGCGCCGAGCTGGCGGGCCTTGGCGACGGCCGTGTCTTTGCCCAGCAGGGCTTCGATTGTTTCGCCGCCGAACACATCGGCAGCCGAGATGTCCACGACATCGATTCCCGCGCGGACGAGGGCTTTCTCCACAGCGCTTTGCACAACATGTTCGCTCTCGTCGGTGACATAGAACCAGAACCAGATATTGTCGATCCGCTCGGGAAGGATGACGACGAAGCGGGGCGCCTTCGCGGGCTCAGCGGCGGCGGGTGCTTCATCCGGCATGGCGGGCGCAGTCTCGATCGCGGCCTCGGCAGCCGGCACATCCGTGGTGGGCTCCATTTCCGGCATGGCCGGCATCTCATCGACCACTTCCTCATCAAGCATTACTTCCGGTGTGGCAACGACCTCGGGTGCTGCGTCCGGAGTGGGCGACTCTGCGACGGCGGACGCTTCCGGTGCGGGGGTGGGGGGTGTGGAACTGGCCTCTTCAACCCCAAAAGCCGACAGGGCGAAACATACGCAGAACAGCAGGGCGGATAGACAACGGATGTTTTTCATGATGTGGTCATTCCTCCTCGGCGCGAATCACCCGCGGCATGCGGGACTACGCGGCCATTGCTTCGAACAAGATACATGGGCGCGATTGACAACGCAAACGAGAGTTTTGTACTGTACGCGCTGCTCGCGGGACAGCCCGGGCTCATTTTTTGCGGATCGAGTTTATGGTGGGGGGTTAGCTCAGTTGGGAGAGCGCCTGAATGGCATTCAGGAGGTCGGGAGTTCAAATCTCCTACCCTCCACCAGTCTTCGTCCGGAGCGCGGGGCGCTCCGAACTACGCCTTGGCAAGCCAGTCTTCGTCCGGAGCACGGAGTGCTCCGAACTACGCCTTGGCAGGCCAGTCTTCATTTCGTCTACATCCTCCAAAGCAAGTCCACGGGGCGGTTCTACATCGGGTCCTGCAAAGACCTCCTCAAGCGCTTTCGGCAGCATCAATGCGGTTACTCTGCGGCTACTAAGAATCGTGGACCGTGGTGGATGCCGTACCATGAGACTCATGCCAGCCTGTCTGCCGCGAGGGCCCGCGAAGCGGAGTTGAAGCGAAAGAAGAGCGCGGAGAGTATTCGTCGGTTTGTCCTGCGGGTAATGCCTGATCTGGAATTGTTGTAGAGAGCGGGCCGAGGCGCGAAGCGCGCTCGGCCAGGTCGGGAGTTCAAATCTCCTACCCTCCACCATCTTGAAGTTGTCTTTTTTTCAACGAGGATTTTCCACGGCCCCGGCCACTCGACGCGCAGGACGGGGAACCCGCGACGGATGCGACCGCGCAACGGACTCGGACGACGACCGGACGACGGCGACGACGAGGAGCGCGACGGACTCCCGATCCAGCGGACGGACAAACGCGACGGGATTTCCGAAGGATTCTGAGGGATTTCTTGAGCCGCCTCCGGCGGCGTGGTGTCGGCGCGTGTGGCGAAGCCGCCGCGCCGACCTTCTTTGACCGACTTCCTTTCCGGCACTTCCGGCAGGGCGCGCGTCTGTCTTTCGTCTTCCTCTGTTGCGTTGAACAATTTCAAGTTCGAACCGATCAAGCGGTGAAAATCGAGCATGTCCGCGACATCGCCCGAAAAAGCCGCGTCTTCCGCCCGTTTTGCTTGGGAAATGAATCGTTCCAAAAGTTCGAACCGACTGCCCTTTCTCTGCTCCAGCTTGGCGACTTCCTCGGCCAGCCGGTTCTTGTCGAGAAGCATCTTTTCCTTGCGGGCGGTGTACTCGTCCCGGCTGACGTGTCCGTCAAGGAACACGTCAAGAAGCCGGTCGAGTCGGGTCTGTGTCTCGGTCACTTTCACTTTCTGCCCGGCAAGAATCGCATCAGCGTTCTGCGCCTCGCCCTGCTTCAACTCGGCAACCCGGCCTTGCCACTTGTTGAACCAGTCGCCAAGCCCGGCCTTGCCGGTCTCGCGGGAAAGCTGGCCGATCAAGATTTCCTCGCGGGTGTACTTCAACGAACACGAGCCTTTCCGCTTCGTGCATCGGTAGTAATTATGTCCCTTTTGAAGTTCGGCGGTGATCGAAGCGCCGCACTGTCCGCAGACAAAATACCCGCGCAATGGAAAGGCCGGTTTCTGCTTTTTGCGGTACGGCCCGCGTGACCGGCGGGCAAGAACATCTTGCACGCGGTCAAACAAATCGCGCGAAATCAACGGCGGGTGTGACCCGTCGTAGAGTTCGCCGTGAATCGGAATTGGCCGATGTAGAAGGGATTGGCAAGAAGCTTCGGGAACCAACTCAAGGCGATTGGATTCCCGAAGCACGTCCGCAACCCCCAGCCGGTGACAAGCTCCTGCAACTGGCGCACGGTGTATTTGCCCGTTGCGAAGGCTTCGAACATCCGCCGGACAATCGGGGCCGTCGCCTCGTCAATGATGATGGTCCGCAACTTCGGTTCGTTCAGGTAGCCGACCGGGGCCTTGTCGGGATACTCGCCCCGGCGCAACTTCTGACGGATGCCGCGTTGAATGTTCTCGGTCAGATTGTCCACGTAGTATTTCGACTGCCCAAAGGCAATGTTCAGCATGAACTTGCCTTGCGGCGTGTTCTCGAACCAGAACGTCGGAAACTTCAGCGCCTTCAATTTCCCGGTGTCCACGGCGTAGATGATCCGCCCGCCGTCAACCGAGTTGCGAGCCAGCCGGTCGGGATGCCAGGAAAGAATGCCGTCCACGTTCCCGCGCTCAACGTCGGCCATCATCTCGTTGAAAATCGGTCTGCCGGGTTTCTTGGCAGTCATCGCTTCGACGAATTCGCGGGCAATGCTCAGGGCCTCTTTCTTGGCGAATTCCCGCAACTCGGTAAGTTGCGCCTCAATGGATAGCATTTGCCGGTCGTCCTCGTCCGTGGACTTCCGGGCATAAAGGAACACGTTCATTTCCCGCTCCCTTTCTTGGATTTGTCGCTCAAAGCCTTGGCCTCGCGGACAACCTTCGAGAACGCTTTGAAATCTGGCGGAATGAGAGGCTTCAAAAGCAAGTGTTCGCCGTCGCAGACGATGAACATCTTTGAGCCCGCCGTGAGTTTTAACAGGTCACAGAACTTTCGGGGAATTGTGAACTGTCCTTTGACGGTAACGCTGGCAATGTCAATTTGCATGATGCACCTCTGACGCGCAAGGTATCCTTGTGACGGGGTGGGAGTCAACGTCTTTCTTGAAAAGGGCGGCAAGAAGTGCGCCGCTCCCGCGCGCGTGTGAGGAACGAGCGCCAAGCGCGGGATGTGGCGCACCTTGCCGCCGGGGTGGTCAATCGAAGCTGCTTTGCAGATGAGTCCTTATCGCTCGCCCTGCCGGAAGTGCCGGAAAGGAAGTCGGTCAAAGAAGGTCGGCGCGGCGGCTTCGCCACACGCGCCGACACCACGCCGCCGGAGGCGGCTCACGAAATCCGTCACAATCCCTCGGAAAATCCGTCGCGTTTGTCCGTCCGCTGGATCGGGAGTCCGTCGCGCTCCGAGTCGTCGCCGTCGTCCGGTCGTCGTTCGAGTCCGTTGCGCGGTCGCATCCGTCGCGGGTTCCCCGTCCTGCGCGTCGAGTGGCCGGGGCCGTGGAAAATCCTCGTTGAAAAAAAGACAACTTCAAGATGGTGG